>Ga0325405_1000344_pt1 | contig 44168 bp, 30 predicted proteins | sample PopdelMetagenome_21_FD_205663 | JGI IMG/M metagenome (GOLD analysis project Ga0325405, IMG submission 205663) | Populus deltoides microbial communities from Bellville, Georgia, United States - Xylem-Control-R2 | ecosystem: Host-associated > Plants > Phyllosphere > Stem > Wood/Secondary xylem... | reverse complement strand
CTTGTATAGTTTAAGAAATTGACAAGATTCTCTAAGCACATGATATCTTGTCAATTTCTCTCTCTCTCTCTCTCTCTCTCTCTCTCTCTCTCTCTCTATATATATATATATATATATATATATATATAAATATATATATATATATAGTTTAGCATCTGTTTTCCTGCGACAAGAAAGAGGCAACTTGTTTTGGGGGTTAATTACAGATAGAGTCTTCACTGACCATGTCTCGAACATTGACGTTACAATTATTTCCCTTTTAACATTTGAGTAATGTTTTTATTAATTGGTTGGAGATAACATTTTATTAATTATAAGTTAAAAAAATGGAGGGTGGAAGCACTCCAATGCGTCGAAGAAACAAGCCCCATGCCACCAACACCAACCCTCCAGGCAAACAAGAGTAAAAACCCATTGTTATTAATTATTAATGATATTTCAATAAAATTAAAGAAATTGTGGTAAGAAATAGGTCGAAGCATTTTGGACGAAATTCTCGATCGAGGAAATCAACTGGTGACGCGCATTTCCTCTACAGAGATGTGAATGCATGAGGAAATCAACTGGTGACGCGCCTTTCCTCTACAGAGATGTGAATGCATGAGGCCCATTTGGACAGAGATTTGACATTTTAAGAAAAGTTCGAAAGGAAAACGGGATACCAACCTGCTTTTTTCTTCCCCCTCACAGCTGGTACACAATCATCACGTCATAATGTGGACCAGATATTGTATCTAATATTTTTAAATTCTGGTTTGGACCGGATTGTTTAACATTAGATCGGAGCTGCTCTCTCTCTCTCTCTCTCTCTCTCTCTCTCTCGAACAATTTGGGTTAAAAGGTAAGCTTTTAAAATGATTTAAGGTTCGAACAATTCCAAAATCAATGGAAAAAAGTTACTGTGGCATGCTATGAGTGGATCGTGAAGAAAATAAAAGGCGTCTTAACTGGTATGAAATTTCGGGGATATTTTGTGGAAAGGTATTCATATATTTTATTGAATTTGAATAAAATTCAATCATTAACACAATTAAAATATTTCGGGGATATTTTGTGGAAAGGTATTCATATATTTTATTGAATTTGAATAAAATTCAATCATTAACACAATTAAAATATTTCGGGGATATTTTGTGGAAAGGTATGCATATGTTTAACTTTAGATGGTCAGTTAAAGACATTTTTATCAAGGGGCTCCACATGTGGTCCGTCTTGATATTTTTTTATAAAAAAATCATCTATGAACATGATCGGCAAACGGTAGGACTCCAACCTGGGATCGCACGCCTCATTTTTTAATTTTCAAGAGTACCGGTCATTACTTATTTTAGATATTTTGTGAAAAAATCTTAAACGTGCAGCTCAAAACTACGACCAGCTTGGCCCAAGTTTCCGCTTTGAGCTATCAATATTAATCAACGATTCCTGCCTGACACGTGTCTAAACTTCCTGCTCTTCCATGCCGTCTTAGAATTTTCGTCTATAGCGACTACCTGGCCCGTTTTCACATTTTCCCGCTACCACTGCACTGCCATTTTGTACGATACATAATAGAAGTTCCTCGATGGTTATATATATATATATATATATATATATATATAAAATTTATTTGACCCATGCGCTGCTATGAGTTGTAATTTTTTATTCAAAAAAAACTCTAGATATAAATGTTAATTTTTTTTAAAAATAAAGTATATAAAAAAAATATTCATGTAAGTATTTAGTCAAATAAATCAATAATTATTTATTTAAATAAATACAAAAAATTGCTAATTATAACAAAAAAAACTAGAAAAACTGAGAGATAGATGTAGGCCAATATATTTAATATCTTAATATGGGTTATTTATCCGGCCGTGTCTAATAAATTTATTTATGAAAATCAATATGTAATAAAAATCGATACACACATAGAATTTATTGAAAAAAACTAAAGGAAAAAAAATCTATGCAAAACTGCACATATTAAAACTATTGTTAAAAAATAAATGTTTTTATTTTTAAAATTAAGTTCAATCTATATAAAATATAAAAAAATTATAGATAAATCACATTAACTTCGTAAAAAAATTATAACACAAAAAATTATAATTACATGAATAAGGATGAGAATCAAGATAAAAAATAAATCAGAGGATATAAAAAAATAACATTAAATTAATAAATTGAAAAGAAAAAAACTTTAAGAAAATAAAAAAATAAAACTAAATTGAAAAAAAAATAAAATAACATGAATTTTATTTTTTTTAAATAGAATAACAACTCCAAACAATCCTTTCATTTCATGATTGGATGATGTCCTGGAAATGACTCAAAATTTTCTTGAAAGGATGAAATCGACGTTACACTAACAATTCAATATAATATCTCTATATCCACAGTAAAAGCTACCAGAAAATAGCAAGACGTTTTATATTTTTGTTAATAGAATATACGTAGCCAGTAAGAAAAATAAAAAAAAATACAAACTATTATTCACATGTGCTAACTAAAGATAGATATTTTAGCACAAGTTTGTTTGCAAACGTGCTAAATCTCTTGGCATTGTAGATTTTCTTTTGAGTAAATTTCAATATTTCTTTTTGAACCGGAGTAAATCTTGATTTCCTCCCCTGATATTTGCTTTGTTCAGTTTTTCCCCCGAATTTAGTTTTTTTATTAACCCCCCCCCCCTGAGTTTTTAAAATTATCTTAATTATATCCTTTATTCAGACTCCTTGTTAACGATTTTGATGTTGCTTGCCAACCAAAAGATGGCATCTAAATTTAAATCTTATACTATAAACATTTTTTTTATATTTCTCTCTTGTAATCTCCTAGCCCTTGTTATCCATATTAAAAAAAATAAAAAAAAAATAACATAGATAGCCTGTTGGCACCTACATCAAAGTCACAAAGGCTCATCTCTATTTATCTAGTCGTTGAAGAAGGATGTTGAAGATGGAGAGGAGGGGAGGCGGCAGTTATTTCGTCAATTGTTTTAATAGAAGTTGAGAAAAAGGATGTGATTGAGATGTATTTGAATACTTAGGGGTGAAGATCGCTACAAAAATTAGTTTTGAAGGAAAAATGTTGAGAAAACATAAATTCGTGGGTAGATAAATAAAATTCACAACTTCAGTTTTAAGAAGAATTGAACACGTGATTTTGCGCGTCGACTAATGGCGCCATTGCAGGATTTCTGGGCACAGTCCCAGGTTCAAGTTCCCACTCTCTCCGTAAATGGCAGACCTTTCAAAGCAAGGGAAACTAAAGGTTAGTTTGTTTCGTGGCTGTGGTTATATTTTAATTAAAATATAGTTGTAGTTGTTTGGTAACAAAAAAAAAATATATATATAGTTTATTGTGTATGAACTTCATATATTTTTTTAGTCTGTGATGCAAAAAAAAAAAGATAATATTTTACTGTTTTGTGTTTACTGTGCATGCTAATTGTACTATACTGAACAATACAATCAGCATGAACAGTATATATAAATATATTATTAATGTGAAACGTGCAATTCACTTGCACTGTTTACGTGAATAGTTTTTTTTCAAGTGTGTTAATTTTTTAATATTTTAAAAAAAACTAATTTAGATTAAATTAAATTCACTTGCACTATGATGTTAACAATATTTTTTTTCCCAAAAAATTAGTGTAAAATGAATTAAATTTACTCGTATTGTAATATTAATTTTATACCTGATATTTTATCTAATTTTATTACACGTATAAAAACTATAGTTCTTATCGAATGAATTTTGTACGTAATGGAATTATAAATTATTTAATAGAATAATAAAAAATATTTTATATAAAGTATTATTTATTTCATGATGTAATAGGAATAAATAATTCTACAATATTTAAATTTAAAACCATCAATATCAATATATATATTTTAAATTATTTTATAACCTTAATTTCAAAAGCATTGTTAACCAAACACATTAAGAGTATGTTTGGTATTGCGGTAGTTGTGCTGGTTGTGGTTTGAAAAAAGTTATTTTATAAAAAGTACTTTAGTTGAGGTTGGTTTGAAAAAATAGGTGTTTGGTTAAAACTGTGATTGAAATTGAGGTTAAAGAAAAAATAGTTTAATGTGTTTGATTAAAAATGCTTTTGAAATTAAGGTTATAAAATAATTTTAAAAAATATATATTAATATTGATGGTTTTAAATTTAAATATTGTATAATTAATTACTCCTATTACATCATGAAATAAATGATACTTTATATAAAATATTTTTTATTATTTCATTAAATTATTTATAATTCCATTACGTACAAAATTTATCCGATAAGAACTACAGTTTTCATAATATTTTGAGCATGTAATAAAATTAGATAAAATATTATCAGGTATAAAATTGATATTATAGTGCGAGTGAATTTAATTCACCATATACTAGTTTTTCAGAAAAAAAATATTGTTCACATCATAGTGCAAATGAATTTAATTTACTCTAAACTAGTTTTTTTTTAAATATTAATATAAAAAAAGTGCGTGAACAGTGCAATTCACTCTTGAACAGTGCAAGAGAATTGCACTGTTCATTATTTTTCAAGTGAACAGTACAAATCTCTTGCACTGTTCATGTTAATTAAAATTAGCGCAAACAGTGTGCACAAAGCAGCAAAATGCTGCTTCTTCTTTTCCTGCGTCTTGGACATGAAAAAACGTAGAACCCATACACAGTAAAATGTGTTTTTTTGTTTACCAAACGGGTTGCATCTGCGTCTTAAACAAAAAACAGACGCAACCTCATTACCAAACGAGTTTTAAACTACTTTTTTTCATCAATTTCAACCACAATTTTAACCAAACATCTATTTTTTCAAACCAACCTCAATTAAAAGTACTTTTTATAAAATAATTTTTTTCAAATTATAACCATAACAGCTACCGCAATACCAAACACATAATAAAAAACGAATATAAGGAAACGACGGTGCCATGCCGCTACTGACTAATCGAAATACGTTGAAGAAAAATAAAAAAGACAATTCAATTATTATTTTATTTTATTTTTCTGGGTGCATGCACCTAATAAAATCATGGATGATGATGATCTGCTAGACATGAGAAAGTTCATCCATTTGACATCTTAACCTCCGGACAAGGAAAGCCTTGCGAATCAGAATCCAAGATTCACTTCCATTTTTTTATGGCTAAAATTATTCTATTTCTTTAATTAGCACATTTAACAAGCGACGTGTACAAAAACTATACTCAGCATCACGTACATGACACCAATCAAAAGAAGACAGTGAGATGGCGAGGCAAAAAGCGTTGAAACAGAATATTATATTCGGAGAATCTAAACTAGCCCTTGATTTATTAAATTATTACCAGCTAAGTCTCAAATCTCATGATTTAATGAATCTTGTCCAAAGACATCAAAAGAAGACAGTGAGATGACAATGTACATTTACTGCTAGTAATAATTAATAGATCCTATCTAATTTGCACGAGCTCGTTAATTAAATATTTCCATTCACAGCATCGAAATAACTCTAACATGCCTCGAAGCACAATTTTAGCTACAGAGTAAAATTTCCTTTCTATAAAGGCTAGTGAAGCGAAGGGGAAAAAACAAGATCTTTTAATGGATGGAGGGTTGATCTTACTCAAATTTAATAGATATTGTCAAATGTTGATTATGTTCGGAGAGAAATCGACAAAGTAAAGAAGTTTGGAATCTAACTGATGAGGAGGTAATATGTGAGGGGCTAGATTTAAGTTTGACCGTTAAATTTTGGTGGGAAATGAAAGCCTGGGACGTAGCCGTCATTTCCAACTGGAGAGACGTGCTCCAAATATAGCTGAAAGCTGCGATCCAAAATAAAAGTCATCGGTCTACGATCCAGAATGGTAGTGGAGATACTGATTTTTAGTTTTAACTATATTTAACAATAAAAATATTGCTTGAATCAAAGACAGAGCAAGCAAATATAAAATATAGACACACTGTGGACTCCAAGAAAGGAAGACAGAGAGTTTCCGGGAGTGAGATTGGTCAGTTTGGTTGCAAAACCAATCAATCTCTTCATCTCTCTTCATCCTCCCCCCTCCCCCTCTCTGATCTTTCTTTGCAAGTTTAAATATGGGTCTTCCGACACATACAGCTCAAAACGGCAACGGTTCCCTTGACACAGGCAATGCCCGTCTCAAAGAGCTTGGCTACAAACAAGAGCTTAAGCGTGACCTCTCGTAAATCTCTCAGGAACCCTTTTCGTATTTCTTGTTTTATGTTTAAAAGCTTTCTTGCCAACCCTGTCCTTCTGATAAACTTATAATGAATCGGTCCGATATGGTTAAAAAATTGCAGGGTGTTTTCGAATTTTGCGTTTTCGTTTTCGATCATATCAGTGTTGACTGGTATAACCACGCTTTACAATACTGGACTCAATTTTGGAGGGCCAGTTTCATTGCAATATGGATGGTTCATAGCTGGTGGGTTCACCATGATTGTTGGGTTATCCATGGCTGAAATTTGCTCTTCTTATCCAACTTCTGGTGGTCTCTACTATTGGAGTGCAAAGCTTGCTGGTCCTAATTGGGCACCCTTTGCATCTTGGATAACAGGCTGGTAATCTTTCTTGTTTACTATTGTTTTTTTGGTTCTTAATTTATCTTGCTAGCTTCAAATTTGATTGTGGTTTAGAATTCTGTGGTTTTGCATTCACAATTTATTTGCCTTTGTTTCTCATGACCTTATTGTTGTAATCACCAAGATGGTTAATCCTCTGGGTGCGAAACTTTTTAGGCTGTGCAAAATTCCCTTCAGGGACAGTTTCAGAATCTTTTCTATTTGTAACTGTAGGCACCACATATAGGTTAGTGTTTTTTACATTATAGGCCGCAGAGACGAAGTTTCTTGAAATTGTACGCTGAGCTTCACTCGTTATACTGCAATTTGAATTGGTTTATCAGTCATTGCAGCCTTGGAGTCAGAGTAATATTGTGATGATCCCGAAAGGATCACAATATTATGATGTTCTGAAATATAGTAGATGGCTTCTGAGTGATTGTAATTTGAAAATTTTTAGCCACCGAAGAAAGAAAGAAATGGTAATGCAATAAAATGTAGGTTTCACAATGGCCTTCAACTTGGTGAAAGTGAACGTAAGTAAAACACCTGCAAGATACAAACATACACCACACTTGAAACTTCAGTCAACGAACCGTAGTCAGTGCTCTTATTCTGTCTCGAGCAGATTCTTCAGTGAAGTGTGGAATGAGAAGAATGAGAATTGGATATCTAGAATTCACTTGTTTTCAGTTTTCACCAGGTTATTCTTTTGAGTTCAAAACCTCAAATCACTGATATAATTATGTGACCTGCTTTGGTCTTGTAAGGAAAGTTAGATACGTAGCTTTTACAACCGACCACTTTTACAAAGTTGGTCTTCCCTTAGGACGTGTTCTGATGCAGTAAATCGTCTCTCTTTTTTTTCAGGTTCAACATTGTTGGTCAGGTACAGCTAAGAATTTGCACTCGATTTTGATTGCCTTCAATATCCACTGTTATAAGCTCTAACCACTTAAAGTACACTCTTATTTTCAGTGGGCTGTTACAACCAGTGTAGATTTCTCACTTGCACAGCTGATTCAGGTTATCATTCTCCTTAGCACAGGTGGAAAAAATGGTGGTGGATATCAAGCATCAAAATATGTAGTTATTGCTATACATGGAGGAATTTTACTCCTGCATGCTGCGCTAAATAGTCTTCCCATATCAGTCTTATCTTTCTTCGGGCAGCTGGCTGCTGCCTGGAATCTTGCAGGTACGAAGAATTATGGCTACAGTTTCTCTTTTCCCTCTTAAGCCAACCACTTCTTAAAATTTTTACTGAATCTCTACACTTTTAGGTGTTCTTGTTCTTATGATTCTCATTCCCCTTGTTGCAACGGAGAGGGCTAGTGCCAAGTTTGTGTTTACACACTTCAACACTGATAATGGGGATGGAATCAATAGCAAAGCTTACATTTTCGTTCTGGGACTTCTGATGAGTCAGTATACCCTCACCGGGTATGATGCATCTGCTCATATGGTATGTTGCATTGTTCTTTGAATTAGGTGGAGTCTAATTCCTATGAACTACAGTCCTGGAAATTTCAGATTTTACATTACTTCTCCACATATAAGTTTGATTGTTTACAAACGCAACAGTGAAACCATAAACATTCAGTTTGTTGAAATCACTTAACCCCTTTTTCAAAAATTACGAGTTCACATGATTATTTACTTGCATAATAGCTAGTGCATTGGTTTGTTGTCTTCCCTTCTCCCTTCTCTTATGATTTATGGATAATTGGAGGAATGAAACTATATAATCTCTTCTCTTTTTTTCCCTTAAACTGTTATTTCTAGACAGAGGAAACTAAGAACGCTGATAAGAATGGACCAAAAGGAATAATTAGCGCCATCGGGATATCGGTTATATTTGGATGGTTTTACATAATTGGTATCACCTTTGCGGTTACCAACATCTCTTCTCTCTTGAGTGAAGATAATGATGCTGGTGGTTATGCCATTGCTGAAATATTTTACCAAGCTTTTAAGGGAAGATATGGCAATGGGGTTGGGGGAATTATTTGTCTGGGAGTGGTTGCTGTTGCCATATTTTTCTGTGGCATGAGTTCAGTTACAAGCAACTCTAGGTAATCTCACTTGTTTGATATCCCATGTTATCTGAAACTTCTGATGAGTTTACAATTCTTACTTGGTTTCTGACTAATCTTTGAATATTCATTCTCAGGATGGTTTATGCGTTTTCTAGAGATGGAGCCATGCCACTCTCATCACTTTGGCACAAAGTGAACAATCAGGAGGTTCCCATAAATGCCGTTTGGCTCTCTGCGGTCATATCTTTCTGCATGGCATTGACGGTATTCCATTTTCATTATTTTCAGTTTGCTGTATTTGTTGTGCTTTCTAAACTTCGTGCCAAAAGATTTCCTCATTGCAATCGTCCTATAGAGTTTGTGCTAGTTCCCAGTAATAATATATCTCTGTTCTGTTTTCTGCAAATTCAATATATCTGGCTTTCCTAATATAAATGCGCCTAAGAAATTTTATTCAAGAGCTGGCATCATATTTGCATTGTACACCACATTTAGGGATGACTGTCTTATTTACTCGCACTTTTAATTGCCAATGAATCTAAGACATTGTTAAATGAAAAACTTTTTGGTTGAGTAGAGTTAAGCATGCCAGTTTTGCTGTTTGCCAAGGCACACTTTTGCATTTAGCCCCTAATGTCCGCATGCATTCAACTTAACTTCTTTCTATAACTGCTAACTGTGCGCCTCCCCCTTGTTTGCTCTTTATCTTCTGCAGTATCTCGGAAGCGAGGTGGCTTTTCAGGCCATGGTATCTATAGCTACTATTGGACTGTACATTGCTTACGCCCTACCCATATTCTTCCGGGTGACTTTGGCACGCAAGTCCTTTATTCCGGGACCATTCAATTTGGGTCGCTATGGTGTCCTGGTTGGTTGGATTGCAGTCCTTTGGGTAGCAACCATCTCAATCCTCTTCTCATTGCCTGTAACCTACCCCATCACTAACGAGACACTCAATTACACTCCCGTCGCTGTTGGTGGTTTGTTAATCCTTACCATCTCTTCTTGGATCTTGTGGGCTCGTCATTGGTTCAAAGGTCCTATAACCAATGTAGAAAGCTAAATATGCACAGAGTGATATTTTCATTTATTAGAAATATTATTTTTTATCTTGCATGTATATACTACGTGTCAAAGAAAGATACGTTTGAAGGAATGAAATTGAACTGGTTCTAACGAGGATACTCATCCTATCATGAAGGAAGAAACCTTGATCAGATTCACAAGGGAATAAGATTTCGCAGTTGACAGCAGATTAGCAAGTTGATGTAGATTCAGAAAGTCCATTTGAACACTGCTCAAACGAGTTAGAAGTTAGAAAATGGTTAAATTTACTTCCCGTATAATTGTCTGATCAATCCGGTGCACTTACAGAAGAAATCAAGAAATTGTGGCAAACAATTAATAATGTGTTTGTTATTTGTCTTCTGCAACTTCTTTTTTTTTTTAATGTCAAAGATAGATGAATACAGTTGTTATAAGATCAAATGTATGGCGATGTTTTGAATCATGGTGATGTATTTAATTGCAAAAGTCTACCATTAGAAAAAAGTCAGGAAATTGAATCAAAAGCAGTTTATTTCTATTCTCGATTGGATTCTAGATTCTAGATAATAAAGAAAGGATATTTTACCCACTGTCAGCTTCACTGCAATGGACTTTCCTGAGCTAAGTGAATGGCTATTGAAAAGAAAACAGGGGAAGCATGAAAAAGGAAAAGGATACATGCACATACACTATAAATTTAATTCGATGACAGGTTGTGTTGGAAGCTATAGTGCCTGCAACATCTTAGGTCTACTGATAGAATTATCATTTTTCGCAAAACATACCTGCATCCGTTAGTCCTCCCGTTCTTGGCGTCTGATTATGTGTTTGAGAATATGGTTAAGTTCTAAGCTTTAAAACTTTGAGATAATTGTCCAGAGCTGTTTTGATAAGAACAAGCAATAGAATGTTGAATTTTATCCAGAAAAGAGAAAATCAAGTTGTCTGATCATGAAATTTGCTTTGTGTCATCTTCGAGAGTGAAATATATTATAATTGTTTTATATACATTCTCTTTCAAGAAGATTGTCTCTTGATCTAAATTCAAAGTCTCTTCATTGTTTAACATTAGTATATGATCTCCAGGTTCACCCAGGACTAGAATTAGAAAAACAAAGCAAATGGTCAAGAAAATGTTTCTCATGTCCTGGCTTAAAGCTTGCCAATGTTTAAGCTACATGGATTTTTCTTTTTGATTTTCCGGTAGGCGCCGTGTATCTACAGATAATAAACTGACTCATAGCATGCCTTGTTTTTGCTCTAGTTTTTTTTCAATTTTATGCCACTATTCTCTGCCTCTGGTGGGAACTGCTTCAATTCTTTAGTTTTATGTATTATTGAAGAAGCTACAGGCAGTACAGAAAGTAGACTGGCCTATATTTCAATCATGAAAAATAGGTTGCACTTGGTTATAGATAGAATTACAATGCGTTGTCTATGTTTATTGTTAAAGAAATATTTTAATCCAATAACTTAAACTGTTAATAAAGTTTCAGAATATGTTTTATATTATTTTCTAACACATCTCCTCAAGTGAAAATCCTTTAAATTTAAAACTTGTATGCGCTTACGTTACCTTATGCTTAATTTTTATCAAAAAAATAAAAATGATGAGATTTGAACTTGTGACCGCTTGATTATAAAAGCTCTGATACCTTGTTAAAGAACTATCTCAACCTAATAACTTAAATTGTTAAATAAATCTCAAAATATAATTTATATTATTCTCCAATACTTATCAGATCTTATCATTTATGCAGCTTATTCATCCCAAGCATCAGAAGCAAAATACAATACTTGCAAAATATACTCTATAGCAGCACAATTGCTCTTATTTTTTATTTTAAACCTCTTAATAGATAAGCTTTTGAAAGGAAACTTAAAAGGAGTTCAATTATTTTCATACACGAGGACTCCTCAGACTAAGTTGAAACAGGTGTTTAGTCTTGTTGAGACTCCGTCCGAGGTCTTTACTACGGAAAGTAAACTGTCTTCTAGCTGCAATAACAGTGAAATTTTCGATTTTTTTGAAGCTTCAAACCATCTTCAACCGCGATTGTTGGCCTTTATCCACTTCCCAATGTTATAAGGTCCTACAAGCACTGAAATTGAATTTTTGAGAGTTACAGGATGCATTGTTTGCCAAGAACAAAACAAAAAACCAATAACACCATTTGATGTAAAAGAACATTCATACATGTAAGAAAAATATTTTACTGCTTTCTATCAGTTGTTAGATTGGTCCAGTGACAAAGTTGTGGTTCACGAATATTTACACATACCCTCATGGTTGTGGGCTGTCGTTCTCAAGTAAAATTTCTGAGAGTGAATCAAGGTAGCGAGCAACCTCATCTGGGCATGGTTCATCAGTTAAACCTTTGGAGTTGACAGGTTCTTCCTCAAGCAAATTCAGCATATCAGTAAAATTTGACAGGGACTGACTTTGATTTAATGAACAGGAAGGAGGAAGGAGGACCTGTGACTGCTGTGGCATCCAGCTCTTGAATCACTTCATTCAAGTTTTTCATAAACTCATCCGTATTGATTAGGTTGTCTGGATTGGGATTTAAAACTTTGGGATCCAGATTTCGGTTCTCGTCAGTGGAGATTGTTGGGATTGCATCATGCACATTTCCTGAAGTAGGATTTGGAGGTGTTATACAATCCATCTTTCGATTCCTACCAGTGGAGATAGTTGCTAACTTGATTGATTTGGCAACTTTCTCTATGGTGAAATGTTCTCCCCCATACCCCTGTTTCCCTCCTTTTGATGTCCAAGCAGACATCAGTGGAGCCTTGTTCCTGTTTCCTGAAAGGCGGGAAAAAAAGACATCTTGATTAACATCCATCTTCAAGATCTCAGATTTTTCTCCTGAAATTTAAAGGAAACAGCACATTTAAAATTCTCGTGATAAGAGAAAAACACTTTGGAGACTATATGCTGCGTTCCATTTTTAATCATGCTGATGGTATGTGAAATCTTCCTGATTTGTTGAATCAATCACACATAATTAACTGCAATATTATCCATATTACCTTCAATTCCGTAGTCAGAACCTTGATTTCCTACTTGACCCCTCACTGGCACTGTCTTGAGAAGTAAAACTCCAGTTCGGCTATTAAAAGGGGAAGGTTCGTTCAATGGGGATGAATCGGCGATGGCATGGTCATAAATACGCCGTATTTGAGCTTTGTATTTCTGAAATGAAAAACATGTGAGGCCGACAGCATTATGCTAAAAAGCTGGGAGTGTTGTATATTGAATCATTAAAGGAAAAGGTGCTTATAAGAAAATGAAGCACAGACAAGTTCAGCATTTTTTTCTCATCACATAGATGCTTATCTTTCTAAGTTGTTCCTATAAATTTCATAGATTGCCTTCTCAAAATGAGAAATAATTTCAAACCGAATATTCAACCTGGTGAAAAGAAGTTACGAAGAAAAAACCTCATGAAGAAGATTAATATTACGGAATAACCATTGCAGTCTCAAAAATATGAATCAAGCTTAGTACTAAAAGTTTAAAAGATACTTATTTAATTACCTGCAGACGGCTGGAAACCTGGCGTTGCGACAAACAGGGCACATTCATCTTCTCTAGTATTTTTTCCGGACGAGCTTCTGTATCCAAAAGCAAACATGAAATACATGTTAGTGCTTCATGTATGGTGAAGTAGACTAAAATCTATGAGAAGGTAAAATTTACTCTCATCCCCTAAAGCACTGATGGCTGACATAAATTTCAACTGAAGGTCCTGATTCCAAATGAGACGGGGTCTTTTTTCTGTGGAGCTGTCAGTAGTAGTATAGTTCTTGAACCTTTCTGTCCCTTCACCCTTGTTGCATTCAATTTCTTTTTGTTTCTACAGATTAATTTTTGTACCACTGGAAATTATTTCTGAGTTAGCTTCAACTCTTCTTTCCTTGTTTCGACGCCATTCATCACCATCAGTCGGCCTCTTTGATCCACTTTGCTGTTGGCTTCTAGTGATTACTGACTCGTCTTGTTTTTGGATTTCTGCTAGCACTGACATTTCAATGGCCGTACTTTCTGCATCTTTAGTGAAATTTTCCTTCATCACGGCAACTTGTTCACTCCATTTTTCCTCCCTCGTGTCTTCAACTGAGTCATTGGCTGGTTATAGTTATTGATACGATGCAAGACTTGAGCATCAACTTGCTTATCTTTATTATCTTCAGAATTATTAGCATTAGGGATGATCATTTGCTGATCATTAATATTGCCATTCAAGATTATTTCCCCTTCAATTTTCATACTCTTACCCTTAGGATCAGCCTTCATCTGTAGACGACTGGCACCATCTTCCTCGACTTCCACTTCAAGACCAGCCATCGTCTGTTGACGATTGGTGGCATCCAAGTCTTCAAAGCCAACAACTTGACCGTTTCCCTTTGAACTAGGCGCAGTATCATTTTGATAGCCAGCTGCTCCATCCAAGACAATTCCGTCGGGAACTTCAGTCTCTCCACCTTCATCTTTTACTACTATGCCTTGAGATATCTTGCTAATATTCACCTTCACTCGACATATCGTTGTCTTCTCAAAAACATATTGCCACAGGTATTTGAGATCATACAAAGATATCGGTTTATCAAGACACAAAGATGCCCCTGCTTTCATCGCCTTGCATGCAGTGCTCACACTTCTTTCTGAGGATATTGCTGCGTGGCACTAACAAAGTTAGAGAGGAGAAAAAAAAGGCTAATTAATTCATGAGAAGAATATTTAATTTGAGGACTCTAAATATCAAAACGAAAAATGTATTAACAATCTTTTTAAACAATTAATTTTCTTCTCATGCACGTCTATTATTTAACTATATATTGAATATTTCTCATTATTATTTTATTTTTAAATTTTAGTTTGCAAGATTAATAAACTCAAATATTTATTGAACTAATAAATTATAAATATTTGAAATTCGAATTTAAATTATTTTATATAAAGTTTGGTAATAATTAAAATAGTAAATTTTCCTATTTTCAAAGTATATAAAATATTTATAATTTTACTAAAATAAAAATTAAGAAAGTGAAACTAAATTGTCATTCAATATATGATAGTTAATATTTATAAGATATAAATCCCATATATATAATTTAATGAGTTTTAATGTAGTTATATATTTTTTAAAATTTTTTTGTTTGATTTGATTATTTAAAAATATTTTTAGAGTTTTGATTATCAAAATAAAGTGTCAATAAATCCGAATGTTTTAAAAAAATAAATGAAAGATTAATTTAGTCCAACCCGAATAAAAAACTCATTGATTTCTTTAAAAAAAATAGTTAAAATAATATTATTTATATATATATATATATTTAAAAAAATCAGGATTGATTCTCACAACCTGTGATTGGGATTTTATCCATGTTAACCTCTAAATTGAGTTTAAAACTATAATAATTACTATTTTTATTTTTATATGTTTTAATTTGACAAATTTAAAATTAAAAGTTTTTTATAGAAATACTTTAAAAGCAAAACATAATAAGTATTGTCTCTAAAAACATATCATCTATATAATTTATATTTTAAAAATATAAAAATTTACTTCATAATTATATAAAAATATATTTATTTTTATTTTTTTAATCATATACATTTTTATCTTCTCTTTTACCTTTTAAATTATAAAAATAACCACACACTATCTTGTACTTTTAAGCAAAAGAAAAGACTGTCAGCAACATTGGAAATCATTTTTTATTTTCATCGCAAGGAGATGTATAAAGTTGACAATAAAAAATAGCAGAAAAATATTCTTAACACAAAACAAAAGTAAAGGCGCGTGCATGAAGCAATTATGCTACGGAACGGATAATGAGTTTAGTTAATGTTGAATGAATACAAATAGGCCAGTCCATTTCTGTTGAGTAGAGCCCATTAAGATTGCAGGCAGCCCGAATTAAATTGACCAAACCCAGCCCAACTTATATCCAGTAAACCGCCTCAGCACGCGGCTGTCACCAAGTCAAATTTCCTTGTCCATCCATCCTCATCATCGTCACTCCCTGTAAAACCAATCAAATCAAACCAAAACTAAAATCCTCACTTGGCCGTTGGGCAGGAAAGAGCTTTTTGATTTTGAGTATTACTACTAATGGCGCGTCTCTCTCGTTCCAAATTCTGATTTTAAAGCTTAAACGAATAGCTAGGGTTTCTTTAGCTCTAATAATTTTTCATTTGTTTGAAATTGCAGGCTGATTCCGTTGAAGATCTTGATTCTCTATTTGATTACCGTCGCGTGCAGCCTATCACAATCCTTGATGGTTTCTTCTAAATACTCTCTACCTTCGTTTCTTTCTTTAATTCCCTATTTGGTTGATTGATGGTAGAAAGAAAGCTGAATTTGGCTTGGTTTTTTCCATGGCAGAGGACGACGACGACGACGAATATGATAAGCCACCAGTTCCTTCTACTAAAAAAAGGAAGATTTCCAAGCATAACGTGGAGGTTTTTTTCCTTCTCATCTCTTCTTTTTTCCACATTGTCAGTTATGTGTGTTTTGATTAGAGAAATTGAGTGATGATGGTGTGCCTTTCTATTCTTTATATATATATATATATATATATATATATATATATATTAGATTGTTGGCGGTGATCGTGAAACAAGCCAAGTGACTAATGACGATGAGGATTGGCTACTTCCTCCTCCCAAGGACTCCAGTGAGTCCCCGAAGCAGATTGATGAGGACTCAACTATTAAAGAGCTGAGGTATGAGTTTCATTGTTTGTTTAAAGAGTTTGACTTGTTTGTTTAATTTTAAATGTTAAATATATTTCCTTGTTGATTAATAATCTTTCCCGTGTTTGATTTCTGCGCACGCTAATGCCACTGTGACTTGTAAAGCATGTTAAATAGATCTTTCTGTTTAAATAATTTAATGTTTAAGAGTTATGAGTTCTGGTTCATGATTGTTTGTTGTTAACTATTAAAGGGAAAAAAAAATTTGCTGAACAATTTATGACAACTCAAGATCATTTAGAGATTAGATCCGGAGAGGCATTTAGTGGCGCTGAGTTAGGGAGAGCTCACTTTAATTGATTGGTGAATACACACATAACATACACACGCGTGCATGATAAGCATGCTGTGAATGCTACTTTGATACCAAGGTTTAGTTCTCAGTGTTTTCTGGTGGCAATGTTGAGGTTTCTATCTTCTGAGAGCATACTGCACTTAGATTTACTTAAATTTGCTTTCACAAGGTATGTGCAATTGGCTTTTATGGCATTGTGAGAGAATGCCAAAGAGAATACATTTGCAATGAAGATCACTATTATGAAATTGAGAAAATTGAATCTTGCCTGTTCTTGACTTTTTTCCAGTTCGTTAATTTTCAATTAAGTCTTTGTGTAGTTAATTAAGATTTACTACATGAGAAATTAATGATAGAAATTATTTTTTTTTATAGCAATTGCAACTTCTATTGGCATTAAATTTAATCCCTTTGTTCAATCTATTGGCATGCTATACTATCGTTTATATTAGTTCTGAACTGAGCGTGATCATCTCCTTGATGGAGATGCGCAACAGCATTTTTTTTCATTTATCTGGGTTTGGCCATTCAGTTCATTTCATTCGTTGCTGATGGTTTTTGAGATGAAACTCAATATTTCAATTTTCTAATGTTTAAAACCAAGACAACCAAAATTCATATAAAAAGAATAAAATAACCAAACTGAACTAATTGTTTTTTTTTTTGTTCTTTTTGCTATCTAACATGATTTCCTGGAATGGTGATGACTGATAATAATTCAAATATAATCTCAGGTCTGCAACAGCAACCTTTACTTACAACTAAAATTGAGCTCCTCTTCTCACAGCTTGTAATAGCTCAAATTTTAGGTTATAGAACCAAGTATTCAATTCTCTCTGTTTGTTCTAGTGACAAGGACCTTGTTCATAAGGGTGGGAAAACAAGGAAGATTTTGAAAAACTTACTGTTAGAAAAGGCAATCAATTTTAGCCATTAGCGATGCCAGTTATTAGGCCTCTGACTTCATGTGGAAAAAAAGGCCACTGGTATAGCAGCAGCCCAATTTTAGTGATGCCCTGCTAAACACTTTTGGCTTCCTTTGAGTTCATATTTTTCATGCACTCCCACTACATTATTGATCTCCAACAACTCATGTGAAAGGCTGTCTTTAAATTTTCAGAACATTGTACCATGTACTCATCCTGAGCAATTTTAACTTCCTCTATTTATTGACACATCACAATTTCAAACTTATTTGTAATGGAATAAGATTTTCATGTATCCTGTCATCTTTTCGTCTTTTTTTTTTAATGTAACTACAATATTTGAAATCACGCCTTTAGTGGTCCTTTAAATTATTGCAATGGCTGTTATTTCAAGCATATCACCTGTTCTTTTATGGAAAGCCCATTCCACAGACAAGTTTTTGCCCTTCCTCTTTTCTTTCATTCTTTTCAAAATTTTACATTTTTCTTGCTCCCTTATTGGCACCCACCTCACTTTTCCACCAAATTTGTTGATTTTTATAATTTCACCTAGATCAAGATTGATGCTTGAAATATTTACTTCAAAAGCTAATATCAAGGCAGTTGTTTTGTGAAGATTTGAGGTAAATATCTCCTCTTTTTTTTGTACTACTGTGAAATTTAAGCAATACGCAAGTTAAGCCTCCTCATACTCATGGCCCTATAATCTCCTCAGTTGATAACTTGATATGTTGTGAAAGTGTTTCGTTATCTTCTAGTGTTCCCATTTTATATGAACCTTTGGTTTAGAATTTTATTTCAACCATACATGTAGGTTAAGGAAGCAGGAGCTAAAAGCTTTGACAAATAAAGAGTGTTTGTTTCAATATCTGGAGTCACCAAACAGACAAAGTGATTCAGTGCAGGCTGATCTGGAGTCTGGGGCCGAGCAACCATCAAAGCCTCATCATGAAAGAGCTAAAATAGTTATTTCAATTCAAGACAAGGATGAAGTCAAACAATTTCGTGTGTACAAGGTACATATATCTAAAGTTTAGGCTTTGTTTATAAAACTGATTGTTTCATGTAGCCACGATAAAATTATTCATGCAAACCACAGAATAAAATGGAGAGTGCATGATAAGATTATTAACTTCTCTAAATTTGATGGTAGGAAATAACAGGAAAAAAAAAAACATTTATGGACATCCCCTTGTGGGAAGTTGTCGAGTAACATCTACAGTGCATAACACCTGGAAGATTTAAAGGCAAATATGCAACTAGAGTTGCCATGAACCTCAAAAGAAAACCAGTGATGAACAGCAGTCTCACTGTCCAGGTGAAACATAAGATGCTAGTGTTGGAAGTGGTAAACTTTGTAGCGTATTAGCATTTTCTATTAGTGCCTTGCTTGCTGAGTGTAATATGTGCAAAGTCATCTTTGCTTTGGATATTCCTCTTCCCCGTTTCTAATGAATGGCATTGAATTTCTTTTGTAGATTGAAGCTTGGGTTAGGATATTGTCATCTCAAACACATATCTCATGCAAAGACATTCAATTTTAAATAAGGTTTTCAACAGATCATTTGGAAAGTCATCACTGGTCATTTTACATAGACTTTGTTCTGTGTAAGATGTTGGCCTCAATTATTCATTAATTTAGGAGTGCAAGTGCCCTTGATGATGAAGTCATCTTAATTATCATTCTGGATATTTTAACAAAATCCTTTTCTATGTGTACTTTGTAATGTATGCCATTTGTATGTTACAAGAGGTGAAACATGTATAATCAACGGTATAAACTATGTTTGAAGTTCACTATTTTGACAGGATGAAAAGTTTGAGCGGCTCTTCAAACGGTATGCTGATAAAGTTAAGCTTGGAATTGAGAGCCTAGTTTTTATGTTTGATGGGGACAAAATCAATCTGACAGCCACCCCTGATAGTCTTGGAATGGACGATGAGGACATTATTGAAGTTCTTGCAAAGAAAAGCTGACTAACATGCCCTCTAATGAAATTTTGATATGTAATTGTGAGTTATCAATACTTTTGTTTGGGTTAAAGCATCGAATTTTTACGTTTGTGAATACCAAAACACTCATTTTTGGGGTTTGTTGGGATGATACAGCAAACTCTACTGTATGCTTGTATTAAAATTGATTAGAACTATTAGAGAGAAAATTGGTGTTTCTAATAGCAGCGAGGCTTGTAACTGCTACAATCGAGGTTGTAAATGACTTGCTAGATTGAGTTTGTAGATGTTCAATGAATGCATGATTGCTTTCCTATGCTCCTTTTCCTTTCTCTCTCTCTCTTAGAATATGGTGCTTTCCTTGCCTGCAGCATATCCTTACTTGTCTGTGCACTATATTGCAGCTTATTGTTTCTTCGCTTTAATGCAGGCGCGTTACCTTCTAGCAGTTCAATTGTTCAGAATTCTTGCTATAAAATGTTTTGAAGTTTTGTGGAATGAAATCTTTTTCCTTGTTGTTTGGTGCTGCGTTCCGAACATGAATTGGTGAAAATTTAATTTTTTTAATATTTTTGTATTGTATTTAATATATTGATATAAAAAATAATTTTGAAAAAATAAAAAATATATTATTTTAATATATTTTCAAATAAAAATTATTTTAAAAAACATCAAATTTTTTTTCCTCCCGTTAAAAAGAACTGTACGGGAAACTGCTTTAACTGAACTTTTCCAAGTTGGATTCGATGCCTTTTTTTGTCTGCTGTCTTTACCTCCTCGTGGGGGGACCCAAACTGAGGCGGTTCAGTTTGTTTCCGTTGGTTGACTTTGTGTTATGGGTAATAAGCCATAAACGATGTTTTTTTTTTCTAGTTTTCATTATGCATTGTTTTTTTTTTTATTATTATTCCTTTTCTAAAAAAAAAAAAAAGTTAAAGTGAGAATGGCATCCATAAATATTTCAGGTGTAAAATACGTGTAAAGTCCGAACTATGTTATTTCTTAACCAAAACTACTTTTTTTTTTAATAAACAAGTTATGTGCTAAACATATCTTGTTATAAATTTATTTTTTTATTTAATATTTAAAATTAATGTGTAATATATTTAAAATTAATATTTAAAAATAAAAAACTACATTATGAAAAATCCTTGTTTGTCCATAAAAAACTTGACCCAATTCTCTCAGTTTTTTTTAGGTTTTGTTTAGTATTATGGCATAATAATATTTATTTTTAAAAAATTAATTTTAAATTATTCTGATACGTTGATTTTAAAAATAAATTTTAAAAAATAAAAAAAATATTATTTTAATGTATTTTTTTAAAAAAAATACTTTAAAAACCATCCCTCTTGATTAACCAAATTGAATTTTATGCCTTTTCATTTTGACTGTAATCAAACAAAAACTGTATGCCTAATAAATTCAATAAAATTACTGTCTCCATTCACAATTCAGTGTTTGCGATTCTCTAACTGATTAAAAAAATATAAGTAAGAGGGTGTTCACAAATCTTTCATTTAATTTGGTAAAAGAAAACAGATGAATAAAACCAAATAAAGAACGAAACCACGTGTCGATTTCCACGTCAGCAAAAAGTTCACCTCTCGTGCTTACACGTCAGCTGAAAAAGGTAACGAAGAACAATAGGGGAAAAGCGAGCTGGACTGGACGAGACTAGTCTCCATTCTTCCAGAGAAACTAGGACGACAGAAAAGCTTCGATCTTCACCTTTTGCTTGAATGCTGTTTACAGATAATCACCACAATAGCATAGAATTCATGGTGCTTCCTTTTTCAGTAGTTAACAACATTAAAAAGGATGACTACATGTGACTAGAAAATGATCCTAGATTGCTGTTTGAAATTAACCTCTTGACTTTTTTGTTAATTAACTTTTGCAGTTGTGGTCTAAAAATATGCAAGACCTTGGGGTTTGTGAAGACTTATTTTCCATTATGATTTTAACATACCGGATGTTGATAAAAGAATTTGCAACTTTGAAGAACTGTTTGGGGGCGATCTAGATCCAATCGGAGCATTTCTTGATGAGAATGATTTGCCATGCTCTACTGTTGAGAAGGATATGCCTCTCGAGAAATCCAACAACAGAGATGGAAGAGCAAGGAAGGTATGGTTTTGACACTTTGATTTATGAGAAGAAAATGCCAGTTGTCAAATACAAAGTGCACACTGTGGTTAACACAGTTGGGAAAGTAAACCATACAGAAAATATTTGTTGCGGAAATAAGAAGAATTTGCACACGATTAAAACCGAGTTACTGGCATTTTCTTCAAAGGTGTGAGCAGTGTGTAGAGAGCAGATTCTTGCCTTTAGATTTCAGATAGTATCGTATATCTTTAAATTTCGGAGAAATAACAGTTCTAGTTTCTTAAATCCTTATGTGAGTGAAGGGATCAATTCTGAACTATGTACATTGGGAGTCCCTAATGTTGAAGCATACATCACTAATGATGAAGCATCATGCCCGAGAAAATGCAATGATGAGGTACAAAGAGAAGAAAAGGGCTCGAATGTAAGTATATACACTTCTGTTTATTTTTAGAATGCTTCTGCCGTGATTTTATAATAAGTATCATGGATTTTATTTCTGAGGATCCCAGTCAAAAACTGCTGTTTCTTGGTTGATCAGCAACAATATCATTTCCAGTTAGTCGTATATTTTCTATGGTCAATGACTTAGTGTAACTTCTGGTACATGGCCACCTTCAGTAAACCAGAGAACAATGCTATCAAATTAGTATCAAGGTCTGAAGGTCATGAGTCAGAATGGTCCAAATGATCAAATTTTATTGCCAGTACCAATATCAAATTGAAAAGGGCATAAGCAAGAGATCTAGTTCATGGCACTAGGAGCACTGAAGAAATGTTGCAAATGCCGAATTCCGCCCTTCTAGTATCTTATTAATGATAATAATAGAAAAAAAGGGGGTACATCTATTAAGATTGAATTTAAGCCCTTTTTGTGTGGTGCTCGGATTCTTTGACATCTTTGGTGTTAATTTTATCTATTTATTTAGGTTATTTCTTGTATACATTGATTAGATCCCAGGGAACAATCAGTCATGAACACAGGAAAGCTATTTGGACTGCCCTTTACTTTCCTCAGGATGAACATTAATTTCAAATGACCAATCAATAAGGTGACCGTTGCTTTATATTGTTCAAACACACTGAATGAGCGCGTTAGGGGTGTTTTAATTAAATCATCTAGTCCGTGGGACAAAGATAATGGAGCCTTGGTCTGATTTCATTGGCAGCGACCACTGAGTGCCTTCTCGCACACATAAACCTTGTATTTGGGACTGAACCTGTGTTTAATTTATTTATAACCTTCAGGCTAAATTCACGAGTAAATAATATGTATCTTTTGATTATGTTCTCTTACGATGTCTATGTTTTTCTTTTTCCAGGCACGACAAACAAATTCGATATGCTCCTAGGAAGCCTAAGAGTGATGTACGGAAGCGAGGAAATGGTTGGTAAGTAATGCCAGAGGGCTGTGGCTCTGCTATGGTCGATGTAAAAATCTTAGGTGAGATAAATTTATTTATTTGAAGAAATAAACTAGAACTGGTGTTGGGAAATACGTGTTCATGAGCGTGGCGATGGGATCGTCTCATAGCATCTGGTAAAAAATAGTGACTTGATAATCGTTCACTTTTCCATGAATAAATGATATGGGTCCAAATTTATACACGCAGAGATTATATGGATATACAGTTTGATTGCATATCATCCAAATTGGAGTAAATCTCCCGCCTCCTAGCTTAACATCTCTCGTTTTGGTCATGTATGGAATTTGATTCTAAATTTCTTTGAGCCATGCTAGGCAATCAACTTAACCTACAGGCTAGAACAGCACATTTTATTTTCAAGTTGTTCGTTTGAAAACAATTGAGGAACTGATAGATGTCGAGTCTTCTTCCATTTCCACAGTCAGTTTCTTAAGAGAGAAAAAAAATGAGAAGTGAAATGTTTTGCTGTGATTTAGAAAGGCCAACTGGCCAAGCGGATGGTAGTTGGAAGCTGCAATCAACTCTAGCAAGCGAAATGCCTAACGAGGTCCACTCGGAGGTTTGAACTGTAAAATTAGGTCTGGCTGGTCTTCTTGCCCTTTAGCCCACACCTAGCTAGCCGAAATCTTCTTTCTTGTGCATGGTTAAGATCGAAAGCCAAGGTCTGCCGAGTTACATGAAGCGCCTTACCCTGTTTCTTTTTTAACTGCTGCAATACCTTTATGCATATGTGTGGGTGGAAAGTTATTGAATATTGATAAGAACTGCCCTACTCACTTGGTCAGCTGCAATTGTCTAGAACATTCCGGTCAATCCAAGATGGGATCTCTCGATATATATTTCAGCTATGACCCATCGAACATTTTAATTAAAAATACTCTGAACCAAAGTCATACAATAGAAATAACTCATATGGCATAGTTGGTGTTCCAGCTTATACGATCCATCAAATATTATTTTCTAATAAATGAAATATATATAGTTCAAGCCCATCTACTGTTAATCCTAGCCCTCGAACAATATTTCATATCAAGGATTGCACTAGCTCTAGGGATCAAAGGGCGGTTTCCACAGCTTGAACATGGTAGTTATAAACAATAGTTGCAGCAGCAGCCTCCATCACACTAAAGACCATCCCTTCCCTGGACAAATCCTAGGTCCTGCATTGAAGCCGAAGAACTTGGACGATCTTTCACATTTAAGCTCTCCTTTCTCATTGATCCATCCTTCCATTTGCTTATCCTGACATAACAACAAAAATATTTGGATTTACGTGGTGGCCACATGGAAGGATGTTAGCTCTAACTGGAGTCCTTCTCTGGAAAGGAACAGGTAGGTACTATAGCCTTTAGTGTTTTCACATAAGGTAGCATGGAGGTAAACCAGTTTATTTTTGGATACTTTTTATTTTTGTGTTTTAAAAGTGTTTTTGAAAAAAATTAATTTTATTTTTATTTTTATTTTGCTTTAAATTAATATTTTTTTGATGTTTTTAGATCATTTTAATATGCTGATATCAAAAATAATTTTTTAAAAATAAAAAATATTATTTTGATATATTTTCAAGTGAAAAGCACTTTGAAAAGCAACTAGAACCACACTCTTAAACAAGTTAGTATAGCCATTTTTAACCTTCGTTCACTGAGAAATTATTGTCAAGCTCCTAATTAGATTTTAAAATTATAATACTAACTATTTTTAATTTTACATTGACCCAAATCAATCAGGTCAACCTTTTTTAATAGAATTAGATAAACTTGTCTTGTCTCTTTTAGTGGAACAGAAACATCTCTACTAGAATAGTATTTTACAAGATAAAAATTGATTTAGTTTTTAGAGAGATTTTTCTAACTATATTTGAGAGTGTAAAAGCTTCTGTTTTTAAATGCTTTTTAAAATATTTGCCTTGAAAAAAATAACAAATTGATGATTTTTAGTGTTTTTTTAATGATTTTAATATTTAAATAAAAAAATATAAAAAATCATTTTACTATAATTAAAAAAAAGCAAATTTCACCCAAAAAAAAATAAAAATACCAAACAATCAATCACGGAGCAAAAAGAGAAAGCGGAGCTGTGGTGTTGGAAGGCCAAATCTTACCTAGATTGACAAACGGTCATGGATGAATAGTTTTGGATTCTGATGACCAAAACAAACAAAATAATCAGAAGAATTGGATTGCATAATATCAACTGCTAGCTACTGTTAAGAAATATATTTATTTCTTTTATTTTATTTATTAAAAATAAAATAGTATTTTTAGTTTAGCCTATATATATATATATATATTTTTTTTTTAGATTAAATTTTTTTTTCAAAATATTGTAATTAATAAAAATCCTAGTTTTTTTATATTTATATTTATTTTCTGTTAATTTAAATTCTTTTAACAACGTGGGTAGTACTTGGAAACGCTAACCAACTAGTGTTTTTTAAAAACTAATTTTTTTATATTTTGAATATGCTAATTTAAAAAATAATTTTTAAAATATAAAAAAATATTATTTTAATATAAAAAACATTTTTAAAAATAATAATAACAACATTCTCAAACAAACCGAGAGAATCACAGGTAACGTTGCCAGACTGTAATGAAATCAGAAGAGGAACACATGTACGTGTCATGTCATATCACAAAGGCCAAGGTTATACTGGGAAAACTAAAGGAAAAAGGAAATTAATAGCGTAGCTACCTTAACAACCACGACATTAACAAGGAGGTTTCCAACCTCCCAACTTTCATTTGTGGGATAGCTTTGGGATATATATATATATATATATATATATATATATATATATATTTCCAACCGCTTTGATTTTGCATTAGATTTTGATGAATTATTGGATAAAAGAGGTAATTATAGTTGTGATAAAGAAGCAAGGTCTTCTTTTAACTAAAAAAAAACATGATGATTTTTTTTTCCGTCTGCCTGTAAGGCGACTAGACAAACTGAATTCGCTGCCACACCGCCACCCTTCCCTTCCCTTCAATTAACTTCAAAACCAAGCGATTTTATAATCGAATGCCATCTCTAACCGCAACGTCACCTGCTTGCTGTCTTAAGTTAGCTGTTTAAATCACCTTTTTGTCACACTGTAACCAAACTCAAAATCATGAAAATAAAAGCACAAAATTTGATTTTATGGCTATCAGATTATGTTGCAACTTACGAATTAGCCCTTTATTCCTGCCTAGTTTGCCACCTTTCTTGCTTGATGGGTGGACCCACCTTAAAAATCAGAGAGGCTACTGCGGGGGGTCCATCAGGTACTGTTTAGGATAGTATACATCACGTTACGGATAAATACGATCACAAAAAAAAAATTAATTTATTTTGTTTAATAAAATCAAGAGACAGAGAAACTCAAAATAAATAAAAAATAAAAAAATAAAACAAAAGACAAAGATATAACTATGTTCGAACTGATAAACAAGACAGTATTTCTCTATGCATCATGTTCGATCGCTGATTGATATATATATATATATATATATATATATATATATATATATATATATATATATATATATATATATTCCAGCTTGATATGTATTATTTCACCCTCAATGATACCTTGACGATAGGTCATACTGTATATTACTGGCCATAATGGGAAGTAGCATTGACTTATTGAGATATGGTATACTACCATGAATATTTACAACAAGAAATGATTTTTGTATTTTTACATCTTAAAAAATAATAATTAAATATTATTATTTTTACTTTAGTTTATATTATTGAATTAATAATAGTATAATAACACCATTTATAAAACCTGATTAGTCTCGTGAGTTGTCTTGAGGTATGGACAACTTGGGGCCTTGATCAAACTGAATTTAAAAAAAAAATAGAGGAAAAATTAGCTTATTCTAACATGTTTAAAAACTTGGGTCGACTCGCAACTCGATTAATCCGAGGTTAAATTAAATCAAAATCTAATAAAAAAGCTTATTCATTTTTATTTTAAAAAAAATTAAAATAATATTATTCTATTTTTTAAAAATAAATATTAACCCAGATCACTCTCAGATCATGTCTTAAATTAATAGAATTAAGTTTTAAAAATATAATAATAATTAACTTTATATTCACGAGAATAAACATCAAATATTTATCCAATAGATATAAACATCAGATATGAGCCTATTTGAAAATATAGTTAGTTATTTTTTAAAATATTTTTTATTTAAAAATATATTAAAATAATATTTTTTATATTTTAAAAATTATTTTTAATATCAATATATTAAAATAATTTATTAATGAAAAGACAATTACCATTAACGAACAAGTACACTGGGAAAAGAGCAACAGAAGGGAGCTTAATTTAAATTGAAATAACTAAAACACCCTTAAGAAATTACAAGGAGAGCCGTCCTTTTCCGCTGGCAAAATGGTAAAAAGAGAGGCAAATTCTGTTAGAAAGAAAGGAATGTTTGTTGGATGGGGAACGATTTTAATAAAGAAATTTGCATCCTCTCTTTCCCTCCAATCTTCTCTCTCTATAAAATAAAACCCTCCTTTCTCTCGCTCTTCATCCGGGTGCTTCTCCCCTCCCTTCTCTCCCCCGTTCAGATTCGCATTCTTTATATTAATTTTCCGATCATTGTTTAAGCATGTTTCATTGTTGATGATTTTCATTTCTTGAATAACAAGTTTCTGTAATTCCTTTTTTTTTCTTCTATGATAATTAATTGTATCATGTTCTTTTATTTTGTGGGTTTCGGTCATAATAGTATCGCAGAAATTTCCACCTGCCCTGTTTTTCGTTGATGATTGATTAAGTTCTATTGGTGAAGAATTATAGTAGGAAATACTAGAAATAGTAGTAGTAATTTCAATTGACCATTGAGTATAATTTAAAAAAATTTCTTCGTGTTTAATTTCTAATTTAAACTGGGAATATTTCTCAACGAGAGTTTTATATTTATATAGAGAGAGGGAATTCTTCAGAAAGGAAACGCAAAAAGACACCTCCTCCACTTTAAACAGCGGAATCGCCACCACCACCGCAACAAAGTTCCGGGACTACCATCTAAACGACGTCGCTTACAACTCCGATATCTTCCCCCTCTCTCAAGCCTCCCACTCAATAGACAACTCTCGCTTCATAATGCGACACCAGGACCTAATAAACCGAAGCGCACTCTGCCTCGCGCGCCTCCGTGAAGTAACCGTCGAAATGGAGTGTCTCCGCCAAGACAACGCCGATCTTCGATCTATCAATCGCGAGCTCAACAATCAACTCAGCGTCCTTATCCAAGCCTCACTCCACAAACACTACAACGACTCTACAAGGACGCCGTTTGACATTGATATTGGTTTCCACAATTTGTGCAACATCAGCAGCGGAGGAGGTGGAGGTCATGACATGTGCGAAGAGGATGAAAGTCCGACGAGCGTCATGGAGGCAGGGGGCGATGACCAGGAGAGGATTTCGCTGCCTAAGAGTATTTCAGTGAGGTCTAATAGCTACTCGAAGAGGAACCAGGAGCAGGCGGCTAGTGCTAGCTTGACTAGGGCCATCACTCGGCTGAGAACACCGAGTCCACTCAATACCGCGGTAATTACTAATTATTCCTTATGAGATCTGTCTCTTCGACTATGTTTAATATCGTCTAGCAATTGTTCGCTGCATTCTTTTTGCTTCTTTTTTTTTCCAAATAGTTTTCTTTAATTAATTTGCTTATTTGCAATTAACTTTTTTTTCAGAAATAATTTATAGATTTATTAGGACACGTGTCAACTGATTAGATTAAAATGAGAGAGTGAATCCATTGATGTAATTTAGCATAATGATATCAAGGACATGTGAGTGTTAAAATCTTGATGAGTTGATGTGGCTTAATTGGATGCTGGGCTTCAGTGCTAGTACTTATTTTGTTTCTATAAATCTTGAGTTGGGCTTGAAATGAAATGGAAATTTAGCCTGGTGGGAGATATAGGTCATCATTCGTGAAAAGGTTTGTGAAATCCATTGTGAGATGGGTAAAGGTTTGGGAGCTAGCGTAGAGATTGAGTGCAATTGGTTGGCTCCCGTGTGATGAACCCACCATAACACAATAATCCACCCCTTCTTTGGCACGCAAGAGAAGTGAAGTGGTTAGCAGTAAGTACATTTCAGAGGCGAGGAGCCAGTTCATACTGTAGATGGTTGAAAAAGAAATGGAGGTAGAGATTGCTTTCAGATTTTAACCAAATGTTTAGGGGTGTTTGAAAGTGTAGTTGAGGTTATTTTTTAAAGTATATTTTATTTAAAAATATATTAAATAATTTTTTTTTTATTTTTTAAAAATTATTTTTTAAATGATACGCAGAGAGTTTGTTTGCAGTTTGGTATTTTTTATAGGAATGGCACGGTATGTAATTTCTCGGGCTCCACATGTTTGAATGAAGACCTCATTAGTTATCATCGCGCAGTCTTGGTGATGAGAATGAGAGTGCTCAAAAGTTTATGGCTTGGCATCTGATAAATCATTTGTCATCATAATAGTCCATTGCTTCCATATTAGCAAGCGTGCATTGAAATGGAATTCTCTGTAATTCTGTGTTGTCATTAACAACTTGCACGATCTTTTAACTCAAGTTGCATGATGATGATATTACAACAGAAGGTTTATGCGCGTAGAGGCAAGAAAGAGGAGGGGCCACTTGAGCTGGAAGTGTATAACCAAGGCATGTTCAAAACAGAGTTGTGCAACAAATGGCAGGAGACAGGGGCTTGCCTATACGGCAATCATTGTCAGTTTGCTCATGGAATTGAGGAGCTCCGCCCAGTCATCCGTCACCCTCGCTACAAGACTGAGGTCTGCAAAATGGTCCTTGCTGGTGGTATCTGTCCTTATGGCCATCGCTGTCACTTCCGCCATGCCCTCACTGAGGAGGACAGGTTCCTTAGCCACATCAAGCCCAGGGAAATCAAGCCTGACAGGTAAAATAATGATGTTGATGAGAGAAGTATAATTGGGTTTAATGTAGAGAGATGTTTATAATCTTGTAAGAGAGTGGCAAATAACAATTATACTTTTAATCTGGTAAAGTATAAATATATATCAGTTCAAAACTGGACATGTGTAAGCTAAAAATAATTACTAGCAGATATGATGAGGTAGAAAAACAGTTGCGAGTGATTTTGTGCCCAGAAGGTGGGAGATCAGACAGAGAGGGGCTGGAAAGAGAAAATTTCTCTTATTCTTTTCTTTTTTATTGTTAATCCAATATTGCTCTTATTATTATATACGTCCCACTTTGATTTCAAACCAAGAAACTAGTTGTCATGATGCATTTTGATTCTTGGAAAAGGAAGTAATTTCTGATTGGAGTAATCGTTCACAATTACTGCTTTCATTCTCTCATTTCCTCGTCATCATTTAGCCGTGGTAAATCATAAATGTAATATATGTTCTTCGTGTGACTTTGCTTATGATGAACTTTGGTTTGGCTCCTTATTCTGTTCACATTTTCAGATGAGAACAGAATTCCAAGGATTGCAAACTGAAATTAAAATTTGAGTTTTGGTATGCGAATGCAATGATTAATCTATTTACAGTGTGATGCAACTTCTTGATTAAGGTTAGTTTGGGGTTATTTTATTACCGGTAATGTTGAGTGTTGACCATGTTGTATCTCACGACAAATGCTCAAAAAGTTTGAACCAAATCATACACAATGAAAAGCTCAAATAATATCAGACATTGGATCACACTGGAGTAGTTCAGTAGTTATACACATGCGAAGATACATACATACATAACTTACTGTTCCACCTTAGGCCATCTTCTTTTGATCCTAGCCCGGATAAACCAGATATAATAATTCTAATATTTGTTTGGATTTACATGGTGACCGCCAGAGAGGATATCAGGTTTGACTAGGGTCCTATGCTGGAAGGGGATTGACGAGTATAACCTTAGCACTTCACACAAAGCAGCATGGAGATAAACCAGCTCACTCAACTCTTCTTTGCTTCTTAGTTCCCACTTTTTACCTTCCTTCACTGGAAAATTATTGACAAGCTCTTCCCTGATTTTAATTCCAACGCGCGGGTTCTTTGAAAGAAGCAAGAAGAACCAAGAGAGAGTTACACTGGTTGTCTCATATGCTGCAAACTTGAAACAAATAATACTGTCTCTCACAACTTCATCAGAGTGTTTTGTTTCAACAACTTCACGTCCAGTCAGGAAAAACATCGTAATGACTCCAAGCTGCTCTCTTCATCTTTCTTTGTCGTCGCTCTTTTATTCCGTTCTTCTCTCTTGGCCAACATATATATATTTTGTTACAACTTGATGTACAGTTTCCTTGGAAACTCCTAGTTTCTTCTCATTCCCAATCCCTAGCCATCGTTGCAACTTCCATAATCTTCCTGGCAGTATGTGCCTTGAGAGCATTGCTTCTCCAGCATCACCTATGCCCCCTATGAATGGATTTTCTAGAAAATTAACGGAGAGAGTATTGCTAGGGTTATATCCAGTAGCTATTGTACAAGCAGCATCATATATATGTCTCTTAAATGAATCTTGCAAATCGACCACCGAACCCTGTTCAGCTACATGTTCAAGAAATGGTATGAGGCCTTTATTTACATTATCAAGCAGGACCTTCGTGTAGAATTTTCGAAACTGCAGGTGCATGAATGATTCTTCTATGGCAAGTCCATTCCTTAAAATCTATGTTGAAAATTAAGCATATTTCCCAGAATACTGCTTGGACTCGGTCGGATCGTTTGGGAATTCCAAAAGTTTTTTGTTGTTGTTGTGCACATTTGCAGGATCACTTGTCACCAACATATCAATGTTGGCAAACCAGATACCTTTGAGTGACAAGGTACCTTTGCTTCTCTCAAGAATTTCAGCAACTTTTTTGTGCAGCTGGTGGAGGTTGAGAAGTAATGTCGGTGACATGCAAGGGAAAGGCCAGTTTATTGGGAGACCATTGTTTCTTCTATGCAAAGCAAACGAGGAAGATAAATCAAACAAAAACAATATTTGCCAAGATTGATTCATGATAGGTAATTGCCATCTTGTTTTTGAGCCAGATATAATTGGTGCACGCTTGTATTATAGGGAAAAGCTTAAACTTAAGAAATATATATACTGCTAACAGTTAAAATTGGCGGTCATGAAGTGTGGCAAAACATTAAAATTATTATTTTTTTCTATATATATAAAAAAACTTCAGAGGGATCAGTCATTTACATAGCATAAGAGAGCTTTCACTGTAAATATACACAGTAAAAGTTTTTTTTTTCTTTTTTTTTTTTTGCAATTGATCCCTCGATCTTTCTTCCTTTTTATTTGGTCTTAATATTGTGCGGATCCATGACTGGTCTTTGTGATTTTTTTATACTTATGAGTGTTGACCTTATAGTACTGGAGGAATATTTTGTGCTTGGTTAATGTTAGGTTTTAATCAAATTTAATTTTATAAATTCAGGGAATGAAATTGAAGATTAAACAAATATTTAGTTCATTTTGTTTGCTAACATCATTAAATGATTTGCATAGTCAACAAAAAAAAATTCTCACTTAACTTTTTTTTAATTCTTGGATTTTTTACATCAAAAAAATATTTAGCACAGCACAAGACACCAATATAGTAACATTAAATTGATCTCAACAACCGAAGATAATAAGGAATAATATTTAATTTATTACCCATATATAACTGAAATATGAGATAATTAAATCATTGGTCCACTTAAGATGGAAACCTTAATTAACCATGACTAGACTGTTAACATCAAACCCAAAGGGCATCCAAACATCAAACACAAAAAGGAGTTAAAAGGGCTAATTCCCACGTTAGCTTGCAATCTTCCTTCTTCTGCATGGTAGATCAAAAAGGCCAAAGCCCACCTATTTAAATCATGTTATTAATCTATGTTTTCTCACGGAGTAAAAAAAAATGAAAATAAAACAGTTTCCCCTTTGCCTTAACCTCGGGGAAAAGACAAAAGGAAAGTGAAAGGAAGAGGACGTTTAATATATAATACATATTGCTAAAGTCACATGGCCAGCTCCACCGACCTGGAAATTAATGGGTGGATAGGATTAATGGGTGGATAGGTTCCTCTCTTATCTCTGGTCAATAATTAGCCCATTTAACACCCCCATCCCCCACGAGAGAAAGAGATGGAATCAGATGGATGGATGGATGGATCAGAGAAGAGGGAAAGAGATGGAGGTCGAGGAAGTTTCTGGACATGGGTTGGTTCGCAAGAAAATAAGATTTTTGAACTCTCTGATATTGTATATATTGTTCATGGAAAACAGTTTTCTTGCCGACCCCACCCATGCCAATGATTTCCTCAGCTTCCTCTCTCTCCCTGTTTCCTTCTCTCAGTTGCCGGTCTGTTCTTCTTTTCTATGCTATCTGGTATGTGGTAATTAATATAGGGGTTAGTTCTTTTGTTTTTTGTACTCTTTTTCCCTCTCCGATCTCTCTTTCTTTTCTTCTTCTTCATTTAGATGAAGAATATAATATATAGCTAGCTAAAGTGGGATTTAAGATGACTTAAACAAATAATACTTCTCGATCGGTGGGATTTTGAAGGTGATTTTTGTAAGTACTCCCTTGCTATAGATTTGTGGGTGAAGATAGGAGAGGTCAGATGATAGTGCATGCCTTGATCTTGAGGTTGGGGACTAGGGCATGCTTATGCTCGAACAGGAAACAGGTGATTGCGGCGAGTAGAAGGAGATTCAAGGATGCTTTTGTTTTATGTTGAGTAGGTAATAATTACAGACGAAAAGTAATTTTTTTGCCCCTGAAAAAGTTTTTTTTGTAATGTTTGCTTAAGAAAGGGCTAATAGAATTTGAATGAGAGTGGAAAGTGAATCTCGATAGCTATAGCCCCAGACTGCATGGACAAGATTTCTGTTATTTTGAATCCAGTGGTTCGAAGAGGTGTATTTGGATCCATGTTAATCCTTCTTTCCATTTTTGTTATGATGTGATTTTTTTATTAAAATATTTTTTATTTAAAAATATATTAGAATAATATTTTTTTATTTTTTAAATGATATCATGATTTAAAAATACTCAAAAATATATTAATTTAAAACAAAAAAATTAAAATTTTTAAATATATTTTTAAAGTTCAAAAACAAATAGGCTACTCAATAAAACTTCAATGAAAATACAAACAAAACTGGAGAGAACAATGGCTATTTTTAAAATCACAGAGGTCAATATCACAAAAATCGAAATTATATTGACCTCCACGCGCCATCAAACCATTTGTTCGGTAATTGAAAACTTAAGACTAATCGAATCATATATATATATATATATATATATATTGTACTCTCTGTCTACTCCTATCTTTTGAAATTTCCCAATGTTTCCCGGTAAACTTCCATAAGTTTCATTTTCCACTGTCATTGAAAGTCTATCACCCTTCTCTTATGTAAACGGGAAAAAAAATGGCTTCTCTTTCCCAGATTTAACTGTGAATTAAATTTATATTTGAGCGATGAAATCAGAATTAAATTTACATCTTCCTTTGAGATTTAAGTGGTAGGTTATTATTATAATAAGATGGGAACAAATGAAAGTTTCCAGGCCAAAATAAGGAACAACCAAATTGCAAGGGGGGCCGAGGAATTGAAATTTTGATAAAATGAATTTGAAATTTGGCAGAAACATAGAATTTAAATGGCTAGAGGTTGAGAGGATCTCGGCAGGGCCAGTATGAAAGTTCCCGACCTGGCTGCAAATCAAGTTTTACTTAGCTAGAACATTTGTATTTGCTGTATCTGTTCGGGTTAATTTGTGTATATTTTAACTAATTTCATGGATGCTAAAATTAATAATTATATAAGTTTTAAATAGCTATGAAGTTTAAGAAACTCAAACTAATCTAAAAAAACCAAACTTAAAACATGATTACTTAAATTATATTATTCATGGAGTTTTAGTGAATTTTAACTAATTATAAAGAATGCTTCGGTCCAGGACTTCTACGGATGTATGATCACAGTGATTGGCCAAATATGTCCTAACTTCGCTTTACTTCTCTCGATTCTAAAAACAACATTCAAGTTTCTTGAGCTATTTTATCGAAGATCTTCATCTTTTTCTATTGAAAATGTTGTCTGGTCTTTTCTTTACTTTTTAAAAATATTCTTCCTTTTATTCTTGTTAATCTTATAACAAACTATTTTCTTGTGTGATTTATGTGTACAAAAGTTATTATATGACCATTTCTGTACTTTAACTATTATAATTTTCTTAGAAAAAAATTATTATTATTAACAAACATAATAGAAAAATATTTGTGTACGTTATTTCAAATTTTAGATATAAATACGATACACGGATTAGTTTTTATGATATTTATTTTACTATCCATTTTCATTTTACGTATTTTCAACATTTTCATTTTACTATATATCCATTTATAATATTTATTTAGTATGGAACTTAATAAAAAAAATTATATTATATGTAAAAATATATAAGTATGTGTGGTTAAGAATAATTTTTGAGTACTTAAATAAAGAATGTGTTACATGATCGAGTTAAACTTTTTACTTAATCAAAAGTTAAAAATTTTAACTTCTAATTTATTAACTTATAGTATATGTTTTTTTTCAACAGATATTTTGAGTTATTTTATCATATATCTTTTTTTAAAAAACATTTTAACTTGTTTTTATCGTAAATCATTTAGAAGAAACACGTTTGAATTAAAAACAAAAGCAAAAAAATCATAAACATTACTGCTGCTATTGATGGTTGTGATTATCGTATCAGGTCCCCCACCCCCGAGCAAGAAAACAAACATATTCGACATTTTGTCAGAGTTTCTTGAGAGAAAACTTAGTATAAAAAGTCTTGAATAACGGTCCAAAAATCTTATTATTGAGTGATATAAAATTATTATTGGAGCTTAACTTATTATCGACTTGCGCCTTGAAGCTATCCATGTCTGTGCCTTTCGGAGGAATTCCATAGTAATTAGCTTGCATGCTCACTCAGGTCAACGAAGGAGATTTACTGTTAGCTTTTTGACTTGTTTGCCTGGACGAGTGATCATGAGTTATCTTCCACCTTGAAAGCCATTTTTTCTTCCTCCATTGAACACGATCCCCCTGCTTTTTACGAAATACAGGGCCATTGCTCGTCACGTTTGGAAATAATATTCATTACATTTTTTATCTTTTGACGGTGAATACTACTTTTGCTCCTAATAGTTTTTTTTTTTTTTTTTTTTGCTTTTTTGTGCATTGCTAGCTACCGGCGAAAATAGAACAGATCGAATTAGTCAAGTCATTCAGCGTTGTTTTGAGAGAGAAAATATGATTCCATTCACACCCAGGACCGGCTCCTACGTAATCAGTGTTTCAGTCCTATTACTAAAAGAAAACTAATATTCACAGTAGCTCGTACTAATAAATAATAACTACTAGTAGGATTTTGTATGACTTATTATATAAAAATTAATGTTATTCTTTCTGAAAAAAAGATTATTGGAATGGATGACTGCTTGATGAGCGATAGTATTGAGTTTTTCTTTTTTACCATATAGATTATTTAATACCCTTTATTTCGCTATAAAATGATCTCTTTATGACAGAATTTGATGAAAATAATTGTCAAACATGATCAATGTATTTCCGAAAACAAGACATTGTTTCCCCAGAGTGAGTGGAACACGGCACTGGGCTCTGTATTAGATTTTAAATTAATTAAAGCCGTTGCCGTAATTGGACTGTAAGCCCAAAACACATAGTTTATTAATTCGGCCTGATTAACCTCACAAAAGTCAATAAAACAAGCGGAACAGCCAGTCAAGAGAGCGAATATCACCAAAAAATGGTCTATACAAATCACCCACAGACAAGGAAAAAGAATAAAAGGGACCCTCGATGAACACAAGAAAGATTAGCCAATTGTTTTTGAATCTAGTGCAAATGATATTACCATATGATAAGATCATATAATACAATGTTACTTAGCTCTTACACATCTTGTCAAAAGAAATATCGCAGGGCCTTTATCCAAATACAAATTCGCATGGCCCTCATTTTCTTCTCCACTTGCACACCAAACCCCACTAGCCACAGTGAAGGATCTTTCTTTCTTAAAGAAACACCATCCATACGGGATCCAATGCTAATAGTCGAGCTCGAGGAGGAGGCATGCGTGTACTCGCATTTAATTCCTTTTTTGTCCAATTTTGTATTTATTTTTTTCCTGGTCTTGGTAAAAGCTATTGTTCTTGCGTGAAACAAACTTTCGAGGCCTCACGCGCCGCTCTTTGTCCACCAATTGCTAGACAGTGAAAAAACACATTGCTCCTTTTGGATTTCTAATGGGACATTGAGCCGTAAATGAGGCCGTCGAGTATCAAATGATTGATCCCTTTTAAACTAGCCCGCGGGCTGGTGTCTTGCCATTCCCACTTGCGCGCCCGCGTACGGGGTTTATGCAATTTGTACACGCGTTTCCAGGAATTTCTGAGAAATTGTGGCTAACCAAGTTTTTTTTGTGGAGGAAAGGTTCGACGTCATTGAGAGAAAATAATTAATGCATTTTAAATGAATTTAATTCATGAAGAGCTTTCATAGATAACGTGCTCTATATTATGTAAAAAACTAAGGATATAATTCCGAATATACTGACAAGTTTAAAGCCTTGGTTGGCCTCGATTAATTTATTTAATACCATGGCATGTTCGACACGTTGGGTTTGCTCACTTCTCGAAGCTGGATAAAGTTACTCTGGGCAGCTTTAGTTGAAGAAAAAACGTCTTCGATGCAAGTTGGATGCACAAGATTTTCAATAACCAGGAAGCAGGACATCAAATTATATAATAAAATAGTGTTTTAACGCGTTTAACAGCTTGGCATGTTATTTTAAAAAGAAAATTAAAAGGTATGAAATAAAGTTGAATTATCACGAGCAGTGTAAACTGTAGAGGTGATTATCCATCTCCGAGACTCAATTGAAAAACGATTCCAATAGCAATCATTCATGTAAAATTAAGAACTCCAGATGCTATGACTATGGAATTAAAGTTTCCACCATTTTTGTTAAGTTCACTAATAAAGAATATATATTGTTTTTATACACAGCTTGAACTTTTTTTTATTGTTGCATGAAACATTATGGATCGTGCTGTTTTAATCTATCAAATGGAAGACTAAGATTTTATCGGATTTTTCCCCCCTATTAAGCACCAACTAGGAAATTAAAAATCAAATGCTTCCCAATCTTTGGAAAAAAAAAAAAAGAGCCTATTGTTTGCAAAGCACTGAGAAGCAAATTAATATGGAAAAAGAGAACAGTGGAGCACTTAACATCTTCGTTTTCCTTGTTCATCCTTCCATTTACTCCTATTTCGATTTAGTAATTTTAATACAAGAACCAGAGTAGAAGTAGCTTACATCATTGACGAATAAATGACATCATCGTGACGTAAAGCACAGTGTTTATGTCACTTCAATCATCAGTACAATGGACGGCCAAGATTCAGTTCGCCCATGGTTGTATTGCACTGGAACTTTGGCACGTGCTATCATGGAGATGGATCATTTTTTTAATGTCAAAAATTATTTAGGAACTATTAAAAATGTTTTAGTAAAAAAAATTAAATCACGTTGAAATTGATATGGAGGATATATTAATGATGTTATAATATTCCATGATTTTCTTTGCCATAGTCCTTTCTTCATTGATGTAGTGATTGTATCTCCGTACGTAGTTCTTTTTGGCATAATCCTCTTTTCATAATAATGTGATTGTATCTTTATGATTCGATTTTATTCTAATTAATTTGTATATCTATAATATCCCATGTATAGCAGTAATTAAGCTGCTATAATGCTGTAAATATCTCTATTTAAAATAAATATAATATGAAAGAACGGGCGGTTTAACTTTTCTACAAATTGGACAATATCTATCTCATTATCAGCACAATTTTTGAAAATTAGAGAGTGGATAGGAAAAGGTGATTAAAGGCGAATCTCACCGCTGACTTACAATTAAGCTTTATATCTTTGCTGTTTTGTTTTTCATGTGATGGACAAAATCTATAGTAAAGTGATTGAGTGACTCAAACTTTCTATACCCATTTGCTTCTTCCACTATCAAACTTAAAAGTAGTGTGCTGTCTCCTCCATGTCTAGCTAGTGAGTATATCTCTGTCCTGGCAAAAAGACTAGACAAACTACTTGTGCAATTATTTCTTCAAATTTAAGGTTACATAACCCACTTCATTCTCACAAAGCGTTACATCTCTTTCTTTGTTTTTTTGTTTTCTTTTAGTTTTTAAATACTGTTAAGAAAAATTGCTTTTCAATTTGTTTTTCCATGATCCTCTATTAAAATTGTTTTCGTTAATTTCTTGCTTTTAGTTTCAACGAGGGCTTCTCTCTCTCTCTCTCTCTCTCTCTCTCTCTCTCTCTCTCTCTCTCTCTCTCTCTCTCTATATATATATATATATATATATATATATATATATATCTGAGATAACTAATGCAATATATTTTGTTTGTTCCCAGTTCTTCCCATTATGTCTATCTAAATAATTGGAACAATTACAGTTTGTAGTCCCATCCTTGATCGAGTATAGTATTTTGCAGCCGATAGTTCTGTACAGGAGAACTATTGCAAGTAAAGCCAAATTAAACAAAGTCACCTTATTTATTTATATATACGATATGGCAACAAGTCAAATATTCTTGATCAAGTATGGATCAATCGTCTAAGCATACGTACGCATGTACAATTCATCAAAGAAATTAAAGAACATGCACAATTATCCATCGGGCGGTCACGTACGTCTCATTTTGTTACAGGTGATTTAGGCTATAATTATATCAAGATTATAATATGTATAATATTGATGCGTTGCGTGGACTAAATGTAAAAACATGATTTATGTATATAGCTAGGGTTAATTAAGGGTTATATATTCTCTTGATTTTGTGACTGTCACGGCTGTCTTAGCAAATTTCTTTCCATGTTGTTTGATACTGCATGCATATATAGTCGAACGCTAAGCCCTAGCTAATTTATATATAGTCACATAATTAATTAATTAAGAGTTCCAGCTTCTTAATTATACCAGATATGCGAAAATAATCAATGCATCAAATATGATTGGACACAACTATTTTAAACAAACATCTGTGCAAAAAAAAGTGTGCCTTGATATGAATAGACCAACCCAAACTTATAACTACAGTTGAAAGTCAAGATCATAAATAACTAATAACTCTGGTACTCACGATCTTGTTCAAGGTCGTGCAAATTAAACTAGCAACAGCAAGCAATAGTAAATATTAATTATTTCTTCATAGTGTGTTTATACGTACGGAATAAGCCTAGGATTATGAATTAATATTGAGATTTCATTTTCCTTGGCAGAAGAAAACAAAAACACAAGTTCAACCTGCATCGTGCTTTTCATGAACTGATGAACAGTACTTCATTACTCAATCATCCTGCTATATTGCACCGCCCAAGTTTCAAGCAAGTAGGCACATAATAGTTGATTATATATTTTCTTATTTTTCTCATTTGTCTGCGTCCAATTTTCATGCACATTGTTCTAGGTAATGGCTAGCCAAAAATTTAAAATTGGCCATGAAAAACAGCATACACCACATCCACACCCAGCTCTCAATAATAAGGTTGTTAAACTAAAAAGTTGGCAATGAAGACGACTTTTTTCTTGAGCTAAGTGACTAGCCATGCCATTCTATAATTAAAATGCAGTGGAACGGAGCCACGTTCACATGCACAGACAAATAAACCCCATCAATATCAATTTTTTTCTCCTCCATGAGAATAATATGAAAACTCCAAGAGCCTTGGAAATCGAGTTAGTGGAGTTATTTGCATCCCCCCACAAACATGCCCTTAATAAGTTTAGACCAATCGTTCAATATAAACTTTTTTATACATTAAAAATTAAAAACAAGAAGAAGAAGAAAGGGAAAGAAACAAGCAAAATAAAATCACATTCTATCAGGAAACAAAATTAAAAAGCGCCACTCACATTAGACCAAAAGCTACAATCTCGCCTTTATATATGACCCATCATGTCACTCATGCCCTTTATCCACACTCGTTCTAGACTTTCTTTTGCTAGTAGCTAGCTAGCACTAATTAAGCTTTTGCCCACATTTAAGCTTGGATATATATTCTTTCATTCTAGCTACTTGGTAATGTCAATCATGATCGGTGGTAACCGGAGGGAGTCCGCCAACTATGGTGGTGGCTACAAAGGAAGTGGTGGGTGGTCGTGGTGGCATCAAGGAGTAGAAGAGTTCTTTTGTAAATATGGGTGAAACATATGGCAAAAGAACACACAAACAAGGCTTTGCAATTGCACTCTCCTGAGTTTCTAGCCTGGTAAAGGGCAGAATTGGGAGAGTGCATGATTGCATCGCGGGGAATTGAGGGTAGCGGTCCGATTTACCTTAACTTTAGGTCTTTTATTTTTCATCATATTCCTTGTTTTACCTTATGCTCTCTGTGTTTATTACGTCTTCGCCTCTGGTTGTTCTTTTTTGTTTCTTTTCCTTTTTCTTGTTACTTCATGTTATATTAGACATGGGATGTAAGAGATGCATACAAGGTAGCTACCTTGTTAAGGTGAGTCTTGATAGTCTGGTCTTGAATTGGCTAGGGGCCTGTATGGAAATGTTGGTAATGCTGCTGGGCATGCATCACTTACACCTATCATGTTCTATTTGCTTCGCTATGTATTGGGGATAAAAGAAAGACTTTGGTTTGCTACTTTTTTTTGTTGTTTAATTATATTTCTCCCCAAGCATCTCTGTCTTGCTTTGATTATTGATCTGTACCGGCCAGAGACTTGGGTGAAATTCTAAGTTTTTATTATTTTTTTACTTTATTGCTTTTCTGTGTTTGCTTGATCGCTTTAATTATGATCTTTCACTGGTAAAGCACCATGCATTGAATTTTGAGTTCTAAGAAATATTAGATAAATAGAATGGCCGTTCGGACGGTCCCTTCCAACTTCACAACACGGCATCGTATTTTTCACGCTGCGTCTGGCAAGTCAGCTGAAGAATTACGAGTATTTAAGTGGAGTTTTAGATTTCCTTCCTGTTTAGAACTAGCTGACAACATGTTATACGATCAGTTTAGTGTGAGTTTTAAGTTTGGTCCCTACAAGATTACAGACACTGTGGTTAGAAAGCACAAAATTGCAGAAAAGCTGGGGAAATATTGTGAATGGAGTCCTGTCGATATTTAAGGTCATTTTTAGGTGCATTAGCCAGCTTTCAGTTCTTTTTGATCCAAAAAAGAGAAATGACTTCTGGTGTAAGCATTAAAACTCCATGATGGTACTTAACACACATGTCAAAGAAGCCACGATTTGGCTTCAAGTCTTCTTGAGAGATTGGATGTCATGATGCTGTCTTTACCATTTAATTTATCAATAAGCACTGACATAAAAGCAGAAATATGTTTGAAGATACGTGCACTTGAGGACGCCTGAATTTCCTCCTTAAAAGAAAAGAAAAGCCTTGCCAAAGCAATAATGAATCCAAAAAGGGGAAATTTTATCTTTTCGAGTGATCATATAAAAAGAAGTCCTACTGTATGATCTGTATCTTTTTCTTCAGAATCATTTCTTGGTTCCGCTATATCCCTTGCTGAGATGTTTTGTCATTACTTCGTGATATCCAAATGATCAAGTCAAAGCAAGCACACATTCGGAGCTCAATAATTAATTGATGAGATTAAGGAATAGTAGTTTAAGCATGGAACAATTTTTTCTTAAGTGCTTAAAAGATTTTAGAATTAATTATTGTTGATTTTGTAAGCAATAATTGCTGCAGAAAGGTAATTTCCAAGGTCCATTTCATGATCCAGACAAGGAAAGCTGAAGGAACTTGTGTTTTCTTTCCCTATTGGTGGAAGCTTTGCTATTAGATCTCTAGGCATTATAATTTGCTTGCAAGAAAAATAAAACAAGACATTAATAATAAACGAGTTGAGAATATTGAATTTTCAAATTTTAAAGATACACATTTTATATATATCCTTATTTTAAAAAAAATATATAGTGTTAATTAACGAATAAATTAATTCAAAAATATCTTTTATTTTTAAATATATATAAAAAATTTAATACTAATGGCTCAAATTTTTTGAACTTTAATTTTACTCATCAGCAGTGGTAAATAGTGGAGTCCATTTTTCTTGTTCTTTTTCATATTAGTCTACTCACAAGGGGAGACTTTTGGAGAAACGAGAGCTAACCATCCAACCAGACAATTAGGTACACAGCTTGATGGGTTTTTTTAGACTTGTTAATTGGGCTTGGAAGATTGGATGAAGTAAGCCCAGTTAAACTCGTAGGCAAAGCCCAAGCTTGTTCTCACGTGAGTCTACGTAGTGGCTATTGGCACGGCTTCTCCCTCTATTGTCACAACTCTATTAACTTTTTCTTCCTTGAATGAATTAAGTGGCTGTTTGGTAGTGTGGCTGCGGGTGAGGTTTATCCGCAGCCACACTACCTAGTGTTTGGTTAAAGAAAAAGTAAGGTATTTTGCTGGTAGGGTCCATTAATATTTAAGGCTGCATCGCAGGTTTTGAGAAGCAGCAAAATGCTGCTTCTCATGCTGCTCACCCAACGATAACAGTGGAGCATGGCTCCACTGTTCATTGAACAGTGGAGCCATGCTCCACTGCGCACTGTTTACTAATTAAACAATTTTTTTTTTTTGAAAAATTAGTGCTTAAAGTTATTTTTTGAAAAACTAGTATAGTTAATTAATTGCACTCGTATTGTTCACGTAATATATATATATATATATATATATATATTAAAAAAAAAATTAGTTTAATATAAATTAAATTTATTCGTACTGTAATCTCAATTTTATTCCTAATAATATTTTACTTAATTTTATTGCACGCAGGATAAATCATGATAACTGTAGTTATTGTCGAATGAATTTTGTACATAATGAAATTGTTGATTTTTTTAAAAAAAAATTATGTTTTACTCGAAAAAC
>Ga0325405_1000343_pt1 | contig 44391 bp, 28 predicted proteins | sample PopdelMetagenome_21_FD_205663 | JGI IMG/M metagenome (GOLD analysis project Ga0325405, IMG submission 205663) | Populus deltoides microbial communities from Bellville, Georgia, United States - Xylem-Control-R2 | ecosystem: Host-associated > Plants > Phyllosphere > Stem > Wood/Secondary xylem... | reverse complement strand
ATTTTCAAACACGACAACCACCAAACTAATAAACACCCTCTTAGACTCCTTGTTTTGCTGAATTTGAATAAATCATCACTGTTACAAATTTAAATAGTTGGCAAAAATATCTTCACCCATAAAATACCATCACTGTTACAAATTTAAATAGTTGGCAAAAATATCTTCACCCATAAAATACATCACTATTTGATGATGTTATAAAAATCACATGGAATATTCTGAGATGAATTATTTCTAGAAATTCTCATACATTATTTATGGTAAATTTAATAACCTCCATTTTAAGATCATGTAGGCTTCTCATTGAGCAAATCTCGAGAGAGAGAGAGATATAAGACTCTTATGGAATAAACACCTGAACAAAGTCCCTCAATAGTGTTGATGGGGGACTCTCCAGATATCAAATTAGTACTAAGAATATTTATATAAAGAATGACATTAATAGAGATATTAAAGAGCTTTTATGAATGTATAGCAAAAGTTGGAGAAGAAGGTCTAAGAGTGAGGAGAAGAGAAATGAGAGAGAGCCCCCTTTCCTCCTCCTTTTCCTTTCTTTTTACATCACCTGGTTTTTACTGCTTCATGCAATATATAGGGGGTAGAAAAGTAATCTTGCATGATTAAAAAAATATTATTTTACTACTTGTATTATTACATCTAATTAATATAAGTATAAACAGCTTGTTCGTATTTAATGAGATTATGATGAGCATTATAATTAATATGAATGGTTTGTTCGTATCTAATGAGATTATAATGAGCATTATAATTATTAATCCGGGCTCAAGATATAAAAAGCTTAATGTAGAATATCCTTTCAGTTATGCACTCAATTCGAGAAATGTTGAACTCAATTCATGTCCGGAGCCTAAAAAAAATAAGTCTAGCTCATGATTGCAACGAAGAATGATCGGGGATGATCACGTCCACCTAACATGGGATTGGGCGTAAATATGTTCAGGTCCAATATAAAATCAGACACGATGGTATCTAGACCCAACACGAGGACGATGTAGATTCAACATGAAGATAGGTGTGCATACGTTTAGGCTCAAAATAGAGTTGGGCACAGTCAGCCACCCCTTAACTTTGAGTTGGGCGCCGCAAAAAATATAATCCCATCTCAGGTTATGACTTTCACGCATTTTCTCTTAAATATGATTGATTTGAGAAACCATTACCAGTCATTATCCATCAACAACCACCATTGCCACGTCATTGATTGCCATAACACAGGTATTGTCATTGATTGCCATTACACAGATATTTATAAGAATAGATATGAGAATGGATATGGAGTTTTTTTTTATATATTTATATCTTATTTATTGGTAAAAGAATTTAAATATTCATGTTATATTCATGGGTTTTTGGATATTCTTATAAATATTTACCATACAATATATATATATATATATATATATATATATATATATATATATATATATATATAAAGTGATCGCTTTTACATTTTATCCCACCACAAAAAAACCATTTAGTTAGCAAAATTTTTTTTTACACTAAATCTTATATATAATTGTATTTTAAATATTAATTTTATAGAAATTATAATAACTTTTTTTCAATGAAGATTTGTTTTTTCATTTATTTTACATGAAAAAGTTCAACTCATGATATTTTTTTAAATCTCAATTAAAATTGTTTTTTTAGATTTATTTTTTAAAAAACTACAATCATAAAATCTTGCCAAATGTGTTTTTTTACCATGGATCGAGAAAAAAGGAATACGAATGAATTAAAAGTGAAGGATTGAGCTTTCACTTTATTCAGCAAGAAGGGTCAAACCTTATTCACTTCTATTTTCTAATATTTTTCTATTTGTATGTATCGACTCTCATTTTTCCTTTTGTTTAAATTAAACATTTAGATGGACTGTAACCTCTCGATCTCTTATTCCTCCCATCCTTTCTATTCCTCCCATCATTTATTTTTTTCATCCTCTCTGACAAGACACGTTCTTAGCTCACTGTAAGAATCCCTCTAACTTAGTTAAAAAAAGAGAGTCACGTATGCTGATAAGCTCAGGGCCAAAACTAGTGGAGGAATTAGCTAATAATGTTTAAAACTAGAGGGACTAATTTAGGAGATTTTTGAGAGCATGTGATTGTTTTTAAAAGTATTTATTTATAAAAAATACATTAAAATAATATTTTTTTATTTTTTAAAAATTATTTTTGATATTAATATATCAAGACGATCTAAAAGTGTTAAAAAATAATTAATTTAAAATAAAAAATTTAATTTTTTTAGAAAAACTTTAAAAACATAAAATTATACAGATTCTCAGAAATTTCTAGAAAACACAAGCAATAAGTTTATCATACACTTCGAATAACTATCTATCCTTTTTGGGCTAAAAAAGAAAAAAATAAAAGTTTCACCCGTGCCGTGGGGCCGTCTTCGCAATCTCCTGACACAAACTCCTGGAAAGTGGATACAGAACCTGTACGGTGCCGTTTCAAACCATAACAAGCAGATAATCCTAAATATCATATGTAATATTCTCTTTATCTCAAATTTCTCTCTCATATCTCCTGTAGAGTAGAGAGAAAAAGAGTAGCCGCAAAGATATAAAACGCCACGTTTCAATCCTTGCCTTCTCCTCCCGTTTCTGCCTACCTCGCTCCCCAATCTCTCCAACAAAGCAAGAATCGAAAGCGCGCACACACGCACACAGAGCTCCCTCCAAGAATCTAAATCACTTCCTCGCGCGTCTCCTACACTCGCCAATACTCTCTGAATTTCAAATTCTACCTAATCATAGTCTCTTTTCAACCTCTCGATCTCCTTCACTGTCAGAAGAAGAGAAGAGAAGAGAAAAGAAAAGAAAAGCCAGGGCATTGCTAACATACCTCCAAAAGGCTTCCGTTTTGTTTCAATATTCGAAGGTATGTACAACAATAACACTCCTTTTGTCTTCACTAATTTGGTTTATTTATACCATCATGTGATTTTTGGTCTGTTTACCGGGAAATTGATAAGGTTATGGCGAATGTGTTGAATTAGATCTTCAATAAGGCTTGTTTCGATATTAGCGTGCGTATTTGATTGTAAATGGGATAAATTGAAATTAGGGTTTTGGTTTTTTTGGTGGTACAGAGGAATGCATTTGGATTTTTGCTGGTTTGGCTTTCAAAAGTATACAAGAATTCCTTCTGGTTGATTTATCTCTCGCATTACATCAGGTTCCACGTCGTTATCATGTTTGTTAATGATTTGTTTAAATTAGGGTTTTTTTATTGATTATTAATTGAGTAGCGTGTGGCATTGTTAACCAATCAATTGGTGAATGTGTAGGCTCTTCATGTGTGCTCATGTCACGCGTAAATGTGAGTGTGTTAAGAAAAGACTTCTTCATTGTTATTATTGCTTGATTTTAATTTTTGGTTGAACCTTATGCGGATTCAGCAAAAATTCAAAGGCTGTATCAGTAATGTAACTGAAGTATCGGGAATGCTTTGAGGGGTCATTAGGGGGATTAGGAGTATTAGGAGTTTATATTCCAATTCTTTTGTTTTTCTTTTTAATTGGTAGGTTTTTCTTTTTCTTTTTGGGGTCTATCTCTGCTTTTCAAAGTACTGTTTTGCACTAGTTCAGCCAAACCTTGATATCGTGAAGCTCAAGTGATGATTCACTTGAGAGTTGCGAGGTGTCTTATTCTTAGAAAATTATATGAGTGCAGGGGAAGTGGATAGAAATAAAGGGGAAAATGACAGAGTTTCTCTATAAATTTCACGCTGAAGGACTTCTAGGTGGTAACTTTGATAGCTGTCTAGTAAAGAATAGTTATGATGCTGGACAGCTTTGAAGTTTTTGTCCTCCTAGGGTTACTCCAAAGGCTTCACTTAGTTGAATTTTTATTCCAACAGGGACTTGGACTCTTGAATGAGAAATTCTATTGTTTCTACTTGAAAAAGATTCCTTTGTAATTAAGTACATTTGCTATGTGTAAAGTTTCTCAACTCATAGGTTCTTAGTTGTACATGTATTGATAGGTGTCTTGAAGGAATGACCAAGGTTGTTAAAATCGTGATTTAACTCGTAAAATCGTACGATTTTACGAGTGAATATAGGCTTAACGTGCGAAATCGTTAAAAAAACTCGGAAATGAATGAAATCGGGCTGAAATCGGGTAAAATCGTTAAAATTGGGTGAAATCGCATAAAATCACGATTTCACCACCGGTTTTACGATTTCTGCATAATCTAGCCTCTTCTATTAAAGAACGTGAATAAGAACAAGGACAAACCAATCACGGTTAAGTATGTGTGTGTTTGCCTGTCTCTATACTTGATTATGCAGCAAAGGATTTTTTCTCACAGCATCACTCTTTTGTTTGCCACCTGTCGTCTTTTATTTTGATAATATAGCATTTGCTTTTGTGATGGGATATTTTTTTAATTGGTGACTCTTTCTCCCTTGAAGAGTTAACAATATTCCTCGATGATTAATATAATTTGATAATAGATGTAAGCCAAGGTGATAAGTAAGAGTGAAACCACAAGATCAATGTTCGTCATCAACAATTAAAAAAATGATTTATTGGATTAGATAAGTTAATTGCATGAGAATTTAATTTTGAAGCATAATGCTAAAAATTGATTATAAATTAGACCAACGTGGTAAATTGTGCTTGGATAATTATTAATATTTGACCTTGAACGAATTAGAACGAATTAATATTTTTAAAAATTAATTAAAAATTGATGAAGACAATGAAGCTGGTTTTAGTTTACATGACACATCAGCAAATTGTTTGTTTTAAGTTTGTTAATTATTGGTTAATGAAAAGTTACTTAAATTATATATGAATTTTTATTTGAACCATGTATTTTAAGATGCTTGAACTATGTATGAATTTTTATTTGAAGCATGAATTTTTTTTAATGTATTTTAAAATTCCTTACGATTTTACGATTTTATGATCCGTTTTTATGATCCGAGTTTATTTTGTATTTTCCGTGCCATGTTAAAATCACGATTTTAACAACCTTGGGAATGACCATCTCCTGATAATTATCATGAATTTTGATTATTAGAAGTTAGTTCCATCACTTGGTTGTTGAGGGAAATGTTACGCTTTTCTTTTGGTATTATTTTCAAATATGGTTTGCTAGAGAGGGGGCCCAAGGGTTGGTGGTAGTTTACTTACCCTGTCTCTCCAACCAGTCGATATTTTCATCAGTGGTTCTACTTTTGAGATGGTAGCATTAATTGCACTGGTGTGGATATGAGCCCCTTTTGCTTTGATCAAGAACTTTTGAGATAGGAGCATTTAGTGCATGTTGTGTGATTAGTACATGGGTGCTTGACAAAGATAATTGAGGTGGATGGCCTTTTGTTGCCTGTTAAATATGTGAAAGATTTTCTTTCACATGCTCAATTATCATGGCCTTCAATTTTAGGATGAATTGAGGTTTGTTCATGTTTAATGGACTAGGAGATTATATGATTTGTGTACATGGGGAAGTCTTGGGGTTGATTTGGTGCTGGTGAATCTGAATTTTGTGGTTGTTGGCTCACAGTTTCACAGTTGACAAATTTTTCTGCTTTTCTGTTTATAGCACCATTAGTTGACATTGTTGTGATTCTGGATTTGCTATTTGGTGGCGGTTAATCTGGTTGGAGTGTGAGGGCTGATGATGGAGGGAGAAGGGCATGCTATCATCCATTTGGCAGTGTACATTGAATTTAAAATATTAAAAGATGCATTCCAAACAATTTAAATTGCCTTTTCTAATTATAATTGGAGACAAGGGTCAAATGGCCCACATTTGATCCAATTCGGAAGTAATGGATCACATTATAAACACATGCTGCAAATTTACTAACTGATAAAAACACCCAAATAATGGGTTTTGCCTGTTAGAGTATAGGATATGATTCTGAATGATGTCAATTTTTTTTTTAAAAATTTGATTTATTAATTTCTTAAATTACTGTAGTATAGTGATCAGTAATTGAAATTTAAACTAAAATTTATTTTTTTTAATTATGGATTTGATTTATAATCATGCTTTCTTTTGAATTTCATTCTGAATGAATTATACGAGAAAGAGTGACGTGCTAGGGTGATCTCCATGACTACAGCTGTTTGGTTTTTTATATTATATTGAATTGACTATTTAAATATAAATTTGTAAAGCATTATTGAAATATGTGAAACCTATAAATTTAGCATTAATAATGAATAAGAAACTTTTTACATTATATAGTAGAATCAATTACATCTAATTGCATTGTAAGTAATTTAATAAAAATATTTAACCAAGGAATAAGAATCAAGGAATCATAAAATTTATTGAAGTTGAGTTGCAGGTTATAGGACCCATGTCTCAATTGACAACCAATCAAATTCATTATTTTTGTGAATGATCTGATAAAACAAAATCATGAACCATTCTTCTACCACTAATCCATCAGAAATTCATTATACCAGTCTTTCAGCACTAGAATAATTTTGACACCTATATATATATAAATCAAACCTGGTCTTACAAATATCTGTAATGTTTATACAGTGGAAAAGGCTTTAATAGGATCTAAATTGGAAGCAAATAACCCCTCAAAAACTGATGCCCCACTCAATAGATATTTAAATCTAATTGGATTTTTGGGCGCTTCCAACAACAATACTCATTATTTGATCATTGAATAAAATATTTGATATTATAACATGCTTAATTTCATTGGATTCATCGACTTCCACTAAGCTGCATGCTAAAGGATTCCATATATTTCGTTTGAATCTTTTAATGCTTAGTTTTTTATTTATTTATTTAGAATTGATCAACTTGTTTGTTTAACTTTTGTTTTTCTGGCTTCTTGAATGACAGGAAACATGGCTCTTCGGAAGTACATTCCTTCAAGTGATGCACCTTCTGGTAGTATGAAGCCTTTGATCTTTTCAAGTAAGGGGCGTGAGAATGCCCAACTTGTAGAGCCAGAGACAAGTCACAGAAGGGTGAAAGATGTGGATGTTGACCTTAGTGAAGTTTACTTTTTAATCATGCATTTCCTTTCAGCTGGGCCATGCCAGAGAACTTATGTACAGTTTTGGAATGAACTTCTTGAACATCAACTTTTACCTAGAAGATATCATGCATGGTATTCAAGACGTGAAAGGCTTAGTGGGGATGAAAATGATAATGGTCTATCGTTTCCATTAAGTTACAAAAGTTTGGAGGAGCGGTAGGCAATGCGCTCTCTCTCTCTCTCATTTGTGGGCACACACAATTACTCTTAGTGTTGCTTTTGTGGGGCAAACTACATATGCCTACATATATGGTCAAGTTAAAAATGGATTGAGATAATGGTCCTGGTTTCTTTTGTGAAATTTTGCCTGTATTTCCATGGCTATATAATGTAGATTGTGTTTTGTTAAATTTTTGCCTCAAACTCTCCGATCCTGACCTTTCATTAATTATACCTATACAGGTATCCTCACATTGAGAAGAATCACTTGGTAAAGCTTTTGAAGCAATTGTTGCTCAATACAGACTCTCCATCAGAAGGCTTGATTCCTGATGTTCCAAATGCTGCTGATGTTCCTACTCTTCTGGGAATGGGTTCATTTTCACTTTTGAGTTGTACGTTACATCTATTTAAGCCTTTTAAATGAAATAAAAACCTGATTTTTTACTTGTATATGAGGTTTTTATGCTGTTGTGAGATATTGTCTATTCACAGGAGATACTAGAGTTCGTCATCTATTTTTACCTGGAAGTTAATAAGATGTAAAATTCCCCTTTGTGTCTAATTTTGCATCCTCCTCTTCCTAAGGTGATAGAGTTAAGGGAAATGGCCAAGTCAAGCACCCCCCTGCTCACATGCGATGGCCTCATAGACATGCTGATCAGGTTCGTGGTTTAAGTTTGAGGGAAATTGGGGGTGGTTTTGCAAGACACCATCGTGCACCATCTATTCGTGCAACATGCTATGCTATTGCAAAACCATTAACCATGGTTCAGAAAATGCAAAATGTCAAGAGAGTACGTGGACATCGGAATGCTGTCTATTGTGGTATGGGTTTTACAGCAACATTTTATGGAATTGGATTATGCAGTTTATGTTCCAATCTTTGGGAAAACCCACATGTCATATATAGTGGCCACTGTCGGCCAAAATCTGAAATGAAATAAAGCATTTATCGAGCTGTATCTTGGATGTCCCACCATATGCATTTTCTCTTAATTTTTGTTTGTGTTGGTGGATTTGTACCTAAAATTGCCTTGATGTAAATCCTGCAGCAATATTTGATCGCTCAGGGAGATATGTTGTCACTGGTTCAGACGACCGTCTTGTAAAAATCTGGTCCATGGAAACTGCTTTTTGCTTAGCTAGCTGTCGTGGGCATGAAGTGAGTATGGTTCTATAAATCAAATATGCATCATTTCTTTGTCTTTCCATTTCTGTTTAATCACAAGTAGCATTTCAATCCATGTGTGAAAGGGGGACATTACTGACTTGGCTGTAAATTCAAATAATACCTTGGTGGCATCCTCTTCAAATGATTGCATAATTCGAGTTGTAAGCTTCTTTTTTCTTCTGCAAATTAACAGCTTTCTTCCTGTTTATTATATTTACACCCAATATTTGATCGCTATCTCTTGATTTGGGCAGTGGCGTTTGCCAGATGGGATGCCAATATCAGTTCTGCGTGGACATTCTGCAGCTGTTACTTCCATTGCATTTAGTCCAAGGCCTGGTTCTGCATACCAGCTTTTGTCGTAAGGCTGATTGCAATCTTCTTATAATATGCATGCTTTACATATCTGAGATTTTGTCCTTTGTTTCATCAATCCAATACCTTTGGATTTGACTTGTTATGAGGAATCTTGAAATTGGAAATTTGGAACATGCCACTGTAGTTGCTGCAGGACTTTATTTTATCGCTTGTTAGGTTTGAAACCAGACCAGTTTTTTCCCAATCAGAAACCTTTTATGATTTGAGGAAAAGCCAGATGCCTACCATGAATGGATTTGATGGAGATGGTTCTCAACTTAAACTCTTGTATCCTTTAAGTTAATGGGAAATTTAATCCATGTATCTCTATTCTCTTCTCTGGATCATTAACTTTGTAGGTTTTTTCTTTTTCCTCATCATGATTAAATTTGTAGCATGTTACCTCAATCTTCTTGTCTCATAGAATTTCAGGCCATCAATTATTTTTGTGGTTGTCAATAAATATCCATATTCCAGCCCAAACAACTCTTGTATTCGACTCCATTTGTTAGGATTAAGATTTAGTTGGGTTGAGTTTGGCTAAGTTTGAGTTGAGTTTGGCTTAGTTGAGGCCTCAAGTCGTATAATACCTGCATTGTTTCAAGTGAATTTTGATTCAAAGTCCTTATTTCAGTAACTATGCGGTAGTTGGTTTTCCTTTGCACTTGGATTTTGATGCATGTAAAATTATGAAGTTTTAGCTTTGGCTTTGTTTTGTTTTTTTCTATTCACGCAAAATCTCCATTGTTACTGTTTGAAAAGTAGGCCCTGGTACCTTGAAAACTACAGTGCAGACTCCTCATGACTTGTTCTCTGCTATAATTTATAGCTTTTACTCTTGCTTTGCAGGTCTTCTGATGACGGAACATGTAGGATTTGGGATGCCAGGTCTTCCAACTTAGGTGCACGAATATATGTTCCAAGGCCTCCGGATCCTGTGGCTGGTTAGTTACCTTTTCATTCAAACTCATGATTTAGGAAGTGGTTCATTTATAAAAAAAAGTTACAAGAACTCTGAAATGCCTGCAGGAAAGAACAGCGGTCCATCCTCAAGTAGTGGTCCTCAGAGCCATCAAATTTTTTGTTGTGCATTCAATGCTCATGGAAATGTATTTGTCACTGGTAGCTCTGACCACCTTGCTAGGGTATATTTGAATTCCCTTAGTTCGCTTGCAATTCTGCATTGTGGTCATCCCATTTTTATCTTCTATATGTGATGTGGATATTGATTTTGGGAGAACTGATGTGAATAATCTTTGTGCCTCTATATTGAAGTGTATACATTGAATAGCTTGTTAGCAATATCTTTTCACTTGCAGGTGTGGAATGCTCTTAAATCCAACACGGATGATTCAGACCAGCCAAATCATGAGATAGATGCGTTACCTGGCCATGAGAATGATGTCAACTATGTTCAATTTAGGTAGTGTTTCTTGCTCTGTGCTAATGCTACCATAAAATTTTTTTAGATTACTGACATAGCATTCTGATTTGCTTTGCAGTGGTTGTGTTGTGCCATCTAGATTTTCTATGGCTGACAGCTCAAAGGAAGAGAATATTCCAAAATTTAAAAATTCATGGTATTGAATTTTTCTTATTTGCTTATTTATGTTGTAGTTAATTAAATCTATTGACAAAACATGCTTTGTAATTAAATGCGTCAGGTATTCTCAAGACAGCATAGTTACCTGTTCTCGAGATGGAAGTGCAATTATTTGGATTCCAAAATCACGTAGATCTCATGTAAATAACCTCTTTTTATGCCCCCCCCCCCCTCTCCCTTGGTTTTCTTTTTTCTCAGGGAAGTGAGAGTCGGTCATTTAGTATCTGTGAGGTTCAATATGGGTTAATGTGACCTTGAGTAGTATCAGGATTCCATCTTGATTTCTGAACAACAAATATATATTTCTTTCTTTTTGAAGGGGAAAGCTGGCCGTTGGATACGACATTATCACCTGAAAGTTCCTCCTCCACCAATGCCACCTCAACCTCCACGAGGAGGTCCACGACAGAGAATTCTTCCAACTCCTCGTGGGGTGAACATGATCGTGTGGAGTCTGGATAATCGTTTTGTCCTTGCTGCTATTATGGGTATTGTGTATTTCACTGACAAGTATTCATGTGCACATTCATGGATGAATATGTATGTGCAGCTATATAAACTCGACTATCTTCTGCCCCTCAGTTATTAGTTTTTTTTTAGAATACAGGGGATGTTTGTCCATCAATCCCCGGGCATTCGCCTTACAAGCAAACCCATCTTAAAATTCTTAAGTGCTCCCATTTTCTTCCAGCAAAACCTTCTTTTATGGCAAAATGATGTTTTGGTTGGGACTCATTGTTGAGGCTCTATTAGTCATGCTTTGCTGTAGATATGTTGTATTTGATGGTTATGTCGTCATTTCCCTTTCTATTTTAGTTACTAAATGCTTGAAGTGCCTGGAATGTTGGAGAAATTCAGAAAAGGAAAGGAAACAAGGCCATGTAATTCTTAACAGGCTTATTCTTTGTGTTGTTGTTGGTTAAAGTGTTTTTAAGATCACAACAATGGTCATTTTCTGTTGAACTTGGTACTAGTGGATTGTATTACTTGTACCAGGTAGCAGATTATCTAGTTTCCAGAAAATTGGGGATAATGGAATGTTATTCACACACTTTGACTCCTGGGCAAGTTCAGGGACATTGTCAGATCAAAAAGGGCAGCTGTCTGTTTCACTTGTTCATAATGGAAGAAATCTACACTTTGAAACTTTCATTGCACGTTGAAACTTTCAAACATTGAGTCCTCATTGTTGTCTAAAGATCATCTTTTATTTTTCTGTTGAATTTTATGTTTGTTGTTGCTGTTCACTATTTGGACAAAGCATTACGTGATGATTTTTGTGTAATTTTTTGATCTTTATATGCTCATTTGTCCCCTTATGTATTTGGGTGGGGGACAAGAAAATTTAAATTTCAATAGGCCTGAAAAGGTTTCCACAGACTTTTTGGTGCTTTGCCCCCCTGATAAAATTTAAACAAAAACATAAATAAATAAATGCAGACCCTTTCCTCCATGTAATTGACCGTACCAAAAAAATGATATTTCAGAATTGAGTTGGATTCTACTAAATATTTTTTGAAGTAGGAAATATAGTCATTATTTTCTGTGAGTTGATTGTGTGGGGATGATGATTCTGGTGCAGATTGCAGAATATGTGTTTGGAATGCCGCTGATGGTAGTTTGGTGCATTCTTTGACTGGTCATACTCAATCTGTAAGTGTTTCCCCATTTTTCTAACAAGTATCTTTTTTTCCCTTTCTTAATTAGGATGTAAATGTTGAATTGTCCATATGTAATTACATGTCAGGATGACTGATATGTTCCTCTCATTGAACAATTTCTGTGCTATCATCTCTCCCTATGATATGATTTTTGGACTGGTGAATTCATGGGGTGCTCTTAACTATTTTATTGATCTCTTGTCATGGTTCTCCTTGTTAGTTTTACAACTGCTGTAAATGAGATTTGCTAGAATGCTTTTTCTTCAGGTCATGTAAATGCATTTTGCTAGTTTTATAATTGTTTCATGTTGTTTTTGCCATATCACCTGATTATTCAGTTTAAGTGAATTTTCTTCTAAGTTGATGGTCAAAAGCTGAGAAGGGCTGGAAAAGAATTGATTTAGTTTTTTGCAGCTGGTAATTGTATATAACGTTTCATTCTTCTTGGTTAAACTATATATCGTATTTTCACTAATGAACTCAGTTTGTCAGTATGTTTAACCATCTCTCGTTCATTACCATTGATAGTTCTAAATGAAATCTCTGCAAACTTTTGTAATATTTTAAGTGCCACTCTTATCAGCAAAAATAGAAAATGTTATTTTAATTGTTTCACTAGTCAAATTTTTCCTTCGCTCATTCACTAGAAGAAATTGGTATCTATCTTTTGCAGATTCTTACTGTCCCTACCCATTTTTAGTTTAGAAATGGTTTGTTTATCCCATATGTGTATGTTTTAGCATTTCAAAAGCACATTTTGCTGTAATTTGACATCTTTTCAACCTCCCATTCTGTTTGTATACAAGGACCAAAGATACATTGTTATTCTAAGGCTGTTTCCTGGCACCTTCCATGACCGCTGGTGGCATAGATCAATGCTTTCTTGTGTTTCATTGCCTTTCATGTGGTGATTCTTACAAAATCTCGTCATCCATCCATATCACATTTCTATCAGGAGATCCTTGTGGAACAGCTGAAATTTCCTATTCCTTTAGAAGGATGCTATTTTCTGTTTTGCTCTCATTTCTCATTTTCCTGTTTTTCATATCAATGCATTTTATTGTGACACACTGTTGGATTATCTTACTTTTCACACGTTATTTACCTTATGTGTCCAGTGTTTCTGACCATGTTATTTGTGTTCCTGGCAGACATATGTTCTTGATGTTCATCCTTTCAACCCAAGAATAGCTATGAGCGCTGGCTATGATGGAAAAACAATAGTGTGGGATGTGAGTCTCCAATTTGCTAAGCCCATTTTATATTCTACTACCTCTCTTTGGTTACAAGTGCATCCATATTCTCTGTCCTTTAGATTTGGGAGGGCACACCCATCCGGATCTATGAAATTTCACATTTCAAGTTGGTAGATGGAAAGTTTTCACCGTAAGTGCCTGTTAATGCTTAATGTAGAATCTCCTTTTGTTTTTGTTGATTCTGTCAGTATCACTCTTCTGAATCAATGCCAAGTGACATCATATGAATCTCACTTACCTTTCATTGTTTCATGATAGTTTAATATTCTAAAATAGAAGCTTTCTAGACCATTTAATTTACTTCTCTCTTCGTTATTTCAAGATGTTATGTGAAGAATGGTTCTTATTGAAGTTTGGGGAAATTATATTTTAACTTCCTGTAGTTAGACTAGTGGATCAATTTTTATTTTCTCACTTGCTTACGAGATGACTTGACATTCATGCTCTGAGGTTTAGTATTCCATTGAGAATTCTCCCTTCACTTGTCATAAACCAACTTAAATATTTGATTGATTTGTAGAAAATAACTTTTTATTCTTGACAAACCACATTAAGATACTTTTAGGTTTTAATTTTGTTCTGTTCATAAGTTCTTGTCTGTAGTCCCTGTAACTAATTAAAATGCAGCGGCATTCATATTCATTTTTTTTTCTGGTTGGTCCCTCCAGGAGAGTTGTGTTTGAGATCTTTGAACTTTAAGGCAACTTTGAGATTTCAATTCATGTCCTCCAACAATTAAAATAAATCCAAATAATAATTTCAGGAAGAGTCCTGGGTAAGGTCAAACATTCGAGACCTTGCCACCCACTGGACCTTCTATTTTATCCCACTATGTGATGCATGATCGGATTTAAATAGCAATGTAACCACAGTATGAGCATTGATTCTTTAAATTATTACTAGTTCTATCTTTAAAACTAATTGGATTTCCTTTTAGCCTCATGGTTATTTTACCAGTTCAACTTTTCCTGGAATTGACTCGTCTAAGTGAATGTCAGATGAATTTATGTGATCGTGAATCTATATTTCAGATCTCAAATAGGTGTTTCCACTTAGCAATGTTATATCAGCTTTGCATGATAAGTTATTGTATATGTATTTTATTATCCTTGAGATGGAGTTTAATTTTATGCTTTTGTTTTTTTTTATCTTAATTCTACTTGATCAAAATGGTGGTGGATACATCTGTAATTTTTTTGCAACCTTACTGCTGTTGTCATGATTATTGCATATGGCTTTATTATAGGGACGGTACATCCATTATACTTTCAGATGATGTTGGTCAGCTGTACATATTAAATACAGGCCAAGGCGAGTCCCAAAAGGATGCTAAATATGATCAGGTGTGTTATAAATAACCGTTCATGCTTTTGTAGGTTCTGCTGAGAACCGGCTTTCTGGAAATGCATTATGACACTAAACTCTGTGTTCTTTACAGTTCTTCCTTGGTGATTATCGGCCTCTGATACAAGATGCCCACGGAAATGTACTTGACCAGGTTAGCTGGCTGTCATAATTTGGTGACTTCAGCAAACCTATTTATTATTATGCACTACTTCATTTACCTATTGTCAAGAAACATGCACCTTGAGAAGGGCCTAACATTATTAAGGAAATGTAACATCTTGATTGTAAGGCGGCATTCTATAGTAGCACTCTTCTCATTCATTGAGATTACTATTGAGTTACATACTCACTTGAAAAAATTCTTGCTCATCCTTCTCGTAACCCTAATTCTGAATTACCAAGTCTTAGCATGTACTTTTGATGTCTGTGGCATTTACTTATTATTTGCATGCACAAATGCATATCCATAAGTAGAGTTATGGTAATCAATTTATGAGTTTATAAATGATCATAATAGTACCCCTTTGCTATAACTGCCGGGTATTGAAAATTTTACTGATGTAGTCCCAATAGATCCAGCGGATAAGATGTAGTATTTGAACTTCTGCTTTACATTGTTCTTTTTGGTTTCTTGTTCATGTCTTGATTTCAAACAATGCAAACTTTTAATTCAGGAAACTCAACTAGTACCGTTCCGACGGAATATGCAAGATCTCCTTTGTGACTCAGGTTGTAATTTCACCTTGGCAACTCTTATCATTATAGTATACTTATGGCATGTGTTATTTGCGATTACATTCTCTCAAGTACTTTTTGTTTTTGAGAATTCTAGGGATGATTCCCTATACAGAACCTTACCAAAGCACGTATCAGCAGAGACGATTAGGAGCTCTGGGTGTGGAGTGGAAGCCATCTTCTATAAGATTTGCTGCCGGGCCAGACTTCAGTCTAGACCCAGATAACCAAATGCTCCCCTTGGCTGACTTGGATGTATTGGTTGAGCCACTGCCTGAGTTTATAGATGCCATGGATTGGGAACCAGAAAATGACATGCAAAGTGATGACAATGATTCAGAGTACAATGCCCCTGAAGAGTGTTCTTCTGAGGCGGAGCAAGGAAGTTCAAATTCTAGTTCATCTGAAGATCCAGAATGTACTGCAGAAGACAGTGGGGCTGAGGGCGGGGATGGTTTCCGAAGGTCTAAAAGGAGAAAACAAAAGGGTGAAGTAAGTGTTCATCTACGATTCTCATTTAAAATTTTGGATTTCATGCATGCTTGACTTATTCTTCTTGCTCCGACTTCTTGCAGATTGAGATAATGACTTCTTCTGGGAGGCGTGTTAAGAGGAAGAATTTGGATGAGTGTGATGGAAATTCAATTAGAAGTGATCGAGCTAGGAAATCAAGGATTGGCCGGAAAGTTTCAAAGAAGAAGTCTTCCACTTCAAAGGCCTTGAGACCTCAAAGAGCTGCTGCCCGCAATGCACGTAGTTTGTTTTCAAAAATTACTGGAACAGCTACAGATGGAGAAGATGAAGATGGTTCGGAAGGTGACTTATCAGAAACTGAATCTGGCATGCAAGACTCAAATATTGAAAGTGATGAATCAAATAGATCTTTGGACAACGACGGGAACAGGAATTTGAAGGGAAAAGATATCCTGGAAGAGCCTGAAGACTTTGCTGAATCACGTGAACTTACTGAATCTCACATGAATACTATAAATAGGAGGAGATTGGTCTTTAAATTGCCAGTTCGCGATTCTATTAAGATTGTATTCCCAGAAAGTGGAATACACAAGTGTGACTACCAGGTTGATGTGGTTGGATCATCGTCCAAAGCTCCTCATGAAGCCACCGAGGTCAATGGGGTTCCTACAAGCTCTCAAGATCCGGGATACTTTTCTGGTGATGCACTTTGCGGCAGAATGGATGGAGGAAGAAGAGCACAGATAGACCATTATCCTTCAGACCTGTCTGAAGGATACAAAAATGGGGATATCAGATGGGGAGGTGTAAAGGCTCGTACTTCTAAGCGTCAGAGATTAGGAGAATCCATTTTATCAGCAGCATATACTGGATCTAGTGCATGCCTTGGTGAACAAAATGAAAATGAAAATGAAAATAGTCTCAACAGATTCTCAAAATTTCAGGAAGATCATGGCACAATACCCCCTACTTTAGAAGTTCAAAATAATGTGGACAATGAAGGAGTCATACCAGTGAATGAAAGAAATGCTGGGCCTGATACCTCAGAGGTTGTAAATGATGTGTCCAGTGGTAAAGTGCACTCAACCTTCAACAGATGCATGGATTTTGATACATTACCAAACCTGGGTCACATGGCTAATGAGAATGACAACCCTCCTGATCTCAGAGAGAGCTTCCCATCTTTCTCAACAATGATAAGGATAAGATCAAAAAAGATATTGAAGGATTCACTAGATAATCAGGGAAATGGCGGGTGTGATTTATCAACTGATAAGTCTGCAAACATGACACAGTATCCAGTTAAGGAGATGCTGGAGCATGATGGTTCCAGTGGAAATACTCCAGAATATAAAGGTGATGGATTGGAAGAATCGGATACACGAATTGGTGAAATTTCCATGCCATCCTTGGATGACTCAGTTGGGTCCCGTTCACATCCCAAAAAGATGTTTGATGTTGTTTATAGAAGGTCAAAGCCAGGTAGAGGTAAAATTAACTCAGAACGTGATGGCAGCATCAGAGAAGAAACTTCAATTGCTTGTAACTCTCATCTTGACTCCAGAGGGGATTCCTATGAAGGCACAATTGGTGGATCTCATAGATTACATTCCATGGGCCCAAAGGGAACACATGATGCAAATATTGCAATCAATGATCTCCATTTGGGGCAGGGACATGACTCAGATGATACTTGTAGAGATACCCACAATGGTTCTGTTAGTAGATTTCAGCTTCCATGTGAAGAATGGGGATCAAGCTCAAGGATGACAGTTCGATTGAGATCTACTAGAAACAGGAAAGCCAGTTGTCACTTTCATGACACAAGTCCAGTAGATGGAAAGAGGAAGTTGCATCAGTCAGCCAAAAGAGCGTCATGGTTAATGTTGTCAATGCATGAGGAGGGCTCTCGTTACATCCCCCAACAGGGCGATGAATTAGCATACTTGAGACAGGTCACTTGGAAGAGATGCTAAAGATTCCTTTTTTGCTGACCTATAGTTCATTCTTGATTCTTGCCTTTGGATATTGCAATTTAGGTCTTGTGATTTAAATTATATATGTTCTTGTGATTTAAATGATTTATCTTGGAAGCTTTGTTTTTCAGGGCCATCAAGAGTACATAGAATGCATGAAGTCAAAAGAAGCAGGCCCTTGGAAGACAATCAAGGGAAACATAAGGGCAGTTGAATTCTGTAAGGTTGAAGCCCTCGAGTATGCTCCATTTGCAGGATCTGGGGATAGTTGCTGCAAAATGACGCTTAAATTTATAGATCCTACTTCCAGTGCATTTCAGAGATCATTCAAATTAACTCTACCTGAAATGACTGGCTTCCCAGATTTTCTTGTTGAAAAAACTCGGTTTGATGCTGCCATACAGAGGGATTGGAGTCGCAGGGATAAATGTAAGGTCTGGTGGAAAAATGAGGGTGAAGAAGATGGTGATTGGTGGTATGGCCGGGTTTTATATACAAAGCCCAAATCTTCTGAATTTCCTGAGAGTCCATGGGAGAGGTGTACTGTTCAGTATAAGAGTGATCCCAAAGAACTGCATCATCACAGTCCGTGGGAGCTTTTTGATGATGTTACCATGTTTGAGCAGCCTCATATAGATGAGGAGACTATGAACAAGTTGCTGTTTGCCTTCGCCAAACTAGAGCAAGCAGGCCAAAAACACCAGGTAATCATGCAAGAGGGTGGGAAATTTTTTTTCTTGTATAAGATATTTGAAAATGTTTAGATGTGGCTAGTATATCAATTTGGAGATATTGCAGGACTTTTCTGATTTTTTTTTATTTTTGCATATCTTTAGGATCACTATGGGGTTGAAAAGCTAAGGCAAGTTTCGCAGACATCTCGTTTTACTAACGGGTATTTTCTTGTGCCTGTTTCTTGTTATTTATTTTTTTTAGTTTTGTATTGCGGTTTTTTCTCAAGAAGTATAAGCGTTAACGATGCCTTAGTGAAATGTGAAACCAATTCCCTTGCATCTTGAATGTAACTTGCAAAATTTTGGGTGCTTGAGCTGGTGTTTGGATCCCTGAAATTCCCAGGTTCGCAGTTCCATTGTCTCTTGAAGTGATCCAGGCAAGGTTAGAAAACAACTACTATAGAAGCTTGGAGGCATTGAAGCATGACTTTGGAGTCATGTTGTTGAATGCAGAATCATACTTTGCGAAGAAGGCAGAGCTCTTGACGAAAATGAAACGTTTATCAAACTGGTTCACACGGACATTATCATCTTTGTAACCTCAAATTGTTGTGATATCAGTTGGGCCGTTCTGTTTTTTCCTCCCGTATTTTTTGTATATAATTTTTTTTATTCGTAGATATTTTTTCCTCTAGCTTCATTTTTGGGAATCGGAGAAATCTCCACTTGAACATTCTTTCTTGTATAGACAACTTTGTCAGCATCGTCATTAATAAAAACAGAAACACAGAAAATCTCAACATTTCCTTCGATGTAGAATGCTGTTCACATTTCAGTCGTTGTTCTCAAATGTCGAGTTTGAACCAGTGTTCTCCGTCTTGGGAGGTGTTTTGCTTGTTCGACCCCATTACCCTTCAAATCAATTTTACAATTCGGTGAAAGCCGATGAGCACATTTATGAATAAATTTACAGGAACCTGATTATTTGTAAATGAGTTCAAGTTAGTTTGCTCCAATGGCACATGTATGGCACCTACAGTTAAATGAAAAGGAACCTTCTAAGCATTTTTAGCGAGGCTTATAAATATGACGACTCAATCATGTAAAAATCAGACCCCGCCCCCCTCATACTGAAGTAGCTGTAACCAATAAAGGTTGAACCTCAAAATTTGGTTTATCAAGGATAAAAAATTCTTGAGAATTAACTAGTACAGATACAGAAATATATAAAATGATTGCAAAAGTCTCCATCCGCAAAATTGGCAGATCAGAAACCCTACATGGGGTATCAACTAGATCCGTCTTGAAGGCAACATTTCTAAATGCATCATATTTAGAGCTTTGCTTGGTGGGCAGATGAATCTCAATCTCTCCACCTATGGCCACAATTTGGGTTGCAGCACACGAAAAACAGCGTCATACCCTCCTCTCCCCTAGAAGTTGCCTGCATGATTAAAGAAAACTTCACATTAGAACTTCGAAGAATCGCTGTTTCGTTGCAGCAAGTTCATTTGATTAATGATCCCAATAAGCACATTTTGAATAGTAATGACTTCTAAGTAAACCAAGTTCTCAAGTAAGCGGTAGTGCCCAATACTGCTAACAGATAGATTCACCAAAAAACAAGTTGAAAATGAATTAAGAAGACATCGAGCATAATGGCAACTCAGTGGCAGGTACATACATTGACAAACTGGTGAGAAATATCATTCCAGAAAAGAAACACGACAGCCTATTGTGAGTCCACACTTTCCCTATGATGGATTCTACCGCACACTTGAATCTCAAGGGAACAAGTCAAAAGCTTGAGTTTTAGAAAATTAATAAAGGCATTTTCTGTACGTCTTTATGAAAGTCATCTTTCAAGAAAAGTAGTTCAAAATTAAACAGAAGATATCACATAAAATTAGAACCCAAATGCCATGGCGTAGATTTAGAGTAATTCTAAAATTGCATTTTAAAGGAGTAACCAACTCAAATATGATTCCAGCAACCACGAAGAGAAACTTCTAATGGAGTGCAACTGCAGAACAGTAAAGTATAAGACGAATAGGTTGTCTTTTATGTAAAAATATATTTTACTGGAGACATCTAGGGCGATCCAATCAATGTGAAATGGTGAAACATACATATGAAGAGAGGAAAAACAAGGAAACAATCCAGTACATGCTAATGTAATCTCATTTGTATTGGCAGAAAAGATACATAAAATGCACAACCATGTAGAATTAAAAAGAATAATGATTCTCTTAGATATTTCCACTACATCCATAGCTATGCTAAAACCATCTCCAATGTGTTTCTTGTCAAATATCACCAGTATATCCTTCAACTACTTTTGCATGTCAGTAACTCCCAACCAACATATGGCATTGTGTTAAATAAAGCATACCCGTCCCTCTTCAGCTGCAAATATGCTCTAGCAACCTTTCACACTACACCCCCTTAAAAATCAAACCTAAGCCGTGTACTTCCCCTTCATTAATGCCTGCATTTTTTGCTCTTATTCAATATGGTTTCAGATCATAACTTTTTAAAATGTTTTCCATATGAGCACTGTCACTTATCATAATAAAGCAAACAATTTTCTGCCAAAGGCCAACTAACAAACGCAACAATAAAATTCAATATAATACTAACAAACCCATACACCAAATATTCGAGAAAATCCAATACTAAAAAAGAAGAAGAGAGAAAATTCCCATCGGCACAGAATAGCATAAAAAATAGCACTAACCTGGAAGAAGACAGCTTCAGGATGTTTGCATACAGTGCAAGTAACAGCTTTAGTGCGAGGGAGAGTAGGGTCAGCAGCTACATCTTGCAATACCTGAGTTCTCTCTGCTACTGAGTGATGCACCTCATTTCGGTACACACAGTTATCATCAGCAATCTCCTGCAACAAAAAAAAAAACCCAAGAAAAAGAAGATTAGGGTTTTTCATTTTAATAAATAATGGGTTTAGTTTTAAATTGAATTATAATAAAAGTCTAAACCTGGTGATCACAGTTGCGGCAAGCGTAAAGAAGGATCTTCTGATCTCTGTCTTCTCTAGGGTACAGAATGTTGTTGCTGCAAAACATTATGGTATCAATAAATAGATTAATCGAAGACAAAATAAAAGAAGTGAACGCAGTTTAGGTGGTTGTTAAAAAGAAGAGATGCTGCTACCATTCGCGGCAAAATTTCATGGTACTCATCTTGATGCAAGTTTTATGTTTTTCTTTTGACAAGTATCCACCCTCTGCTCTCCGCTCTCTAGTCTAGAGAGGTTCTGTCTGTTAATTACAAAGACACACGCTTATGTTATGGAATGACATGTCGTTGTTCGTCAGTTAGCCTAGAAGACAGACACGTCAATTTTGCCTCTGGAGGTCATCTTTTTAAAGTCATGTTAGTACCATGGCTAAAATTAAACATGGTGTGTTTATGAACGTAGTTAAACTGTTTTTTTTTTAATTTTAATTTTAATTTTTTTATATTTTAATACTGTTTTGATGTATTAGTATTAAAAATCAATTTTAAAAAATAAAAAATATTATTATTTTAATATTTTTTAAAAAAAAAAACACAAACATTCTTCGCCATATTCATTAAATTCACCCTGTTTCTGATTGTGCTTTCCAGTCAGTCAATCACAGTATAGATCCTCCTGCTGCAACTAAAGAAGTGTATTTTCCTGTCCGCTCAAGACCAGTGAAAGAGTGAAATCGGCAACCTGTCAGATTACGAAGGCAACTTTGTCATTCTTGGCTTAGAGGGATTGTGGAACTTGAGATTATCATTGATGTTTCTCTGTGTATATGTTGTTACAACTTAGAGAAGCTGATACAAGCAAATTCATAACAATGTCTATTCTACACTGATATGATTTAATCATACTGTTGCATAGATTCCAGAGAGCATACTCTGTTGGTTGTTCAGTTTTTAAAGGAGGTTGAATGGTTCCATTTATAAAGCCAACTTTGTTCTTGGCTGTGAGAGCATGAATCATTGATTTACTCCAAGATGGGTAATTGTTGCCGTTCAACTTTATTGGAACGAGCATGAGACCGGGATGATCTGATTGATGAACAAAGTATGGATGTGATGAATCCATACTGAGATTTTTAGAATTGTTTTTTTTTTTGTTTCTGATGGTATTTGGTTGGATAAGGTTATTGAAGGCGGCTGAGATGTAGAAAGCGATAAATACATAGATATTGCTCTGATACCATCATAAAATTAAGTGACTGAATGGTTTGTTATATTTCATAGATTAAACAGTACAATATATATATAACCACAACTTGCTATAAATCCTACTATTAAGGCTTTGAAGTCGTGATCCAAAATTAGCGGGATATGACCTCTGCTAATTTTGTGCAGGTAAAGATATTATTAATATTTACATAGGTATTTCTTAATAATACTGTCTACTTACGCATCTGGTGAAATAATATCACACTTGATTTTGCAAATTCCAGACATAAGAGTCAATAACTAAAAATCCCAGATACAAGAATATATTCAAAAGCACACACATTTACATCATGCTACCATGAATATCCATTATCCACTAGCGACTAGGGATCCTCTTAGTCATAACTCCACTTAGAGGTGTGTTTTTTTTCAACCCATGAAAAAGCCGTTCACTGACATCCCTCCACCAATACAAATGACCTGTCCGGTTGTAAAAGATGGCGCGGGGAGGCTAAGAAATGCGACAACAGGAGAGACTTCTCCGGGTTCTCCAGCACGTCGCATGGGGGTCTGATAAGCAAGCTCCTTCACCACATTTTCATTTTTAAGACCCTGAAAGGAAAATGAAATAAAGGTTATTTAAGTCGTTAGGTTATAATTTCAGATGATCATGAAAATCCAGAGTCAAATACTACTAATTATATGAAGTGATATACGGCCATTCAACCTGCAAAACAGCACAGAGAAGGCTATTGGAGTGACCATGATCTTTTTTGAGATTTAATTACATAGACAGTAAGAATGTTAGATATAATTCACTCCCTAACATCACACACATAAGTACCTGTATTTTATATTTTCATGTGAATAAGAATTGAATGGGAAAACAATGCCAAAATGGAAAATTAAGCTTCCATCAAACAATTAATAGGTTAACTAAATTAAAAGCATATGAATATCAGAGTATTACATCTTCAGTCATCGGGGTTCTGATGAACCAAGGGGCGACGGAATTAACCCTTATATTGTCTTTAGCCAATTCGCATGCCAGGTTCCTTGTGAGTCGATGAATTCCCCCCGCAGCTTTTTTTTTTTTTTTTATCATAAACAAGTTACAGCATTTAGAACAACTTTTAACTAAACACGCAAATTCTTGCAAGAGAATTGAGTACCTTTCAGCAGCTAAATAAATAGGATATCCAATGTTGACAGATACCACACTGCAAATAGAAGACACAAAGACAATCCTTCCAGCTCCTGAAGCTTTCAAAAGTGGATGTGCAAGTTGGGACAGATAGAAAGCGGATTGGAGATTTGTATTCACTAGAAATGAGAAATCCTCAGCCGTGTAATCTAAAGTTTGTTTGTACACATTGGTTCCAGCATTGTTTATCTGCAAATTAATAGAAAGTTAGTCTTAGTAGCCGACACTCATGACCTGAATTTTTTTTTTTTAAGTATGAAGACAAGTACATCATAATCATGAAGAAATTAAACTTTATTTATATGCATGGACTGATGTTGATACTTACAAGGATGTTGAGTTTTCCACAAAACAGGGAGGAATCCTCGTTTATCAGCTTCCCTCGGTCAGCTTGAGAGGATACATCGCAGACTGATCCACTAACTTTAAGACCCTTCTCCTTCCATTGACGGATGCATGCATCAAGCTGGCCTGGCTTCTCGCACATGCATAAACAACTGCTCCTAGTGCTGCCATTTTTTCCACGATAGCATTCCTGATTAAATTTAATTCATAATAAAGAACCAAAAAATCACAGAAAAATATATGTTTTATTACGGTTCAAGAATAATTAATTATTATTCAAGTGAATATAATTAACGATAAAAAAAATATACGTAATTAATTACTAGCCAGGTATATATATATATATATATATATATATATATATATATATATATATATATAATGCTTCCATTGCTTTATATACACACACACACATGGTATACTAGATGTTCTGCGCCGGTTGGATAAAAAAAATTTTGAAAAAAAATAATATTAAGTTGACAAAAATATATTTTAAAAAAGAAAAAAAACAATGTTGAACAATAAAAATAAATAAATAAATAAATAAGCAAAAAAAACAATGTCAACTAACCAAATTTAAAACTATTAAACCCACCCAAGTCATTTAACCAAAAGCAATAAATTTAAATAAAATCTTGAAATTAAATTTTCAACTAATCAAATGTTAAAAGATTAAATTGAAAAAAAAATCAAACATACAAAAGAAAAAAATAACAATTATAAATTAGAAAAAGACTTGAGAATGGTCTGGTCAGCTCACCTAACCTATAGGCAAAGTTATGAGACCAACTTAACCCGACAAAAAGTAAAATAAAGAAAATAATAAAATCTAATTTAAAATAAAAACCAATGTTGAATGTTGAATTACAAGATGAAAAAGATAAAAAAGAATAGTAATTATAAACCAGAAAATAGCTTAAGCTCACATGGATCAACTCGCTAACCCTACAAGTTGGGCAATGAAATTGGAATAACCTAGAATGAAAAAAAAAATCATGAAACTTAAATTTAAAAAAAAAATTAATAATGACATGGGAGAATCTTATGCTTCTTATCTTCCTCAGGGCATAGAATATTGTTGATGAAAACTTACAAAATCCGTAAACATAATCATACTTGACAAAAACATAGTTGTGAACGTCAATATGCTTTGCGCACAGATGAGATGGTGATCAGTACTGGTTATCAACAGCAAATTTAACAAATTTACCCATGTGGGAACTTTCAGAGAGACTGTCTAAGAGATCTTTTGCAGGAAACTTAATTAAAGAATTCAAAATAGGCGTCGGCGGATAATTAATATAAGATGGGGCATGGATATGCAAAAATAATATTAAATCCCGTAGAAATAGAGAAATGTGCACCATTAACATAGTGAAGGCTGAAGCAGTGGAAAAACTTTAGTAAAAAAGCTAAGGAGTCCAGATATCATAATTAGTCACAAATTATCTGCTCCTGGATAGCTTAGCACTAGGTTTGTCAATCATGGCAGGTTCTTGAAATGGAGATATGAAGATAGATAGCAACAAAAAGAAAAGGCTTACCGTTCAGGGTAGAACTGGTACACAGTCATTGTAAAAAGATGTTTCTTTTGCAACCTCTTCATGCATTTTCACACAACTGATCCCATCTCCTTTGCTCCTCCCGTTCTACATATCAATACTCCTGCCAGAAGGGATGGGGGGGCACTACGGAAAATGTGATAAATTAGCCCAACATCTTTTAAAGCGTTGTTTTTATTACGTTATAAGTTAACTGGACAGTCCAAATTCAGGTAAGAGCTAGAGGCATGGTAGGCGTTTCTTCCATGTTCTAAAGAGGACATTATCGTGCCGCTTTAGGCAATGTGCAGAAAGAATTGTGCAGGACATGCACTTGGCATCTTAATCCTTTAACATGTTCAGCACGACAGCCCAGCTAGGTTAAAACTTGGATGCTCGTGTCCCTTTACTAGCAAAGCGAAATGCTAGCTTATTCTCGAGATTAACTCATGAACTGTCCCAACAGCGCATCCTGAATGCATATGATTTAATCGGATGTCGACCGAGTTCACTCAATTTCTTGAGAGAACCACATCTCAATAACAAGAATCATACGTAACTGCCTCGAATGGCTATCCCATTTTGTTCTTAAATCTATCAGCAGAATTGAGGGGCTATCACCTGCCAAAGTTCCCAGCAGGTATGGCAAGAACATCGGGCTTCAGGTCTGGTTAGCAGGTCTAATTTGAATCTGCTAAACCACAGGAATGGACAGCCAGCAAGGTAATTCAGAAAAGGGAATAATAACATGCACAATTTAGCACTGAAATTTCAAATAGTTTTGATACTTCAATACTAACGATACTTTTTCTACAGAACTAGTAACCTGAACCATTACTTAACTAAAACAACAAGTAAAAGTGCATTCCACAAACAACCATTTGAAAGAAGAGCAGATGGCATGCCATTTTCACATATCATATTCATGACTACCTTACAAAACCAAGTTTAGGAACCACAGAAACTGTTACAAGTTTAGTGATGCAATTACGACCAAACGTAATTGCATCACAAAGCAACTACCACGGCCAACAAAATATGCAAAAACACACAAAGAAAACACCTCAGCTAACTTATTTTACTTAACCTACCACATTGGCCCCTGAGCTCCAAAGCTACAGCTGAGTCCAATATGAGGGAAGCTCATGATCCTAGAGCCAGACACATAAGACAAGACAAATGGCTCCTTTGTTCTTGATTAATTCACTTCATCTCCTCCTGCTATGCCTCCTCTTCTTCCTGCTGCTCTTGTCATCAGAATCAGATTCTGAACCCGAATCCGAATCAGAAGACTCATCAGAGGACGAGCCATACCTCCTGCGCCTCTCTTTCTTCTTCTGCTTCCTTTTCTTCCTTCTCCGCCGCCTCTCTTCCTCCGAAGAAGAAGAACTGCACCCCGAACTACTTTCCTCATCCGAAGACTCCGACCCTGTCACAGACGACGACCCACTATCTGTCTCGAAAACAGAAGCCTCGCTGTCACTCCCAGAATCCGAATCTGACATGTGCTTTCTCTTACTCTTCTTCTCCCTCTTTCGCCCCTCCTCATCCTCCCCTTCTGGATTCTCCAAATCACAAGAAGTCGAAACCTCCATCCTCAACTTTGGATTCTTAAGTTGTTGAGTCCTTGATGGCCTCGACATATAAACCCTCTCATTCTTACACTCGTAAGTCCAATGCCCACTTTGAAAGCACTTCTGGCACTGTCCATTACCACCAAAAGCTTTTGACATAGAATTAAGATCTTTTCGCTCACCCAATCTCACTGCTTTTTCCGTACTCATTAAATACATCTGCCTCTTTGCTTCTCGTTTCTCTTGCCATCGACTCGGCCCTTCTTCTTTTTGCCCATAAGCGTTCACATTACGAGCAGCAGCTGCTGCTGCCCGTTCTGCTTGGGCTCTACTTAAACCTTTCGCCGCACTCAAGGCTGCGGCCTTTATCCTCTCCGCCGCAACCTGAGATTTCTCTTCTTTCTTACTTGACATACTTACAAAACCCTTTTACAGTAATACCAAATCCTTAGATCACCTGAAATAGAAGCTCGGAAATTTTGTTTCCGTGAAATCGATCTAAAAAAAAACCTAGTTTATTCGTGAATTACCCTGCAATAGATAATAGAAAAATGAAATTAAGAGACTCTAAAACCCTAATTTCGAGTGCTAAGAGCCCTAATTTTTAGAGAGAGCTAGAGAGGTGCATACGATGAAGATCGCGTTATAATTTGCTGGGACCTGATGGTCCTGATCGATACTAGACGAGAAGAGATGATGAAGACTCTATATATAGAAGTCCAAGGCGGTCGAGATCTAAACGGGCCATATTCACCAGCCCAGGAAATAGGCCTAATATCGGCCTGGATCTGTTTTTTTTTAAGTCGTCAAATGCTTTTTGTGGTCACCTTCTGGACGTCAAGACAAGATTAAAAAAGGGCATCCCTAATAACATGTTTATAACTCTTCAAAATAAATTTAATTTAAAGATTTTAATAAGATTTAATATTTAAAATGATAAAAATTAAATTAGAACTTAATTAAACTTCTAGTTAGATTATCTTGTAGTTTCTATTTAAAAACACATCGAACTCTAATTAAAGTGTGTTTGTTTTTTAGTTCAAAAATAAATTTTAAAATTTTTTTATTTTTTAAATTATATTTTTTATTTTATATATTGATATCAAAAATAAAATTTTAAAAAATATATTATTTTGATCTATTTTAAAGTGAAAAATATCTTGAAATTTTTTTTTTAAAATTACCCTTTTAAGTTAAAACTAGAATTGGAAAAATAATTTTTTATTCTAATTTTTTACTTTTAGAGTGATATAAGTATCTTAAAAAAGGACTACTGCTTAAGATACAAAGAAAAGAAAATAAGGTATTATGTGCGTAGGTTCATCTCAATTGAATTAAAAATCGGTGAACAATTGCCACTCAATAAAACACTAAGAAAAAAAAAACACAATAATTTTGACTCCTGAAGGAACAAATACATCTATCGGCTCATTTTGAAAATGTCTAAACTGGGCTCGGAAAATCACAGGATTACGCTCCAAAGTCCCATTATGAAGCTCACGGTGAGCACTCCAGTTTGTGGCATCGCCACATCAAATGTGACTGCAGCAACAGACAGGATCTTGCGAAGTACCAGCTCTCTAATCTTCATTTCTAGTTGTCTGTCTCACTACTTGGGACCTCTTTGTTTTAGAAATAGCTCAAAGAATAAAATTTTGAAGCATTTTCTCATTATCCAAGCCTATCTCAATGTTGGGCATTTGACCCCAATCAAAACATGAAATGAACGAGATAATTAAGCTTCGTTATTACATGAAATGAAAGGCAGGCCAAAACCTCCATCTAGGGATCACAGATTATGATAAAACATCAAGTTCAAAAAGAAATCTTAATAAAAACATTCTTAAGACTGCAGCAAAACGTCACGAACTAGATTGCAAAATGGAAGCCAGGGTTTGATAACTCGAGACACCAGTAGTCTCCTATAAATTTCTACTTAGAATATCCCTGTAAGAAGATTTGCTGCAGTTGAGATCGCAGCTCCAGTGATAGCACATTGCACAATCTGCTCATGGGATATATCAGCTGTTGTAAGTGCCAGTGCCACACCTGTTATTGCTCCAGCCACTGCACCAATTTCAAGGGAGATTCTTAGTATTGAATACCAGAAGTAATCTAGAGAGAGAGAACTGCCTAACGGAATAGGCCTCGCACAATAGCATGTGAGATGGAAATCATGTGGAAATCATCAAGCTTTTTTTACAGCAATTATCCTCAATGTCAAAAGATAGAAGATAGATTTACTTATCCCTGAAAGGCCTTATTACCCAATCATGAACTCCACGAGCCTCGCTTAGTCCATAAGTGAGACCTGAATAAACTCCTGCGGCCAGTCCTAGCTGCAGCATCAGTAGAACAATTTTCTTAGCCATTTTAATGCACATTTTTTTTCACTGCCCTCGGAAAATCTCACTCGCTACACTGGGTAAATGCCGCTTTTAACTGCATTGCAAAATATAATTATACTAAAGAGTTTGCACAAAATAATGAACTGAAATGACTGCTACAAAATAGTGACCTAAACTCTAGCTCTAGATGCAAAATCAAAATCATCCCACACCCCAACCCCCGACCAAAAAATATTAAGAAATTAAACAAAATGATACAGTTATCAAATGTATTCTCACCCCATTGTAAAGATTCTTTTCCAGTGTTCCTCACCTATCAAACAAAATAACAACGCAATGTTAGAGACATGGCGGCGCCACTCGAAAAACTTGTCATGGAAAAGCTATAGTTGCCTCAGAAAATAAGTCCCCCGGCCAAATTACAGATGGGAAAATTATAGTTTCAAATTCCTAAAGATGTAGCATAGAGAAATAGTTCGTTTAAACCATATGACTTAGCATCATGAAAATCAGATCAAACTGCAATATCAACAGAAGGAAGTAATTATTCGAAGGCAAGCATTTTGGTGACAGCTGCCACAGGTAAATGTCCCTAATCTGAAACCATGTTAAGGTCTGAATACGAGTACAAAAGGTAGGATTTGAAACTCACCAAGGCTTCGAGAGATTTTCTGTTGGTTTCACCTGTGAAGCACAAGAAATTATATTAACACCGTATAACTCATGATATGAAAATCTAGAATTACAGTATCTGTTTCAGCCAATAATCACCAGACAGATTAACTGGAAATTTGTTCATGCCCCACCCGAGGACTATCCTAATATTAGGGGAAAATCAAAGCTTTATATCCTGTCGAACTGTGTAGCACTTAATAGAACACTTGGATCGTAACATATCTATTTCAAAGTTTCAAACACGTCATGCAATATGATTTCTTCGTGAACCAAATTCATAACCACCGCTAATACCATTATCTAGCAAAGTAAACTTCATTGCCACGTTTAACAGATCGAAGATCTGAGAGAACAGGCCGCGTACCTCTGAGGTCAGGGGCACGCTGGCGCTTCTTGCCATCAACAGAAATTAAATCTCCGGGGGCACACCACCACTTGACTCAAGTCCACCTAATAATAATTAACATCCACATACATGCAATGAATCAAACAACAGTAATTCCAACACAAAAGTGAATAGACAAATAAATAAAGCAATAATCAAAATTAAATGTGCTCATCGTACGTTACCTTCAATGGCTGTGAAATAAGCCTCCCGTGACACCGCTTGAATTGCTCCAATCTATACATGACCACCAAGGTATTGTTAATTTTATCTAAGGTTTGGCATGGAACACAAATACCACTACACGCATTTACAAACACTAATTACTAGCAATTAATCAAGAAATGCAAGTTTACCCCAGCGGCTTTGACAAAGCTCTCAGCAATACGGTTAAGGAGAGGGTGGCCAAAGTCGAAGAAACAACATTTATCAAAGCGACGGATTTCACCCATTAATGACCTTGTTTCCAAGTTGTGGCTCATCTTTCTTTTCACTTCTTGGTACGTGCCGAGATTCTACTATGAGTGACGATGATAAGGGAAGAAAAGCATTGAATGAATCGATGGAGTCACATGAATATTGACCAGGGTGGTGCAAGCAACTACGGATATGGAAGCAACCGAAATGCAAGTGTGGCCTCAAAGGGACACGTGTTTGTGAGAAAAGGTTGACGTGTCTTCTTCTACTAACCGTGAATCCTTACTTCGTGGCGATTCCTGGGATCTTATTGTTTTGCGGTTCATGTGTCCTTAAATTAACGAAAGCATCGTGCGGCACTGTTATGTTTTTTCTTTGGTTTTTTTTTTATTTTATTTTTTATGAATGAGATCTCGGTTTTATTAACTTTAATTGTAGAATAAAGAGTTAGATAGCCAGACAGAGAATGACTCGGGAGAATTACAGAATTAATCACACTCAGCAGAAGGAGATAACAGTAAAATAATAATCATAACAATAGTGAAGCGTGGACTAGATGGTCTTCTTCTTTGATTGCCAGAAAGTTAACCCTTCAATCACAAGAACACCAGCAGCCAGCTTTGTCAGTCTAGGCAAAGAAATCCTTCAACCCCGGAGAAATTTTATAGAGATCTTGAAAAGCAGCTCAAAGCAGCACCTGAGACATCCACGCTTGGATGTCATTCACCTGTCATTCACCTGCTCCTGCCCAAAGTTTGTCCCTTAAGAACTTAAAATATTCAATTATGTCCCTTAAGAACTTAAATCAGCCCCTCCTTAATTTTTGTATAGTACGAGTTTTTAACGATAATAAATTAGTAATTATTAGTCATTTTTTCTAAATTTAAATAATTATGTATATCGTTCACGTACATTCTTAAATAAAATAAAATGTTTATTAATAACTAGATCTAATAATTATTTTGTTAATTTTGACATATTTTCTTATTTTTTAGAATCAATAACTCAATAAATTATATAAAATATATTATAATAAGAAATATATTAGAATTTATATATTTTTAAGATGTTATATGCGTGTATGCATAGAAATATACCATTAATATGATTCAATTTAATTTTGGGATACAAACCTTTTGTAGAAAAAAAAAATCAATCTTTCACACAAATCGACACACATATAACAAAACAATGAGTTATTGGTTCTAACTATATATACACTCTAGCTTTCTAACATAAAAATTGGGTAATTGTGGAATTTATAACCCAATCTATATATAAATATGAATTAATGACAGTGATCGGATCAACTGGCCCCGAAACATTATATCATAGCTCTGCTATTAAAATATAAAAAGAAAAGTTACTATTTAAGACACTAATTCAAGCGCAAGATTGAGATTATAACATAAATTTGTTTTAAAGAATTTTTTATTTAAAAATATATTAAAATAATAGTATTGATTTCATACTTAGAAAAAAAAAGATATTAATCACAATAGATTCTATTATCTAGCTTGTGGGTTTATTGCTGATCCATATTACTCGATTATGGATTTGGCAGGTTTATCGATTAAACCTGACATGTTTTTCTTAGTCTTTTAATTTTTTTTAATTTTTTTTATTTCACTCATTTTAAATATTGAATTGATTAGGAAATAGAATTCATAGTTTATTTTTTTATACTTTGTATAGGGTTATCATGATCTTAAATAAATATTTTTTAGAATTGTTACTCAATTTTGCAAGCATTTATTTATATCACAAAATTAAATAAAAATAATTTTTAAAAACAAAAAAGTTATTAAACTCATTGAAGTTTATAATTCCAAGTCGCAGGATGACCAAGGTCAATTCAATTTGGCATTGTCTTAATATTTTTTAAAAAATTTATTATCTTAAAGGTTTTTTTTAAAGTTATGTCATATTTTTACCAGTCATTTAAATTATTTTTCAACCCATTAAATTGATTGATTCACTTTAGATCAACTCACATATAGTTTAATTGAAACTCGAGCTAAATATAGAACCAGATTAACAAGTTTTAAGATAGAATCTATTGGTAAAATTTAATAATACTGTTAAAAAAGTCTTTATAAGCACAATATTTTTTTAAAGTTTAAAAAAGAATAATTCAACTCATTGCGGATTACGAGCGAATTTACTATTTATACATGAAATTGTCTTCAATTTTAATGGTTTACCTTTATCATAGTTGGTAGGCCTTCTATTACCAAAAACTTTAAAATGCTTAGTAAAAATATTCAGATATATTTTACTATTTTTTGTTATAGTATAATTATATGTTTTTTTGTCTTTCCAAGAAAAAAACAAAAGGTTTATGAATTGAGGACAACTTAATTTATTTATATAATCTATTAATCATTATAGATTTAAAATAAACAACTCTAAAATAAAAATATTATACACCACAATATTGATAGCCATGATCGTTATAATAAGCCCGAACTGAAAGTTCAGAAAATCATACCAGGCCAGACACTATGACAACTTTTTCCGACGGCTTAAATTCCAGTGTCCACTGTCCAACACTCGTCAAGTAATGGCCTTGAATTTAATCATCCACCGGTCCTCCTGTCCTCTTACCGATCATCAAAGAAAATAACATCCATTTCGAGGTCCAAGAAGGAAATCAAATAGCCCACGTTCTTCTTGTTCCAAGGAGCGATAACTACCTCCTTGCGTTTTTAATTTTGGATCCATGGTGATCGGGACACAAAGGATTATTGTTTTCTTATTAAATTGCACCGTATTAATATAACTCTGGTGAGTAGGGACCCCACCGGCTCAACCGGGTCTAAGGGTTTGCGTTCTCATCTAAAGTTAGCCGAGCAGTTTATCCCGGAAGGATGGGAAAGTGGGGTCCCGGTGGTTTGTCTTGCGATCGAGGCTTTACATTGTCTTGCCTTGTAAGGTATCTTCGGCCTGCGCCTTCTAGGATTCTATCATTTCTCTCGTGAAAGACTTTTTTAACTTGAAGCTACAGTAATTGTGAAACCACAAGAAGCCTTCCAATAATAATCACAATCCTGATCTTACATCCAGACTTTTGGTGTTTAGTTTTTTTTATCAACAACAGGAACTTGCGAGTATCATCACATTTGCATCATTACGTTCGCATCTTGCTACGTTAGCTTGTCCTGAGGATGGAGGAATAAGTCAAGACAAGAACCATAACCATCCTCTGTGGGGGAAAACTGACTAATTTTAGTTAATGCTGTGCTCAAGAAAAAGGGAAAAACATACGAAAACACTGAATCAGAATCCGGCACAAGGATGGGAACATATTTTGGTTTACAATGGTCATTAAATAAGATTTCAACTGTAACAAGGGGCCCTGTTATGAAGGGCAGGTATTGATGCCCTCTCTATCATGCTGTTTACACTGGCTATATAAGAGCAGAAACAAAAATAAGGATATTTAAATTGACAAAAAAAGAAAAGAAAATGAAGGGAAAAGAGCGAATGGAAAGGGGAAAAATGGGAAAATAGCCCGTTGGGTGGTTGTTTTCACAGAAGCCACGATTTCTGTTCAAAATCAGAGAGGCTGGTCAAGGGCATTTGGGCACTATACAATATACTCTTACCATAAATTGAAAGCTACGAACGTCATTCACCCACCTTTCGTCTCACTTCCTCCAGAGTATGCCCTTCCTTCAGAAAAACAAGCCTGATTTGTGACAACCACGAGTCAAATGAAACAGGGAACCAAACACGTCAACCTGCTAACCACATTCCTGATAGATAACTTAAGAACCATTTACAGCCATTTCTGGTGAGGATTTGGGGGGTGGTATTAATGGACCATCATCTCCAATTATCTGTCCATTTTCTGATGTGCTGTGCAAGCAGTCAGAACAGCTTTTAGGACCAGCAGGATCCTTCTCCCGGTGGTTTTCCTCACTTGAATTGCTGTTGTTATCAGAACAGCTTCTAGAAATGACTGGATCATTCTCTCTATGACTTTCTTCAACTGGGCCTTTGTTTCCATCCAAAGGAGTTATGTGCATGGCAGTTGCAGCTTTCTTGCTGGGCAAGACGGCATGGCTAAGTGTTGAACATAAAGCAGCAAATACACTCTCTTTTGGCTTCGAGTGTTTAGCTAATCGCTGTTTCTTCACTAGGTCAGGCTCCTTATCCTTGGAAGGCAATTTCCGCTTCATCCTAAGGGATTCACTAGTTCCTTCATCTTCCTGTGTTTCTAGCTGTTTCTTAGGAGGTGGTCTATAGTCTTCGTCATCCTCATCATCATCATAATCAACAAGTCCTCCAGATCTTGGACTACAAAATCAAGTGGAAGACATGACAAACATACCGGATATTATAAATGTTTTCCCTGATGTTTACTTTATGAGGCAATTACAATACCTTAATGACGGGTAGCCTGCAGCAACCCCATTGGGAGAGACTGATTGAGCTTGTGCCTTTTGAGTATGGGATGCGGATGCCGTGTCTTCTTCATCACTGCTTAGTTATTCATGTTCAAAAGTCAAGGGTGGGAAGGTCTTGTAAAAAGAGTCTTGGCATCCAAGCTTACTGATCACAAAACATACCTGTCCTCATTGAAGTACTCTTCCTCTTCCTTTTCTAGTGCACGCTCATCATTTCGTTTTCTTGGATCCAATGTGCTACCAGTACTTTTTGCTCCACACTGCTCTAGACACTGGAACTATGCTTGTTAGCACCAAGATACCACAAAGACACATGATAAAGAAGAGAAAATTGGATAAAAGTGAGGAATACCTGCTCATATTTAACTTTTAGAGCCTGAATGGAGGTCAAATGCTCGAATTTGACCAAATCATTCCAGAATGAATCAACTATATACTTGAGCAACAATTTCAAGTTTTCCTGAATAAAACAGGTGTACATTCCAGAATGAATCAACTATATACTTGAGCAACAATTTCAAGTTTTCCTGAATAAAACAGGTTACACCGCAATGAATAGTTCTGGACATATATTCAAAAAGGGGTGACAATATGAGAGTTACCTTGCGGATATACTCAAAAAGCTCTAAAATGGCAGAGTTCAGCAAATTATAACGGTCACCATTGCTCAAAAAGGCATCTACAATTGGTTTGAGGAGGTTGTTCTTGACAAAATGATTTATCAAATGCTCATCCTGTGAGTAAAATATAATTAAGGAGTATCAAACATTTATATAATGACAAAGTTGTCAATCTTTCTTTTTGTTAACAGCAGCACCAAAGATTCCTACAAAAGTGAGATAATTTGCAGTATTTTGGATGTATTACTGCCAAAAGAACACTCAGTTGCCAAGTAGAACTTATGCATTTTACTCATAAAATCATATCCAAACGACTAGCAAAAACAATTACAATCAACTTTCAGTGAAATTCATTGAACAGCGACTCTTGTACCACCCAGACCATGAAACAGAAGCATATGAATTTGTGAACCCTTGTGAAGTTCCTGCATCATTGAACAGTTTGAATGATACACAATCTCCTGAATTTCTGATCCCTTCCAATTTTGTTATCAAATAACTCCATAATCATTGCATGCCATAATATACTCAATTTATAAATAAAAATTGTCCATATGGTAACAGCTACAAATGCATGCTAGTAACCATAATTAATATCTCTCACCAATTCCATGTTTCATGTAAAACAATGCCACATATAGGCTCAATTTATAAATAACAACTGCCCATATGATAACAGCTACAAATGTATGCTATCTAATTTTGTGTATATGTGTTCGTGTGTTGGGTGGGGAGATTATGACAAGTCAAGAACTATCAGCACAATCATAATCTTTCCCTGGTGGGATCTGTTCCATCAAGGTGACTTACATGGCGGGAAAGGATAGTGCGAACAAAACGAACAGCAGCAGCAACAAGGTACTTTTCTTTCCTTCTTGTCAGTGTCAAGACTTTTTCAATAACATTATCAAGGAGAAAGTTACACCTGAAAGCAGAAGAAAAACAAGTTTCATTCGTTAAACTTGAGAGCAGGAAATTGAGTCCTTGTAATTGAAAATAAAGCATAAAACAATTACTTTATTCTATATTGATGGTGCAGAACACAGAAGCATAGCAATTCACATATGTTTGATAGTATTTCTGGCTTCACACCATTATGAGTGTCAACTCTCTCAACAAGCCCTGAAGATTTACCACTTGATCGAGGAAGAACCTCATCAGGACAAGATGCTGTTATAACATCAATTAATTGGCTCAGGTGCTTCTCATAGAAGATTTCAATTATATTATCTCTCTGCAGCAAAGAGATACAAAATCACTGTAATTCAGTCATTGACGAGATAAATTCCCATAGTGCATTTAAGAAAAATATTCTGTTTGCATCAAAGTAACTACAACATTGTCCAAGAAGTCACCTGCATATGCATAAACACAAACATAATGCACAAACCCCAAATGCATGCTATAAAATGGAAAAAGAACTGCAAAAGTATCAGCAAAGAATGTGCCATCTAGAAACAAGAATGGATAGGTAATAATTATTAAATGCAAAATACCAAGGATTTTTTTTTTCTTTCCTATATATATTATTCTCAATGATGGTATCAAACATTGGAAAATGAGGCACACTCTATGAAAACAAGGAAATGAAACAACAATCAATAGAAGAAAAGAGCCCTCCAAACCCTTTTGACATTGGAAAAAGAAACCCCGGAGAGCCCCCCAGAGCAGAACACCATATCACTGCCAAGAAGACCAATCTATCCTGCAAAAGCTGTTTTGATGGAGATCTTCTAACAAGTTATACAAAAATCACTTTGATTTGTGAACTTATTAAAACTTTCCTTTTGAAAGAAAAAGGAATGTAAACACAAAAATGGACAAGGAAAAGATAACAGGATAGTTACTTTAACAATATTCAGATGCCGGACAGGCCTGACTACAAGCTTACAAATAGAACCCAGGCTCATAGTGAGGCAGGGGAAAAGAGGAAGCCAAGCCGAGTTATCTTTCAGTGTGTGATTAACACAGTGGAGTTGCTGGCTAAATACAGAAAAGGAGCAGAATAGCAACCAAAACAAAATTTCACAACTGGTATGGGAACTCCATTTACCACTCAGCAACTTAATGACCAAACATAACAGCTGCATAAAAGAATGAAATATGAATTATCAAGAGTAGTGCCTGTGCTCCTGACAGTGTATAGGAATCCAGTAAACTGCGAAGAATTTCAAGAAACTGGCAGTGCATGTCCTCCCCAAAGTCTGTTATCATTCCTTTAACCTGTAAGTAAAATAAATTTAGTTGATTGGCAAATAGAACACATGCACTTACAATTGAATAGGTATCAAAAATTCAGAATACAAAATGCAATACAGCAAAGAACTTACGAGCAAAAAGTCATGGGAAAATGCAATATACTATGAATAAAATCAGATGCCAGCATAAGAGGTACTGACAGAGTTATTAAAAAACAAGCAATTGGCAGAGCATCACCCTAAGGCAAAATCTGCCGTTATTAGAGGCACTAGGAAAATTTGATCCCAAGGGTGAAGGAGGTTTCCTAGTTGGAGCTGATGTAAACTCTTCAAACAAGAACAACACTGAAATTGGCCTTGACAAATTATTTCATGTATAGATTATCAAGGCATGTTATACAACTGGTTGGTCATTCAAGTAATCCATAAATTGCTGAACAATATCACCCAAATATTAAATCAACAATTTTCAAGGTCAAGAAAACAACCAATTCTCTTATCTTAAAAGGTATGCAAACAAGGCTTATTTCGATTTTCTTTCACACTACAAATCAACTTTGTAAATGTAGTTTTTATATGACACGTTATAAAACTAAATTTCAAAATCAAGAAAATGAAATTGTATATTGAATTTAGTTCTGTGAGCAATGCAATTAAAGGATAATTGATTTTTGTTCATAAAGCCTAAAGGCCAAACAAACAAGAGATTTTTTCACTTATCAGGATTGTGATAAATCTCATCTTTCAGGTAATTAGGTTTGTGCAAGACATCGTTCCATGTGTTAGTCTGAATGTCCAAGGATATTGAAAGATAGATGCATTGCAAACAGTTCATAAAACACAAACCGACAGTCCTAGTAGCGGGATTCCTTCCTGCCGAACAACATAAGAACGCAGAAGGTTTGGATCCTGATTCAAGAAAAGAATGAGGATATCTGTTCTGCATCCATAAGAATGGTATGCTGTTAGTGGTAGGTAGGGAACCATTGAAATTCAAACAAAAAAAAAATAAAAACGAAAATGAACAAGTTACCCAGTTAGGACAAGTTTCTTGTCTTGACTCTGCAATATATCAGCAATGATGTCAAAGATACCTTCATTCATGAGCTCCCTACAAGAAATGAGGATTTGATTGTTTTACCATTTGATCAAGAAGAAAGCAAAATACAAATGAAACTACTCTAATCTGATATAACCACATAAGACAAAATCCTAATCTTGATACATACAACTTCTGCATCACATACCTAAACAGTCGAAGCTGCTGGACCATCTGCATGCTCTTGCTCAAACTACAAAACTCGTGCAAGAAATATACCTATATGCATGGGGAAAGGAAACATATCAAGCTGGAGGATATCATAAGAATCGCACAAAGCTGTAACCATGCATTAATAGGAAACAGAAAACAGCAACACACTAACCTGCCAATAGATTCCAAAAATTTAACAAATTGGACATCAGCATTGCTGTTCAGTTATGACAAATAACTGGCATTTAAGGATGATTTTAGCTAAGTATTTCAAAGTAAGAACTCTTTTTCCCAACTAATATTTTCAATGTAGCATTACCCTTAAACCTGTTACCATGGAATTGAACACGGAAGCCGATCCATAAAAGATATAAAAGGACTTGGAACATTCCACAAAAACAAATCTATGATTCTGATCACAAGATGAAATTATCCCAATAATAAATGGAATCCCAACAAAGAGATGCTGGTTTCATTTTCTCACACAGATATATTTCATCAAAGGAAGAAGATGGAATCTAAAACCCACTACATACATGTAAACCATATTATTAGGAAAATCTTCAATACCAAAAGCCATAATACACACAAAGAGCATCTGAAATAATATAAAAAAGGAATTTTTAACCTCGTATCTTAGAATTAAATTCAACATGTTTGAACACGTTTGGTAAAACAGGGAAGTCATTGTTCATATACCTAGCTCACCACCTAAATGTCTCAAAAATAAGCATCAACAGAATCAGCAGTTTTTAATTATTTGAATAGTCCAAAGAAAAGAAGTAATTGTTGAGAAAGTGAGGGTGCACTGCACAGAAGAGAATTTTCTACCATGTTAAAACAAATAATAACTAATCAATTTTTGTTCCATCTTCAAAGTTGCACTTTATCTATTAATTAACAAACCAAACAAAGATTATTTAGATGTTGACAATTACCAAATTTTTCTTTGATTCTGCAGATGTGGTGGGCGATCTCAACCTAGCAAACAATTCCTGAATAAAGGTATTGTCATCCTTTAACAAAGAAACAACCTATAAGGAAACAACAGGGTCAGAGTTGAACTTATATGGACCTTGTAATGTATAACAAAATAATGAGTTTTTGAATCTTACAACAGCATTATTTGCATGAATTATGGAATTCAGGTTTGCAACTGTGGCCTCATCCAATACTCTAGCCAAAACAACATCCTAAAAGAGATGATGAATGTAAGAACCCCTTTTCCAAACAGCAAACTGAGTCATCCCAAACTTCAGCATTCAAGAAACAAACCTTCAAATAACCAACTCTGTACGTCTGATGTATCTTTGACAGGACATGGGGATCTTTGATTGGTATGGCCTTAAACAATGGAGTGGAGCAAGTGTCAGCAATAAATAAGACTTCACTAAATAACTTCACCAAACCCAACACCCCCCCCCCCTCAAAAAAAAAAAAGAAAAAAGAAAAGAAAAGAAAAAATTGGGTTAGCAATAATATCTTACCTCCTTGAAAACAACATGCTCTTTCAGAAAACCACGATGATGTTGGACACGAGAAATCTCAGGATCATCTGAAAACAAAATGTAGAATAAGCAAATGATGAAGGACTATTTTACAAAAGTATCAACCAATTATAATTCTTCTTCAGCACTCAGCAACAAACAATGCTATGTCCAAAACATGTGAAGTTTAAACACGAGGTGCAATTTTTTTTGTGAAGAGAGAGAATTATGAATGGAAAATATTAAACAATTATCAATCACTCAACTATATATGAGAAAAAATAATGATTGTAAACAGACCACCAGGCAGCTTAGAAACAAAATCAATCACAAATGCGAATGTTTTACTTTTACCAAGCAAGAATTTGAAACTTATATTCTGAGCATAGGTCTAACTTAAACATGAACCACCACATAATTCACATTGCTACAGCACTAGAATTATGCAACTTGCGCAACAATTTGCTTGGCAGATCCAATGTTTGTTGATGTTAGAAGAAAAAATAGTAGTTCTATCCATTTGAAGAAATGGAAGAAAAAAAACGACCATAAAAATCTCAATCAGAAAAAAAGAGTTGAAACAAGAACTGCTTGAATGCCAGATGAAAAAAAAAAAGGATGACAATCATAAAATAGGAACCAAGACCTATCAAACAGTTGTTGTAGCTGTGACCAAAACTGCTCACCACTCTCTTGTAATCAAACCATACAAGCTAAAATATGCCAAAATAATCTATGATATAATAATACTTCAATATTTCAAAATTAGATGTGCAAAGGATTGGAACCAAAATGCTCCTAGCCAACAAAGAGAGAGAACTTACACTCAAGTGAACCAATAACATCCATGATCAATTCATCCCCAAATATTTTCTCAAAGATTTGAGGACTGTTGAACAAAACTGCAGGTAACAACACACAATTCAATGTCAGTCAACAAAGGGCAGGCAAACAAGCAACGTATAATGAAATACAACACCGGGTAGGAGTGAAGGAGTACTCACTGATCCCTCTGACTATTTTGAATATCATGTGAAGACCATCAATGTTTTCTAGGTCTTCACAGATTCTGAAAACATCCATCAGCTTCTGGAAAAAATCTTGCTGCGCAGAAAATAAAATTAACAGAGAATGAACAATCAATCATGTTAACTTCACCATAAAGTCAGATGCACCCTCCAGTACGAGGATCCAATTTTACTCCCTATCAGCATCTAGCCAGACAGATTTAGACAAGACAAAATGATATGTTGTATGATTACAAGATGCAAATTCAACCACTCTTGGTAAGCATGTTTCAACTCCTATCTCCAGAATATTCACAAAGCAGCTTCAGAATCTACCTCCAATGACATTAAACCACATTTTCCTACTGTTACAGTTCAATACACAAAAAAATTGGACTTGAGAAAGAAGAAATATCCCACAGTAAAAATTTCAAATATTAAAAATGAATTATATAGAGCCATAAGCCTAACTTTCAGCTATTAGTTGAATGTTGTAGGTCAACCATTTCTATTTCTTTTAAGCTGTGGGGCTGAAGTGTGAAGATCTAGCAAATTGAATATTGATCGTATCAACTAGTAAAACAAATTCATTGAAAGAATGCTCTAAGAAGAGAGTGGAGTTGTATGATATGCAGGCGATAGGATCTGAGAAAACATGTAGCTAAAGATGAACAGTCTTGTACCAAATTTAAAATTGATCCACAGTTCATCATCAAAGCACACAGTAACCAGGTCAAAATGATGGAAAATATTTATGCAAAGCTTACATCATTCAGTATAAGCTCTGTCAGTCTCATCTGATCTGCAATACCACTCTCAGACACAGTCTGCAAAGCAAGTTCATTCAGCTCAATTAAAAGATCATCCATGACCATAAAGTCAATAAAGAGCTCAAAGTGTTTCTGGCCAACTTGTTAATCTTTTATTTTTCATATCAATAACATACCAGCCTTGAATCTACACTAATCCTGGATTTCAGAGCAAGGAAGTAAAAACACTAAAATCAAAACAATAGCACAAAAATCAAATCAAAGTTGCAAAACAGTTTAACTATGATGTAGAGCAAGAGAAATGGGACTTCTGTTAAAGCAGCTTATCAGAATAACCAAAAAAAATTACAAGACTATAATTATTTGCCTTGCGAGAACTGACTGAAAAATACAACAGAATCAAATGAAAAAAGAATAAAAGCAAAGTAAAACCTTAAGGATCAAAGGAAGTGTGGAAAGTTCAACAGCGGGCAATTCTCTCAACTCACTGTTCATGCTGTGAAATGTCTCACCTGCAAATTTTAGAAAAGAGATGAGACCACAGTTGCTCCAAGCAAAATAAAAATAATAATAACATCACACCGAACCAGAGCAAATCAAGATGATCTCTACAAATAGTAAGAAGTTTATGTCTGTGGAAAGATCGGAGAAGGCGCTCCCAATAATTGGTATACTTGAAACAATATTATTGAGATCCTTCAATATATTTGTGGAGAACAAGAAAACCATTCGATACCAACTAAAACTCTTGTTGTATGTCCTCAAGCTCATTCAAAATTCTCCTTCATTTAGAAAACAAATGTGGACAAAAATATTAATAATATACTGGAAGACATCAAACATGTGGTGGTGCCATGAGGTCAACTTGCACATTATTGCCTTGTAATATGACAGATAAAAACATTAAAGTTTCTCAATCCCCGGTATTGAGAAAATATGATTTTCACTCCAGAATAAGATCACTTTCGTAGCTGATTCACTTCTGCTTGTAATGCTCAGGCATCCAGATAGATGAACCATGACTACACTTTATTATATTAAACACAAGGCACGCAATCAACATGAACAAGGATGGCAAATCTGGACCACTTAGAGGAGTACAGATAGCGAATGATTTGGTTGCTACTCTAAACACAAGGTTCACAGGAAAACACAGAAAAGGAAAATAACAACACCATCAACAACAACAACATATCAGGACACTTTAGAAATGTATGGAACAGCCAGTGAATTGGGTTGCACCAGATAATATAATATGTCCTTTCACAATTAGGGAAGATCCAAATTTGGTCCTTTTGGGAGAAGGGAATTTTTTAGAACTGATTTTGAGAACTGCGATCCATGTATGCTGCATGTTCTAGATACAATCACTAAAAACACAAAATTACAAGATGCGTCGTTATTTACATAGGCAGTGTGTTATTTAAATTGAATGGAATACTTACTGTTTAGAGTGCTGAACTGTAGATTTCTTTGCACATTACAGATATGATCCCTAA
>Ga0325405_1000335_pt1 | contig 44766 bp, 35 predicted proteins | sample PopdelMetagenome_21_FD_205663 | JGI IMG/M metagenome (GOLD analysis project Ga0325405, IMG submission 205663) | Populus deltoides microbial communities from Bellville, Georgia, United States - Xylem-Control-R2 | ecosystem: Host-associated > Plants > Phyllosphere > Stem > Wood/Secondary xylem... | reverse complement strand
TTTTTTTTAAAATTTTACCCCTTGTTTTTTTAATCTGTATAGATAATTTTTTTGATTTGGTCCTTTTACTTTTAATTTCTTATTTTTGTCCTTTGTCCTTATGGCTTTCAATTTTATCATTTATAGTTTTTTTTTCAATGATAATAATGATTCCAATTGGGTTCCTTTTCCTTTGAATTTTTTTATTGTTTTTCTTAGCCCTTTCAATTTTATTTTTTTTAGCTTTCAATTCTATCATTCAAATCAAGTTCTCAAGAAAAAGAATGAGTGATGATAATATTAATAACAATAATAATGATGATGATGCTGCTAATAAAAAATAATAATAGTAATACAATAGTAATGAATATACTAATATTATTGATGGTGATAGTGATAACCAAATTAGTAATTATAATAATGATGATGATAATATTATTAATGATAATAGCAAAGATGATGATGATGATAGTATTATTAATGATAGTAGCAAAGATGATGATGATGACGACGACGACGATAAAAAAATTAAATTTGTGATGATAATATGAATAATAGTAGTTGTAGTGATAGTGGTATTGACTGATGCTATTATTAATAGTAATAGTAATTATAATACTAATAATAATAGTGGTGGTGATGGTGATGGTAACAATAATAACAATAACAATGATACTGATAAAGATATTTATAATAATATTAATAGTGATGATAAAGGTGGTGGTAACAATAATAACAAAGACAATGATAATTATAAAGATATTTATAATAATACTAATAGTGATGATAAATGTTGTCATAGTAGTAGTAATAGTAGTTTGTTATAATGGTGATAGTTGTGGTGGTAGTGATAATTGTAATGACAATAATGATGATGATGATGATGATGATGATATTAGTAATAATGATATTAGTAGTAGTAATAATAATATTAATAATGATGATGATGAGAATGATAATAATAATAATAATAGTAACAATAATTGTACATTAGGGAGAAAAAGAATAAGAATAGTGATGATAATAAAAATACTAATAATAGTAGTGATGACTGATAATAGTAGTGATGATAACAATGATAATGACAATAATAATAACATTAATAATAATGATGATGATGATGATAGGGTAATTGTTGTTAAGATAGTAATAATACTAATAGAACCGCTAGCTATTATTATTACTAATGATGATGATAAGTGGTGGTGGTGGTGATTTTAGTAATGATATTATTTATTAATATTAATAGTAATAATGATTTTGATCAACGTTCTTTGAATTGTTATTTTTTAAAATTATTTTGTATGATTGAATTTTTTTTTCTCAATTTCATCTTTTAATATTTAATTTATTGAGAATTGGACTTTATGGTTTTTCTAGATTGGGTGCTTAAGATCTAATGACTCGGGTTATAGGTTTAAAAAGTTAACATAATTTTTAAGGGCTTTATAATTCTCTTTATTTTATTATTGGGTTATTTTAGTCATATAATCTGAACTGCGTGGTTAACAGGAGTCTCTCGTGTTGGTTTTGCCCTAACTAACATTGTTACATATTTATCATTACTGATTTTTAATGTTTTTACTGTATTTCAATATCTAAACATCATTTTTTTTAAAGAAATAATAGTCCAGCCTGCAGTGAATCACAATCACCGAAGCTAGTTAGTTTCTATAGTATCAGGCTCGTTTTCATGGGCAGCAAACCTGTAAAACCAAGCCGACCTTCAAGCAAAGCAGACACAAGCTTAAGTTCATCAAAATGAGCACCCCATACAAAGTTCCTTTTGAACCTAGTGCATTAATGACTTCAATTGATGATAGGGCATGTTTCCTCTATTTTAGAAACATAGGAATGTCATCCCCCATGTGGCTTGTTGGCTTCATGCTATAAAAAGGGATACTCAACGGTTAGGATGACAAAATTGTTGGCATGTAATGGATGTCCTACTTATCTAAATTTGTACATAGATGTGACTGGTACATTTGTTTGCTCTCCACTAAAATCAAAGTATTTTCCAAGTAGCTTAGTCAGGTGTGGGTGCTAGACCCAAATACTTTGGGTCTGGCAGCCACGCAAGACCCAAGGATCTTGGGTTTAACGTGGCAGCGAAACCCAAGACAGTTGGGTCAGTCATGGCTGCTAGACCCAACATGTTTGGGTCTGACATGGCCTGTCAAACCAAGTCGCTTGGGTCTGACATAGTTGTTAGACTCAACCAAAGAGAGATAATCAAAGAAAATGAAAGGATGGAGAGGTAATTGGGTTTGCCGTGAGGGTTTGACACTTGGGTCTCAAAACGTTGCCAAACCCAAATGGCTTGGGTTTGGAAACCACGTCAGACCCAAGATACTTGAGTTTAGAAACAAAGCCAGACCCAAGTAGGTTGGTTCTGGTGTGGTTGCCAAACCCTCTGTTAAATAGTTAAAATACATCTTCAGCCTTGGAAAAGACAAAAAATAAGCTTTGCATATGCATGTATTTTTGTTCTTTCACACTATTTTTTATGTAATTTTCCATAATCATGAGGGGCATTCATGTTTACTTGAGTCTAGAGTGGTTTTATTGAAAAGAAAGAAAATATTATTTTAATAAAAAAATAATATAAACACCTGATAATCTAATGATCCAGGGTTTGACGATTATGATAAAAGATTTTATCACCCCAAAAAGTTACTTTGTAAGATTAAGTTTTCAAATAGGATTAGTAAAACCTTTCTTAGCTATGTTTCAAACTAAAAAGTTTTGAAAACATCAAAGTTGGTGTTTTAAAATTTAAAACTATAATGACCAAAGAGATATAATCGAAGAAAACAAAAGGATGAAGAGGTAATTGGGTCTGGTGTAAGGGGTGCCAGACCCTAGTCGCTTGGGTCTGCTAGAGCCAAGGACATTGAGTCTGGTATTTGGGTTTGACAACCACGTCAGACCCAAGATACTTGGGTTTGGAAACCACGCCAAACCCAAGTAGTTTGGGTCTGACGTGGTTGCCAGACCCACCATTAAATAGTTAAAATATATCTTATAATCAAAGGTGTTTGACCCAAGTTTGCTTGGGTCTAGTAAACGTGATTGACCCACTTTTACTTGGATCTGACAACATACTTGACTCACGTTGCTTGGGTCTGAAAATCATGTCTAACTCAAGTTTTTTAGGTTTGGAATCATGCCTGGCCCTTTTTTTTTTTTTTTGCAATGGACAACATAATTTTCTAGGAGGAGAAAGGGCAAAAAGGGAGGAAGAGAAAAAATCTTGCCCGGAGCTCCTGCATGGGCCTCCTCAGTACACGCGCCTTGCCACTATGCCTAGGGTGGCGAGGCGCATCGAAAGACACCCCGTAAGGTGGCTCTCGATTTTGTTATGGGCTTGCATGTGCCACCCGAATGGCGCGGGTGGCGCTCACCCATTAGTATATGCCCAACACGCCAGCCATTTCAAAATATAAATAATAATTTTTAAACTGTTTCAAATAAAATGAAAAGACAGATAAGCCTCTAATTCAAAGATTAAAATTTGATGCTTTGAAGGGCAAATCATCATTTATAATGTAGCTCAAAAAATTTGAATGGAACATTTTATCACCAATCATCAAACCAGAGTTTTAGTTTCATAGATGTGATGATAATGCAGCTGCAACCAAGACACTTACTGTTTCGAAAGTAACCCATCTTCGATTCTCAAGAACAAAATAAATCTATCTCAATGCTCACCCAGCCATTGCTAAGCCAACTTGATGGTGTGGCTCCACGCATCAAAACTAATATAGTTAATGGAAAGAAAAGTCAATAGCTGCAGTCCAAATGCTAGTTGTTTATTTAAGCAGGAGTGTAATTCAAACATACAGCTCATATGTTGAAAACATTTTCTTATATCAATTCATCCTTGCTTAGGCCAGGAAACAATGATCTAAATGAAGCAAAATAGACAGTTCCGGAAGCAAGGTGAGGCCACCAAACAAACTTGCATCCAAATATCTCCACCTCAAAATCAAAGCACGGGAGTTAACAATGGTTTGTTTAAGAAGTGCGCCTCCAAATTGCCAACAACAAGGTCAGCCATTTCTTTCCTGGTTTCCATGGTGCCACTCCCTACATGAGGCAAGAGGACTACATTTTCAAGCCCAAAGAGCTCCTCGGGTACATTAGGTTCATCTTGAAACACGTCGAGCCCAGCACCGCCTAACCGGCCTTCAACTAGTGCAGAAACCAGCTCAGGTTCATCAACATGAGGACCTCTACCGATATTGATAAGGACACCCTTTGGACCCAATGCATTGATGACTTCACGATTGATAATGTGGCGAGTTTCTTCAGTTAATGCACATGCAACAACGAGAATTTGACAGTTGGCAGCCAACTCAACAACACTAGGATAGTACTTGTATTTTACATCTGATTTCTCTGCTCTAGTGTGGTAACTAATTGGGCAACTAAATGCTTCAGCTCTCTTGGCAATCGCCAGGCCAATCCTGCCCAACCCAATAATGCCAACTGACTTCCCAGTAAACTGAAAAAAGAGATCAAAGAGGGTCAAGTAACATAGACAGATAAGGCATAAAGCGAAACTCCGTAATTATATATGATCTGGTCACACCGCGTACCCAGCTGACTGATACATCTGAATGGAGGTTAATTGCTAAAGAAACTTGTATTATAATTTATAGCAAAAGACAACTACTAGCTATAACTGATGAAAGTTCCTCACTGGCCTACAAGTGGACTTCAGGGGAAATGAAACAATAGCAAGACAAGGGAGAGAAACAACTAACAGAAGACCTCTTGCTAGAACTGAATAAAATACACATCACAATTTCAGGAAAACAAAAGGATGGCAAACATGCACATTTACATCCTGGTATTTCAAATTAATAAAGAAATCTTTCCACATTCAACCTCCAAAGAAACATGGAAATTGCAAAACCAACCTTATTTTGCACTTCAGGGATTCCATTTACACTAGTGCAATATGTGGCCAAAATAAGAAACGTATTCAAGACTAAACAAATAAGATATATTAACAGGAAGATCATTTGACTACAGAATGAGCTAGGCAGGACTAAATATATGAAAATCTCTTCTCTTTAAAGATGGTTCCATTTGGGTGTATTAGTAAGCTATTTCAGCTTCACAGGTCATAAAGGAAACAAACTATGCTTTGCACTGTATGCTCAAGCTTGAGTTCCTAAAACATTAAATGTCAGACCAGCAATCCAATTATACAGAAAAAGCTAAGATCAGGCTTTGATATTCTAACAAGTGAAAACTGAGCAATACAGAACTCAACTCAACCATGACTGTGTCAGTGAAGTCCATAAGATTGCTGATGGATAGCACCAAAAGAAACCTACTAACAAATAATTGAGAAATCTGATGCTAGTGGTTACGAGAGAAATAGGTAACCTTTGAAGTATGGTTTTACTGTTTGTCTGTTGTAGCTTAAGAGCAAGAAAAAAGAATCAACACAGATTATACAGTCAAAATAAGTGAGAGACTGAACTCATACAGGCTCACACAAGCTCAAGATCAGCAATGACAACCCAAAGTTTGTGCCATATAACAAGCTAAATGACCTCACATTCAACCAGGTGATCATGGAAAAAGCAAACCTAGCCCCATTCCTTAGCTTATATTTTCTTGAAAAAGGAATCTACCTCACTGACCACACAACATATACAAGCCTGCCAATATTTTTCAATGCCAATTTTCAAGCAGAAAAAATGTAGAAATTTTAGTTCTTTCAGTCTCCAGGGGATTTAAAAGAAACAAAGTAAACTTGGAATCCCAAATCATTTATGTATGCAGAAGATCCAGATCTAGAAAAAACAACCAAATACAAAGCCTATGAGCTCATGATTCAATTCGTTGGACACCAAACAGTTAATAACACTGAAAAATGCTTTTTCATAAGTTGGATAAACCTAAAATTCAAATGAATCAAAAATAGGTTTTTCTCTCCTTGCAAAAAAGTTTAGCAAACAAGCTATTTTGTTATGTGACATTCATTACACTACATTTGAATTACTATGAAAACAGTTCCAATAGGCATACCAAGAGTACCAAGTGAAGCACTGCAATCTGGATTTACTTGAGAAATGCAACCCAAAGTAGTTATTACTTCATCAACATTGAGAAGGGCAATTACGCAAACCTGTAAGAAATAGTAATCTATTTGTAGAAAAGGAGGAACAGCCAAAGAAAATGACACAAGCCTACCTTCCATACAATAATTTACTGTACCCCGCAGCCCCATAAGACCAAACACTTGCAGCATAACTACTCTAGACTAACTAGAAAAAACCAATCTGTAATTGTGAATACATCACAATAGTTTATCCCTACTCTTTGAAAACTTTCTGCTGTCTATTTGTTTAATGTTTGCTAAGTAGAAATTGGACAAGCCAGCTAGCCTACCGCAGACAAGTTGAGCTACAAATATATTCAGGATTGAACAATTAATATTGTAAAATACACAAGCATCATATCATAAACAATACGTATACCAAGTATTGATTAGAATATACCGCTCATTCAAGCACATAAATCTTCCTAACCCTTACACGCACCCTTCAACTAAACATTCATTAACTCTAATATAAGATTTTTACTTCTCAGCTCACACATGAAAAATCCCATTATCCAAGTTAAGTTCATTTATTTCCAATAAAATTTAGACTCTTTTAAGTTTTCATACAATTAAAACATCCCAGAAACACTCATCTGAAACGAAACAAAACAAAACAAAAGAAAGAAAATCAAAACGGAAAACAAGAGCAGAATAATAATAACTTGAAAGAAAAAAAAAACAAACCTTAGTGGTCAACTTGTATTCACCCCTTTTCCACTGACCACTCCTAACATAGCGATCACTCTGACAAAGCCTCCTCAAGACAGCCAACATCAACCCAATAGCCAAATCAGCAACATCATCGGTCAAAACATCAGGGGTATTAGTGACCCTGATACCTCTCTCTCTACACTTGGCCAGGTCAATCTTGTCGAGCCCAACACTGAAACTGGACACGATTTCGAGGTTGGGCAACTGGTGGATGAGCTTTGCGTCTGCGCCTGCACTGGCGCTGCCAACGACCGCGCGGATGGAGGCTTTGTTGGAATTGAGGAAGTGGGCTTTGTCAGGAATGGAATGGAATTTGAAAAGAGTGAAGCGTTTCTCAAGTTGTTCGACGAGGTAAGGATCATGTAGTGGGCAGGTCATCAGGACACCTATGGACTCCATTGATTGATTCAGATGATAGATCGATAGGTGTTTTTCCTTGTGTCTCCCTTTCTCCGTAGAAGGTGGTTTTTTGACCCTTTTTGTATTATTGTATGGTCAGCTGTTGCCGCTGCTGCAGGGGTTCGTGTACGCATATTTTATGAACGTATCTCCCTTTTTTTCAATTAAAAAATTGCACAACAACTTATATTGATCGGCAAAAATCAGCTAAATGAGATTATTTGGTTGGATTCTTCAGGGTTTTTGTTTATGTTTAATTTGTCGCTTCTTGACGTGGCCAATAACACAAATTAAAAAAAAAAAACAAGAAACTCACCAATACTCAAATCAATTAAAAAAAAAAATACATGAACAAAATAAAATGTAAAAATTATGATATGTAATGATATGTTTACTTTAATCACATCAGCTCACAATTCTAGAATTACATGAAAATTAACCACTGAAAAGATTAATGCATTTCAGTAATGATTTCTTAAAAAAAAAAAAAAACGTTAGCTATAAATAACAAAGTAGGAGGTAGGAAAAAGACACCTTAAAGCAAGCAAATTTGGGAAAGGATCTCTCAAGATATGTAGGAGTAACCAGTGGAAAGAAGAGGAACTAGGTGGCAGGAGGAAATAAAATCAGACAACAAATAACCAGGATGATCACCTTAAAGAGCTAAACATTCATAAAGAAGATGCAATATTTCAGTAATGGTTTTTTTTTTTATTTATTTTAAAGATTGGCATAATTTAAACTGGCATAGACAACTCTATTCTTGAGATGCCTTGTCTAGGTTCTATCCCACATGATAAAATATTACATCCATAAAACTTATGAGAGCCGCGAACTAGGTAACTTATGCAGGATATTGTCCTAAACTCTACAACATCACAGAAAAATATGGATCATTTGTATAGATTATTATATAAATGTTAAATATTTCTGAAGAAACTTGTATTATAATTTATAGCCTAAGACAAATAGTAGCTAGCTATAACTGATGAAAGTTCCTCACTGGCCTACACACTACACCATTAAACAGTTTTACCAACGGAATACTTTCGTTGGTGACAGGAATGAACTCCATCGGTGAAATAATTATCAACGGACTAATCGACGGAACACGTCCGTCGGTATAATAGTCGTCGGTAAATCCCCTTTCCATCGCTAATTCTGTCGCAAATAAAAAAAACAACCCATCGATTACCGGTTGTAAAAAAAATAATTAGGAATATAACATACTTTGAACATAAAAACACAACCGGAAATAGTATTAGTTTCAAAAATTATATTCCTCTCAATTTAATTACCGACGGATTATCCGTAATTGTGTGGCAACTCTCTGTGTAATACTGACGGATATTATCCGTCGGTAAATCCGTCTGTATGTTATCACCGACGGATAATATCCATCGGTAATAATGGCATGGCTAGTAATTGTTTGGCAACTCTCTGTGTAATATCCGTCGGTAAAGCCGTCGGTATATATTTAAAAAATATATAAAAAATAATTTATTAATAGTAAAACTCTAATAAACAAATAAAATTGGATTAAACATTAAAAATATAAAAATAATTTTAAATAATATTCATCCAAATATTCATTACAAATTTAATGTGTTTAAAAAACAAAATTAAACTAGAATAACGGCGGAGCAAGAGGAGGAAGAGGCTGATTGTTCCCGGAACTGTACGGCCAAAAAGGAGCTGCACAAGTATCATCACCCATTTTTGATCTCATCTCCATGACTATTTGACGGAGCTCATCATAATTCGTCGAGAGTTGTTAATATTGTTGTTTCAAGGCAATGAACTCCTCAGACTAGGTGCTCGATACTAATGGAGAGTTCCCAACGATTGAGACATTACGAGACGAACGCAAGTTTTCAACCGTAGTGTTGGAGAGCCCATAGACCTGATTTTTATCGGGTCCACCAGACGATCCCACCTCCATCCACAAATCTAGATCGAAATCTGGATGGGTCGAAGGATTGTCCCCATATCTCTCCCTCAACCGGCTATTATAGGTCTCCTGAAATTTTTTAAAAAAATCATCATTCAAGATGCAATTCAAGAAAATAATAACTTACAAAATAAAACGAATGAACGAACATACCACGAAGTGCTGAGCACGGTTGTCCACAAACTGCTGCACCCCCTTTTGACGGTCTTGACTCTGTACATGCATCTCTACAAACAGCTTCATTGGACTCGGCTCACGTCTAAGAGACGCAGCTTGTAAGGAAAAAATAGGTTGAAAGTTAAATATATTATAAGGAACGATAAATTAATTAATGATATATTTCACTAAAATTAATCTTACCATCTGTTTTGCATGTGCATTGAATGGGACGGATCCACCAGTGTGCGTCGTCACCGAACCAGTGTGAGAACCGCTCTGAGGTCACGTGCTCAATATATGTTGTCCATAATTTCCCCCGAGATGAATGGCGGTTTGAATTCCCGCCAAACCGCCACCTCATTCCATCCTTCAAGACCGTTATCTCTCGCGTTTCTTTTTGATTTTTTTTTGGTTTCATACCAAAAATCACGCAACCTACTTCCATAGTAACAAATTAGAATTTAAAACATAAAATTATATAAAAAAAAATAAATATTATTTTCGATGTTACTTAGTTGCCGCGTGATTCTCCCATACCCTCCTCACAACATTGTTGTTTGCCCTATCCCACTCAAATTTGTTCTGTGTATATAAATAATTCATATAAAATAAAGATATTACAAGATATAAAATTATAAAAATTATTTATTAAAAATAAGCTGAAAATTAAAAATTAAGACCGACCTGAAATCGCTTAAACCATGCATCGATATTAGGTTTCCACTCAGGATGTTTGGAAACCTGGCTCCATTGAAACAGTGGAATCTCCATCGACGATTTAAATGCCAATGTTATAGCCCTTGCAGCCTCAATGTTTATGAACCTGAAATTAAATAAAAGTAATAATATTAATTAGTTATTCATAAATTATGTTATATATATATATATATATATATATATATATATATAAAGTAAAACCTAAACAAACTTACATTGAGAGGTCTTTCTTCCATTGTGCCTGGTACTTGTGGGTGAATTGACCCCGCTGTGAATGCACACCGCTTCTGCGCTGTGAAACCGCGCTAGAAGAGGCAGCATCACAAGTTGGCGTAGATTCCTTGCCGTGATCAGCACCTAAGGATACGTCCTCCTCGCTATTAGAAGAACTAGCTGCAACCGTCTTCTGACGACGTGCTGTAGATTTCATTCTATGCATCTACACAAATTTATACGAATAATTACATAATTAACTTCGATTATTTAAAAAAAATTGACAGAGTCTCCCCTATACTGAAGGGTCTTATACTAGAGGGTCCCAAGTTATCGACAAAATCATATTACACTTTCAATTTTATTTCACATCCCGATCCAATCATCCTGGATCTCAACCCAACTCATCATCATCATCATCAACACAAAACATCTTATTCAATAACATCATATAACGAAATTCAAGTAAAAGAATCAATTTCAACTAATTAAATTTAATTCTATATTTCAATTAACATTTAAAACATAAATTCAACAATAACAATTATAGCAATACAAATATAATATCCTAAATTAAGATAAACTAATTAAATGTAATTCTATATATAAATTAACATTTAAAACATAAATTCAACAATAACAATTATAGCAATACAAACAATAATATCCTAAATTAAGATAAACTAATTAAATGTAATTCTATATATAAATTAATATTTTTAACATAAATTCAACAATAACAATTATAGCAATACAAACAATAATATCATAAAATTAATAAATAAAATGAAAAAACTAAAAAACACTATACAAAACAACCTAAACACAAAACAAACAATACACAAAACTAAAAAACACTATATCAATTCAAAATAAATTTGGGAATAAAAAATGCTTACCTTAATAATGTGTTGAATTTAAGATTTTATCTACAAACAATACACAAAACGAAGAACACCAAAAAAAATAATCATGATTAAATTAAAAAAATACAAAGATAAAAAAAAAGAATACATACCTTTTAAAACTACCACCAAAATAAGAAAATCTCTTCAAAAAGGCAAATGCAACTAGAAAGGAGAAGAAAAATGGAGAAGAAGAGAATAGTGAGCCGAGAGAAAAAAAAATGAACCAAATGGGGGGAAGGGGGTGTTTTATATGAAAATTTTTCCGATGGAATTACTGACGGACATTAATTGTTGTCGGTGGCATTAAATTCCGTCGTTAATTCCGTCGGCAATTAATTGATATGCGCACCAAAAAATTTCAAAAATCCCGCTAGACTTTTCGATCCGTCGGTATGTTTGCATGACGAACACGTGTCTGACATGCGTGCGCTTCAGGATGTGGGTATTCCGTTAGTAAGTTCGTCGGTAATATACGTTGGTAACACCGTCGAAAATTCCATCGGTGATTATGGCACACTTCCGTAATTTTTTTCAACTCTCTGTGAAATACTAACAGGTTATAGTCCGTCGGTAAAGCTGTCGATGATTGTGGCACACTCCCGTAATTTTTTTCAACTCTCTGTGAAATACCGACAAGTTATATTCCGTCAGTGAAACCGTAAATTTTTCTTATTTTTTTTGTGTAACCGTGTCACAAAATCTTGATTACAATCTTACAGCACACGCAGCACAATAATAAGAGCTGGCCATTAAAGAAGAATAAATATTTCATGTTCCAAATTCTTACATTATAAAAATAAGGCTTTAGAACATGTTTAGTTAGTCATAATTTTCATCTTCGTCCTCAATTGAATTGTTATCATCAGCTTCATCGCACTCTTCAATTTCGTTATCATCTTCTTCAACAACATTCTTTTGTACACTAGTAGAGCTCAGAACAACATTCAACTCCTCTGCATCAACATCAATAAGACTATTGTTGAAAACACAAAAATTTGAATTTTCTTCTAAGTCAATCGAAGGAGCAACTCGGTATGGTTCAACCAACTCACTAGCTTGAAAGACTTCATCTATCACACTTGTGTCTTCGTTCTCATCCTGAACAACCTCGACACGACCCTTAGGTTTTGTTTTTAAAACGGATAACCAATCAACTCTTGATTGGTCCTTTCTAAAGGAAGGGGTGTATGTGTAATAAACTTGCTGGCATTGCTTTGCAAAAACAAAGACGTCGTTTACCTTACGATATTTAGCTTTTGAGTTGATTTCAACAAGACTATAGTGAGGATCTACTCTGATTCCTTTGTCAGTTGTGTCATATCAATAGCATTTGAATAAAAAACACTATATTTTGCTCGCTATGATATTGCAGTTCGATGACCTCTTCCAATCTACCGTAGTAGTCAACTTCAAACTCACTAGAAGTCGATCTCTTAATATAAACACCGCTGTTGTATGTCTTTCTTCCATGCCCGTATTCTTCGGTATGAAAGACATATCCATTGACAAAATATCCGTTATAGCACTTGCCTTTTCTTTCAGGGCCCAGGCTTAGTAGAGACAGTGAAATAGAAGCATTACCTCCCATTTGATAAACCTTGTAAATTAAATACAACAATAATCAATAAACGGATATTATGTAAAATTGACATACAATTAATTACATTGCAAGAGATAATGAGTTTGTGATAGGACTTACATGTGTTCTAAACCATGTGGCAAATTGTTTATCTTGTAATTGAAAGATCTGGGATTCGGTCAGCTGTGAGTTATTGGACAGTAAGTATCCTCGATGTTGCCTGCAAGGTTGTTCTAAATTATATGAGTTTATGGTATATATCACAAAACATAAATAATACACCCTTGACAAAGTTTAAGTCAAACATCTACTTACTTAATAAAAGGTCTTAGCTTATCACAGTTAAATAGGACATAATTGTGTGCTTGTCTGAACTTTATTTCAGACAAATATCTTCCCCTCATGGCATTTTTAGGTGGGGGTCGTCCAGGATTGAAGAATATTGACAAGTTCCCACTTGAAGGCACTTCACCACCATCATCATGCCGTGGAACATGGTTGATCCTCGTTCTCAATTGAGGTTCGAAATAGTATGAGATAAATATTGAGATCTCCTCAACAATATAGGCCTCACATATTGACGCCTCAACATGCGCCTTGTTCTTAACCTTTTTTTTTAAGATTGAACAAGTACCTGCATATATATATATATATATATATATATATATATATATATATATACACATATAATTAATTAATTAATAAAAAATTATCAATTAAAAAAATAAAAATAAAAGCATTTAATTATGAATTACATAGCTCCTGTAATATCTAACCTCTCGAATAGATACATCTATCTGTACTAGACCGGTCCTCCAACTTTTACCTCAAACGGTAAATGTACGGGTAGATGCTTCATTGAGTCAAAAAATGATGGAGGGAATATCATCTCAAGTTTGCATATTGTCTCGACGATATTCTTTTGAAACCTTTCAATATGATCAACATTCAACTTCCTGGAGCATATATTTCTGAAGAAATAACTGATCTCTGTTAGTGCATCCCATATCCTCTTTGGCAACAAATCACAAAAAGCTAATGGGATGAGTGTTTGCATAAACACATGGCAATCATGACTCTTCATTCCATATAATCTGCATTCCTCCGTGTTAACCAGCCTTGATATATTTGAGGCATGTCCATCGGGGAAACGCAGACTCTTAAGCCATTTGTAGACTAGTAGTTATGCGTTTTTCTCTAGCACGAAGTTTGCTCTTGGTTTTGCAACCCGTGACCCATCACAAACCAATTCCATATTTTTACGGTTACAGAACAACGCTACATCCAATCTAGACTTGATGTTGTCCTTTGTCTTCTCCTTCACATCCATGACGGTGTTGAAAATGTTCTCAAACACGTTCTTTTCAATGTGCATGACGTCAAGGTTATGGTGGAGAAGATTGATCTTCCAATAAGGAAGCTCCCAAAAGATACTTTGCTTCACCCAATTATGGGTCAAACCAAAACCAGGAAACTTTTGCTTACCTGATTGGAGACCAAACACAATGTCACCGTACTCTGATACAACATCAAACAATTCTTCACCGGAAAGATGCGGGGGTGCAACATCCTATTCAACTCTGCCAACAAAATTTCAACAATTTACAAACAAATATAATTTGACAAAATCTAAAATAATTACAAAATTATACATTCATACTACAAGTTTCTTTGACAAATAACAACCAAACAAGTACATACGTTAACAAAATGCATATACTAAAAAAAAATTCACATTTAAATGTTAAAACTAAAAAGAATAGATTTACTTAAAAAAAAATACAATCCACAAGAAACGGATATTGTACAAGGTATTAGAAACTTGAGTGCTTGTGTTGAGAATAGTGGAGAGTTGGGATGGGTGGTTGGCTGCAGTTTGGGAGGGGAGAGGTGGGATGGGAAAGAAGAAGGAGAAACAGAGGAAGAGAGTGTCGGCAGAGGGGGTGTATATAATGGTTTTTACCAATGGAATCATCGACAGATACATTTTATCGATGACAATGCCATGTCATTGTACGACTATCTCAGTTTGAATCCTTCAGTCATTCCGTAGGTAAAATCATTTGAAAAAATAGTCCGTTGGAGATATGGTCGATATATACCGACGGAATATTTTCGTCATTATATACCGACAAATTTTGAGACGGAATTTAGTCTGTCGGTAATAACTACCGATGGAATATTTTCGTTGGTAATTCCATTGGTTTTCTCTGGTTTTTTGGTAGTGACAGGTGGACTTCAGGGGGATGAAACATCAGCAAGACAGGGGAGAGAAACAACTAGCAGAAAACCTCTTGCTAGAACTAAATAAAACACACATCACAATTTCAAGAAAACAAAACGATGGCAAATATGGAAATTGCAAAACCTACCTTATTTTGCACTCCAAGGATTCCATTTACACACTAGTGCAATATGTGGCAAGACTAAAACAATATTTCATCTTCGCAGGTCATAAAAGAAACAAACTATGCTTTACACTGCATGCTCAAGCTTGAGTTCCTAAAATAGTAAATGTCAGACCAGCAATCCAACCCTAAGGTAAAAACTAAGATCAGGCTTTAATAGTCTAACAAGTGAAAACTGAGCAATACAAAACTCAACCATAACTATGTAAATGAAGTCCATAAGATTGCTGATGGAATAGCACCAAAAGTGTTGGTTATTGGGTTTGGCCTGGTCCGTCCATAAAAAATGAACCAATTCCAAGTATTTAGAGGAGTTACAAAAGGAAATAACCATTTTCTCTATCTATATAAATAGGAACATAACCCATATGAAAAGATGAGTTTTTCATTTGTTAAAAGAACAAAGTTCTCTCTTTCTCTTCTCCCATCTTGGACTCTCTATATTATTTTGACAAGATCTATGAAGACATTCGTATTATGGAATATCATTTTGGTTCTAATAATTGAAGTGGCATTGAAGTAATTGATTCAGGGATAAGAAATCAAATTCTTATAAGTAAGTTTTCCTTTTATTTCTATATTGGTATTAGAGCCATGGTTTTAATATTTTTTTATGCAATACATATGTTACTATATAAATGTTAAATGTAAATTATGTGTTGAAAGAATGCTTCCAATAAGTCTTGGATTTACAAATTTTGAATGAAGTAATTTGGTTAGGATTTTATCTTTTCTATCATTAATTAGAAATATCCTTATGTAAAATAAATGGCAATTGCACTGCTATTTGTTAATCGAGAAAAACAAAACTACTACCAATTAATCCTATGAATTGGTAATGGAATGTCCATGGCAATGATAAATAGAAAATTGAAACTGTCATTTCCATTTCCAATTGACTACAATCCTAGTAGTTAATTGAAAACTGCCATTTGGCAGTTGAAAAAAGAAATGTGACAACACATCTGGTTTGGCAGAAGTGTAATTTTCATTTGGCCATTGAAAAAAAAAACCATGAGAACACATCTTGATTTGAGAGATGTGTAATTGCCATTTGACAGTTAAAAAAGGAATAAAATAAAATATAAAAAACAATAAGGCAATTAATATATTGTTAATATAAATTGCTTAATTGTGGTGCCAATTTATTCATTGTTAATATAAATTGTTTAATTCCGATGTCAATTTAGCTTTTAACAAAAAAATAAAATGATACATGGCTTAATGAAATATTGATTATAATATTTATGTTCTTTTGGAATATTTTGTTGTAGTTGATAGACAACAAAAAATTATTCATTTATTGGGTTATGACATTAATCTTGTTCAAAAACTTCAAGAGCACATTGATTAATGTATCATTGGACGAGTAGATTGGCTATGAGTGATGTTTACGAATTCTACATGGAACATCAAATGTTAATCATTCTCAATTCTCTACCTGAGAAATGAATGTTGGTGCGACTATCGTTGGAATATAGGATGGAATCCTTAGATTTCAACAATCTTGCTGATGAAATGCTGTTTGAGAGGGAATGTCAGTATACCGAAAAGGGTATATGACACACTAGAAGAAACGCAGGTTGTTTGGATGTTGCTGCTAAATTCATTTCATAGTTTGAGCAGAATGAACTTAGAGGAGATGACTTTGATAAAGTAGATGATGTAACTGGAGACCTTACTTATGTACCTACAATATAAAATAATTCTAAAATTTATTATTCTTTATATTGTATTTTTCTTATTTTGGTTTTTTTAAGGTAATTGGTTGTTTATTTTGAACTGTATATTTTATATCATTTAAGTTTTAATTACATTATATGCATGTATATGATAATATCTACAACTTGATCAGTGAGAGTTGTTAGTTGAACTAATAACTATAATTTTGCACTCATTTAAATTTCCAATGATAATTAGACCATACAAATGGAAATTGATTAAGTGTTTAACATTCTTTTCATTTCTATTATATGTGTTAGATTATTATTTGTTTAATTTAGAATGGAGTGGCAATATATGTTATTTAAATTATACTAGATACTAATATTTATAATTGATGTCAATAGCATTTAATATAGTTGTATCTAAGAGTATTATTGTTGATTTGAACCATGTAGACAAACTAAGTGAAAAGAATTATGATGTTTGGCATCGTAAGATTGAGTATCTCTTGTAAAAGCAAAAAATGCTGAAAACAATTACACAACCAATGACAGAACCTGAGCAAGGAAACATTATTTAGCATAAGCTTGATATGGAAGCATATCAAAACTATAAACACAAAGATCGTGTAGCTTGCATTCTGATGTTGAGTAGTATTAGAAATGATATAATGCTACATTTTGAAAGGCATCGTTCAGCCTAATCTATTTGAGATGCAATAAAGATTCAATATGGAGGAACCTCCACTATTAGACTTCGTTAGTTAACCCTCAAATTTGATGGTTACAAAAAGCGCCAAAATCAAATGATGAGACAACATTTTACAGTCATGTCTAACATGATCAGTGAATTAAGGGGTGCTGGGTATGAGATGACTGATAAACAACAAGTCTAAGCAGTTATCTGCTCTTTATCAAGCAATTGAGAACACAAGTGTGTTAACCTTACCCACAATGACAACATCAAGACATTTGATGATATTGCTTGTCATGTCGAGCTTAAAGAAGATCGATTTCACATTGAGAAGCCTATAAACGAGGCTTTTATATTTGAGACTAAGATACATGGAACATATGGCTCTAAATATAAAAAAGGTAAAGGTAAGGGTAAGGGTCCCAAATATAGCAAGAGAGGAATATAAACTAATTGTAGTGGACATAAGCGTAAGCATGAGAAACATGGCGGTAAGAAAGACAAGAATATGAATTGTTTCAATTGTTGTAAACCTGGTCACTTTACTCGTGATTGCATTGAGCCAAAGGTAATGTTTAACCACAATCATCCCTCTAACTTATACGTTAACAGTTGTTGAATGCTTGCTGAATATATTCCTTTCTACTATAGACTCAGGAGCAACCGACCATATAGCAAGGGATCGAACAACCTTTGTGAAATTTCATCGAATTCCAAAGGAAAGTAGATACATATATATGGGGAATAATGCTTCCGTTGTTGTGCTTGGGATCGGTACTTGCAAACTAGATTTGTGGGGTGGTCACATACTTTTATCTTCATGATGTACTCTATGCTCCAGAAGTTCGATGAAATCTTGTATCTATTCTTGCTTTACTCCGATTGGGCTTTAATATTGTGTTTGTTGGTTGTTGTGTAAAAATATATTTGGATAATATTTTTTATGGTTTTGGTTTCGTATTAAATGGTTTTATGGTGTTAGACACCGTTAATATAACTATTAATTATGATGCTTCAATTTATGTTGTTCAAAATTCCAGCACTATTAATGATAATAATATCATAACTTGGAATGCTAGATTAGAACACATTAAGCAAGATCAGTTACATAGATTGACAAAAGTTGGTCTTTTAAAATCACTTAACAAAGAGAAATTGTCTGTTTGTGAACATTGCCTTACTGGAAAAACAACTAGATTACCATTTGACAAAGCTAAAAGAGCTAGTAGTCCATTACATCTTATTCATTCAGAAATTTGTCGCCCAATAAATGTGAGGGCAAGACATGGAGGAAATTATTTCATCACATTTATAGATGATTTCACACGGTTTGGTCATGTTTATTTGATCTCACATGAGTCTGAAGCATTGGATTGCTTCATTCGATACACCAATTTGGTGGAGAATAAACTAAGCGCCTATCAAAGCTTTAAGAACTAATCGAGGACGTGAATATCTATTTGAACAATTTAAAAAAATTTATGATGAAAAGGTTATAGCTAGGTAGTTAACTATTCCTTATACTTCGCAACAAAATGGTGTAGCAGAAAGGAGAACTAAAACCCTATTTGACATGATTAGGTCAATGATGACGCAATCTAACTTACCAATTTCCTTTTGGGGAGATGCATGGTTAACTGTTGCTTACATACTTAATCGTGTGCCCTTTAAATCTGTCTCATTCACCCCGTATGAACTATGAAATGACGTCAGACCTAATCTAGGTTATTTGCATCAATGAGGGTGTGCAACTTATATTCACAATACTTTTCATGAATATGGGAAACTTGGTCCTAGGGGGAAGAAGTGTATCTTTATATCATATTTTAAATATTCCAAAGGATTTGTATTTATTCGTGAAAAAGCTAATGGAAGAGTGACGAAGTTTGAATCGCGTGATGTTGTATTCTTAGAAAAGGTTTTTCCAACGACAGTTGAGGTTTAGATTTTTAATTATTTGAAATGGAAAATATAGATTATGATGCAACAAGCTATTCAGTAGAGAACTTAAAAGAAACTTTTAATCCTCCTAGAAATAGTGGGAGTAATATTTTGTATATTCCTACTCTCATGAAGCAAGATCATAAGCAATCTTAACCTCGTAGAAACATTCGTGAACCAATTCCTCATTATCGATTTGAGATTAAGGGGGTTGCGTTTATGATTGCTCTATAAGATGATGAAGAGCCTAAAACATTCAGTCATGCTCTATCTGGTTTTAAAGCAAGATAATGGATTAAAGCTATGAAAGAAGAAATGGAGTTGATGAAAACTAATCAAGTTTGGGACTTGGTTGATTTACTATCAGGACAAAGATGCATTGGAAATAAATAGGTTCTAAAATTAAATGTAAGACAGATGGGTCAATAGAACGTTATAAGGCTCGACTGGTAGCGAAAGACTACACTCAAGAAGATGAAATTGATTATGGAGATACATTCTCACCTGTTGTGGGGATTATTTTAGTTTGTCTCATTTTAGCTTGTCTCATTTTAGCTATAGTTGCACATATAGACCTAAAGTTATACCAAATGGATGTTAGAACTGTATTTCTCAATGGAGAACTAAATAAGGAGATCTATATGGATCAACCTTTAGGATTCAAGACTAAAGGACATGAACGCAAAATTTGCAAGCTTAAAAGATCCATATACGATCTTAAACAAGCTTCTAGACAATAAAACATCAAATTTCATCAAGTTATCCTTAAGGATGGTTTTACAATGATGGAAGAAGACAATGCGTGCATTTAAAATGTTCTAACAATAGTTTTATAATATTGTCCTTATATGTTGACGACATCTTAATAGCTGAAAATAACAAAGAGATGATTGATAGTACTAAAAAGTGGTTATCATCAAACTTAAAAATGAAAGAACATGGGTGAGGCCAACTATGTTCTTGATGTGAAAATCATAAGATATCGCGCTAAAAGCCTTATGGGTTTAACTTAAAAGGCTTACATCAAAAATATGTTAGAGTGCTATCACATGCAAGATAGCAAACCAATGGACACCCCTATTGATAAAAATTTAAGCCTGAGTTGTGATGTGTCCCAAAACTCTAGAAGAAAAGGAGAAAATATCTAGAGTACCTTATGCTAGTGTCATCAGTAGTTTGATATATGTAATGATGTGCATACATCTCGATATATCTTATGCCATTGGATTAGTTAACCAATATCAATCAACCCTTATCAGAAACACTGGATATCAATCAAAAGGATTCTACGATATTTGAAAGGAACTTTAAATTACATGTTATGTTACCAAACAAAGAAAGACTTACGATTGTTTAATTACTCTAATGCTGATTGGGAAGGAGATGTCGACCAATCCAAATCAATTTTAGGATATGCTTTCTTGCTTAATGATAGTGCAATACTATGGAGGAGCAAGAAACAATCCTGCATAGCCTTATCTACCATGAAAACTGAGTATGTAGCTTGTTCCGCAACAACACAAGATGTTGTTTGGTTAAAAAATTTCCTGTATCATTTGAAAATTGTCAAATTAGCATCAGACCAAGTGATAATTTACTATGATAACACTGCTGCAATAGCTGTAGTCAAAGATCTAAAATACTATGGAAACACTAAATACATCAAGATGTGATATCACAACATTAGAAAAACAATTACTAAACATTATGCTATCCTAAAACACATTTCTACAAATTCAATGGTTGCAGATCCACTCAAAAAACCAATAGCAAGGGATTGATTTGTTAGACATGTAAGATCCATTGGCCTATGTAGAATGTAATTAGTAATATAACAAGTTTTAAGCATCATACAAAAGCTTACAGTGACTGAGAAATGAATAAATGCTATTATAATATAATTTTATTCATTATTTTTTTATGGATTATATTGAGTATCATATAAGAAAATTTGTTAAAGTATGTCGATAGACTTAGATTGGCTTACTCACATGAGCAGACACCTTTAACACTTGTAAGGTGAGTAAATGAAACTAATTGAGTTTTAATGCTCAATAAGTGACTTAGGCGTAATGAGAGCAATTTTAACTCAAAATAATAATTAAAATGTCACATTGGTTGAGACCAAGATGAGGTTCTTAAATAAAAGAATCGACATGAATGAATTCTCACCATTCATGTGTCTATTTTGATTGATGTCGAGTATGAAATTATTCATCTGCCACTAATAACAATGAGCAAATGAGAATTTCTGATTTGAAGTCTATGTTTTTGGCAACAAGATTAAAACTCGTATGGTGTATTTCTCTAACAAGGAGATCAACGATATACACTTTTTATCTTCAGAAAAGAAAAAATTATGCTTCATTATAGCATGTATTTCATAATACATGTGTTAACGACCATTACAGAAATAAAGAATGGATCCCTGCTTCTTTATTATGTGAGTCCTGGAGATCTTATCTAAGACCTCAAAATTTTACCCTTTGTGACTTTTAACTATATCAAGAGGTGATGTATAAATGATCACTACTTTAAGAATATATCTTATGGTCATGAAATGATTCGACTTAAAGATACTCTTAGGAAAGCGAGTTGATTAAGATCTGATTGATATGAGTACGAAAGAAAAAGTAATTTTAGTTTTACACCTGTTACTTGTATTCACTAGCCGAGATCATATCATTTGAATAAATATGATATGATTTAGAATACTTGTAATTGTAAGGATGGATTGAGTATAAAATTCTTAAAGGGTTGAATTATATTCAATCATGTGTAACTAAAAATGTTTGGGGTATATTTGTACACTTTTAAGGAATAATTAATTATGAGGTTGATGTCTTTTATATGGCCTGTATTAGGTTTATATATTGGAGCTCCTTTCACTGTGTGCTTCAAGTCGCGCGGTCCGTTCCTCAAGTATGAAATTCTTGTGCAAGTTTAAAATATAATGTATTAGATAGATTCAGTCCTTCATAGATAAGTGAGAGATATTGGTTATTGGGTTAGGCCTAATCTATTCATGAGGAATGAGCCTGATCCTTGTATTTAGAGGAGTTACTAAAGGAGTAACCATCTCTTATACTTGTATAAATAGGGATATAACCCATATGAAAAGATGAATTTTTCATTTGTTAAAAAACAAAGTTCTCTCTTTCTCTTCTCTCATCTTGGACTCTCTGTATTATTTTTAAAAGATCGCAAAAGATGTTCGTACTGTAGAATATCACTTTGGTTCTAGTAATTGAAGTGACACTGAAGTAATTAATTCAGGGATAAGAAAATGAATTCTCACAAGTAAGTTTTCCTTTCATTTCTAAAAAAAAAAGCCTCCTAACAAATAGTTGAGTGTTTTTAAAACTATTGGATACGAGAGAAATAGGTGACCTTTGAAGTATATTTTACTGTTTGTCTATTATAGCTTAAGAGCAAGAAAAAATAATCAACACAGATTATACAGTCAAAATAAGTGAAACACTAAACTCATATAAGCTCACACAAACTCAGACCAATAATGACACAACCCCAAGTTTATGTTGTAAACCAAGCTAAATGACCTCAGATTTAACCAGGGGATCTTGGAAAATGCAAACTTAGTTCCATTTCTTAGACTTGTACAACCAATTCCTCTAGTCTTGGATTATCGTGAAAGAGGGATCTTCATCACTGATTGCACTGCCAATATTCAAGTAGAAAAAATATAGAAATTTTAGTTCTTTCATTCTCTAGGGATTTAAAAGACACAAAGTAAACTTGGAATCCCAAATCATCAATTTCATTTTAAACAGGATATGTTCGACTTGGAATCCCATGTTTAAATGTTTATGTATTCAAGGCATTAGATATGAACTTTTCATGCTAGTGCTTTGTTTAGCATAGACAAATGCATATTAAATATTACAACAAATACTAAAAGAGCTCAGTATGCTACTGTTCATCTTTTTATTGTTCATTTAGACATAGATTAATGTGGATTACAACAGTGTAATAATAGAATTGTTCTTGCCAAATAAACTTTTTAAGTATGGAGTTAGGGGAAGGATTGTTTCTTCCATGAGATACATTTGGCATTGAAAAAATGATTAAGGACAAAATGGTTTGTTCGGGTTTTTTGGGCTACATTATAGATACTGATTTGCCATTCAAGGCATAAAATTTTAAACTTTGGGTTAGGAGCTTCTTTTGTCTTTTCAAAAAATTAAACAGTGAAGATACAACTGTGCCTTTGAAGGGGGGAAATATGTATGTTTTAAAGGGCTTCTCCGTCTTTTTCATTTATTGAAACAATTCAAAGACCATGCCAGACCCAAGCGTTTGGGTCTGGCATGGTTGCCAGACTTAGGCGCGCCACTTTGGCTTAGTGGTCTTTCACCAAGGGCAATCAAATAAAGCTTTAGAATTGCCACAAACGTAATATGAAGTTGGTCAATACTTTGGGATTCCGTCAAGGTATTTATTGTATTGCTGAATAAGAAAGTTAAAAAAAAATTATAAACGATAAATCAAAGATAATAAATAGACTTTTAAGTATAAATCAAAGACAAAAGCCAAGTCCTAGACCCAGAGGCACGAGTTTGGCATGGTTGTTAAATCCAGGTACGATTCTGGCATGGTTGCTATGCTCAAGCGCTTGGGTCTAGCATTATTGTCAGACCCAGTCGCTTGGGTCTGGCATGGTTGTCAGGCCTAGATGCATGAGTTTGCCACAGTACCTGGGCGACCTAGGTATGCCATTTTGGCTTGGTGGTCTTTCACCAAAGGCAATCAAATAAAGCTTTAAAACTGCCACAAATGTAATACGAAATTGGTCGATACTTTAGGAATCTACTAAGGTTTTTATTGTATTGATGAATAAGAAAGTAAAAAAAAAATCCATAAACAATAAATGAAAGATAATAAAGAGACTTTTGAGTATAGATCAAAGATAAAAGCCAAGTCCCTGACCTAGATGCTTGGGTCTAGCTTGGTTGTCAAACCCACGTGTCTTGGGTTTGGAAACCTTTAGGTTGGGGGTTTCTTTTGTCTTTTTTTTTAAAATTTTAAAAAAATAGTGAAGATACAATTATGTTGCTAAAGGGGAGAAAATATGCATTTGTTAAGGGGTTTTTCTGTCCTTTTCTTTTATTAAAACAATTTAAATACAAAATTACCCTTAGGTTTCAATAAAAACAAAGCTGCATGCAGGGGTGTTTTCATCGTTTTCTTATGGTTTTATTATAAATATCATGTGGGGTCAGGGGTAATTGGGTATTTGTATGTATATAAATTACCCTAGGCACTTGGATTTGGCAACCATGCTATCAAGTAACTTGGGTCTGACATGTTTATGCCATCAAATAACTTGGGTCTGACATGTTCGCTGGACCCAAATAACTTGGGGTTTGATATGTTTTCCAGACCCAAGCAACATGGGTTTGGCATGGTTACCAGACTCAAGGTGCCTTGACTTGGTAGTTAGCAAAGTCCACAATAACGTGGGTCTGACATGTTTACTAGACCAAAAACATCTAGATCTTGCGAGTTCTCAAGTCTTGAATATTAAAACGTTCACAAATGTAACTTTCAATTGTCATTACAATAACCATTTATATTGTTAATGAATCGGTCCGCAGCAATGCATGAACCTATATAGTTAGTTCTTAGGATATGGTGCTGACACAAAGTAGTTATTGCTTCACCAATATGGAGAATGATAAATACATAAACCTATAAGGAATAATTATCTTTTTGTACAAAAAAGAGTGAACAACAAACAAAGAAAAAGACACAAGCCTACCTTTCATACAAGAATTTACTCTATCCCGCAGCCCCATAAGACCTAATAATTGCAAAATAACTACTCTAGATCAACTAGAAAAACCACATCACAATAGTTTATCTTTACTTTTTGAAAAATTTCTGCTATCTATTTGTTTTTATGTTGGCTAAATAAAATGAAAACGGAAAACAAGAGCAAAATAATAACAACTTGAAAAAAACAAACCTTAATGGTCAACTTGTAATCACCTTTTTTTCTATAAACCCCTCCTAAGGGAGGTAAATGAAATGCAAAAATCAAATAACTATCAAAATAGATTTTTTTTTTGTTTTTTATTTTGCTCAGTCTAGGAGAACTGTTAAAAAGAAAATAAAATAGTTTTTTTTTGGCCAAAAGTTATTTTTACACGTTTTTAAGAAAAGCAAGAAAACAATTGTGCTTGTATTTAGCTTTAGATCACATTTACACTATTTAAAATACTATACTAATAATTTAACTCTTCAAAATGACTTTTACCATTAATGATCACAAAAGCTTTCTCAAGACAACTAATATCAACCCAATAGCCAAATCAGGAACATCATTGGTTAAAACATCAAGGGTATGAGTGACCCTCATACCTCTTGTTAAATAATCCAAAAAAAAATAAAGTGAGGAGACTAGGGTTTCAGTGATGCTGTATAACATAATAAATTACTCAAAAAAGATTAACTTAACCTAAATACAAAGAGACTATATATAAGTTAAAACAAAGAAAATTGAAAAGACTATTCTACCATTAATAAATATTAAAACAAAATAACCCTATATTTCTTATCATCTCCCCTCAAACTCATGATGTGGTAGCTACAAGTATCAAGAGTTTGCTAAGTAGAAAACAAAAAAGGAAATAGAATCAACTTAGTAAAGAAATCTGCAATTTGAAAAAGAAAAAAAAAAACAAAAGGCAAAGTAATGGTACCGTTTTTAAGATGATGACGAGTAAGATGACAATCGATCTCAATGTGTTTAGTTCATTCATGAAAAATTAAGTTGTGAGCAATCTGAATAGAACTTTAGTTGTCACAACATATAGGAGTGAGATGAGAAAAAGAAACTCTCATATTTGCAAGTAACCAACGTAACCAAACAATCTCTTTGGTAGTAAAAGTCATAACACAATACTCTACTTTAGTTGAAGATTAAGAAACAATAAATTATTTCTTGCTCTTTCAAGAAATAAGAAAATCACCCAAAAAGATACAGAAACTAGTAAAATACTTATGATCTGTGGGATCACTGTCAGAATCAACATCAAAGTATGCATATAGCTCCAAGAAAGAGGTAGATAGAATTAAAAGACTCTGAAAGACTATGCCTCAAAGATATTGAAAATATAAAGAATAACTCCCCAATGAACGAAAGTAGAAAAAATAACAAACTGACTAACAATATGAACAACATATACAATGTCTGGACGAGTAATAGTGAGATAAACCAAGCTCTCAATAATAGTATAAAGTAGGATCTGGCAAGAATAAACCATTAGAAAAAGAATACCTTGTATTAACTTTAATGAGAGTATCTACATTGTTATTATCAGTAAGTCTAGCCTACTAAAAAATATTTGTAACATATTTTGACTGAGAAAGAAGTTAACTCTAGATGAATAGACTACCACAATACCCAAGAAGTATTGTAGAGAACACAAATCCTTCATTTTAAATTGTCTAACTAACTGTCTTCAAAACTGTAATACCATCAATATTCTCACCAATAATAATCATGTCATCAATATATAAAGACATAATGATACAACCTATATCAGTGCACTTAATAAAAAAAACAAAATCATAACTATTAGAAACAAAACCAAGGGAAAAGATCACAATAGAGAATTTTTCAAACTAAGCACGAGATGCTTGTTTGAGACCATATAACACTTTTTTAAGCTTGCAAATATACCTAGAATCATGTGAAACACTAGAAGGGGGCACCATATAAACTTTTTCTTGAAGATCTCCATTCAAGAAGGTATTTTTAACATCAAGTTGAGAGATATGCCACTGACAAACTGAAGCTACTGCAATAAAAGTATAAATAGTAGTCATTTTTACAATAGGAGCAAATGTCTCCTCATAATCCATACCATATTGTTGAAAGTATCCTTTAACAACCAACCTAGTTTTGTATCGCTCAATAGATCTATCAGAATTAGTCTTGATCTTATATACCTAATGACAACTAACAACACTCATATTAAGAGGTAGAGGGATCAAATCCTAAATATCTGTCTTATGTAAAGTAGAAAGTTCTTCATTGATAGCTTGTTGCCAAAAAGGATAAAAAATTACCTCTTTATAGGAAAAAGGCTTAGAGAGACAATGAATAAAAGCTAAAAAGGAAGTAAATGATGAAGAATAACAAGAATAAACAAAATTTGGTAACTTTATGGACTTACAAATGTATTTGGATTGACGTAGAGGTAGATTCACAATCTCAAACGGAGCTGAAGGGACAAAAAAAGAATGGAGCTTCAGGTATGCTGAAGAGTAAAATGTCAGTACCTTTCGAATGATCAGTATGAATTGGCCAAACATGAGGAGGGGTATTTGAGGTAGTAAAAACCTGAGATAATAAACTATCAAAATTCTTAGAAAAAAGGATTTATACAAATAAGATCAGATCTAGTCAAGCTATGAGTAGTAGATGGAATGAAAAAGAAAGGTATATGCTAGAGAAAGACAACATAATGAGACACATAAAGTTTCTGAGTTATTGGATCAAAACAACGATACTTCTTTTTACCTTCACCATAACCAAAAAATACACAAATAACAGATCAAGAGAACAACTTTCTGTGCTCTACATGAGGACAAATGATGAAACAAGTACAACCAAAAACTCTAAAGAAAGAATAATCAGGGGTATACTCATACAACTTTTCAAACGAAGATAAACCTAAAATATGAGAAGATGAAATTGCGAGAAGATGAAATTGCATTAATCACACCTCCAACAGTAAAAGTAGTTTCACCCCAAAACGCACTATGAACTGATGCAAACAACAAGAGAGAATGAGTAGTTTCAACAATGTGACTATATTTTCTTTCAGCAACATCATTTTACTTAGAAGTATTTGTACACAAGGTTTGGTGAATAGTTCCATCTAAAGCAAGCAACTCATAAAATTTATTAGAGGTGTATTCCTCACCCAAATCACATCTAAAATATTTGATAATAGCAGAATATTGTGTTTTAACAGGAGCTCAAAAGGTTGTATATATCTCAAAGAATTCAGAATAACGTTTCATTAAATAAACCCAACAATAACGAGTATGATCATTAATTAAAAAAATATCGAGACCCTCCTTTTATGGAAATAAGAGAAGGTCCCAACACATCAAAATGAGTCAAATTAAATGAAAAGGAAGAAATAAAAATACTTCGATTAAAAGATAAAACGAAAAATTTTACCAGTTTACATCCACTATAATCATAAATATCACTAGTTTTTAAATTTTCTAAGGCTCCTATGGATGGCAAAAATTTCAAATGAGAAGATGAAACATAACCTAGACGAGAATGTCATAAATAAAAACTAGAAGAAGAATGCCTTAAATGAAAAGAAGACAAATTAACACTAGCAGCAGCTGACACTTTTAACTCATCTAAAATATATAGTCCCTTCTTCCTACGACCTGTCATAATCAGCTTTTAAGATTGCAGATCCTGCACACAACAAAAAAGAAAGGAAAAAATGACTAAATAATTACCAAAATCACATATCTAGCCAACAAAAGCAAGATTCAATGTGAGGTTCGAAATAAGATAGACATTAGAGAGAGACAAATGAAGTGTGATAACAGAATCAACACCTACTATGGGCATAAAAGTGTCATCAATAATCATGACATGAATAGAAAATGAAAGGGGCACATAAGCAAAAGATAAAGAATCTGGAGACATATGATGTGAAACAGTAGAATCCAAAATCCATTCAAAATATAACATACTTGAAGAACTATAAGATAACTGACCTACGGAAGAAGAAGCAAACATGGTTTGTGACTATAAGGAGAGTACTAGGATTGGTGAAAGGACCTGATGAGACTGCTGCTGCAGTATTATGGTGTGGTGGTTTGTAACCATGACGTGGTATATGAGCATTAGATTATGATTAACTGCCAAGTTTTCAAGCTTGATTTTGCTACCTCAGCTTAAGATACTAAGCCTTCCAATGATCTTTCTATTTACAAAAACTACACTCGTCGAAGGTAACCCTTATGTAATGCTTATTCTAATTATTAGGGAATGACTTAGAAGGTACTACTAGCACAAAAGAATTATAGATAGAGAAAATTCTATTTTTAGAATAAGATTGAAGACATATTTCTTTAGCCAATAATATACTGACAACTGAGTTAACAGAAGGAAGTGGAGAACAATGCAAAATTAAATCTTTAAGTCCTTTAAAATCATTGCGAAGTGCCATTAAAAACTGTACCAATTTTTGCTGCTATCAATGATTAATATAGACACCACATACCTTTAATTTTGTTAATTTCGTAAGAGCCAATTGATTCTAAAAATCTGTCATAATAGAATAAATTCTTGAATACTCATATTCTTCTGGTGAAGAGCTCATATATCATTCTCCAATTGATACCACTTTGCAAAATTTGATTGAATGAATAACTTTTGCGTACCTATGGAATGGTTAGTAGAATTGTTAATCCAAGTAATAATCTTTGTATCGTTTGCTTTCAAAGAACCATCATCAATATTCTTAGATTTCATAGGTGTTCCACTAACATTTCTCCATATCTTTTTACCCTTAAAATTTTTTTTCATCATATAACTCCAATACAAATAATTCTTTTCATCCAACCTCACACTCACAGATTGAAGTGAATCGTTTCTTTTTGTAGCTATAATCAACAAACAAAGAAAAAATAGAACACAAAAAAAAAAATATATTAAATTGCAGAAACCGAAGGAACTATACGATTATTCCAAAAAAAATGATTAAGTCTCGTTCCATGTAACCATGCTCTAATATCATGTTAAATAATCCAAAGAAAATAAAGAGAGGAGGTTAGGATTTCATTGATACTATATAACATAATAAATTACTCAAAAAATATTTACTTAATCTAAATAGAAAGAAACTATAAATAAGCTAAAGCAAAAAAGAATAAAAAAAATCAATTTACTATTAATAAATAATAAAATAAAATAACTTCGTATTTCTCAAAACCACGCTCTTCTACACTTGGCCTGGTCAATCTTGTCGAGTCCAACACCGAAACTGGACATGATTTCGAGGTTGGGCAACTGGTAGATGAGCTGCTGCTGCAATGAGGTGGACGAACACGACAGTGGGCGTTGAAATAGAGATTCAAAGCCAGTATAGAAAAGTTTTTAGGCGCCGAAATCTCTATCAAGTAAATTCATTCCCATGACCTAGATAACCTAGGCCTAGTATCTCTATCAATTACAGATTCACTCATTCAATTTGGAGCAAACGAAGTTAAAACTCGATCAAAAGTCCGTTGATCATGTTTTTTTTTTAAAAAAAATGAATCGGGAGAATGAAGAGAGAATGTTGACAGACAATATATGAATGCCTGTCTTTCCGGAATCTTTGCAAGATTTGACGTTACACAATCAAAATGAAAAAACAACCATCCAATTCTTGAATTCTTAAGCAAACAAACAGACATAATCAACTAATTTTTGCCTTCTTTTTTAGCTCATTGCTCTCACGACAGACACCTCATTCATCCATCCAAACATGCACCCCACGTTCCACCAACACATACTACATGGCACAGAACAGAAACTAACGCCAATCAAAACATAGTAAATTCTTCGAAGAACACCAATCTGTTGAGTCATTTGGTGGCTGGTCTTATCTCCACCCTTGTCTCCGACCAAGGACAAGGTGTGAAACATCTCTTATGTTTGTTCATTGCATAGAACCTTCTCTTTTCTTTTCGTAATTTTATTTCCTACGAACATTAAAGATGGTTCGTGCTCTTGAACAAGAACAAGAAAATTATAGGTCTAGATTGTATCATTTCAAAGGGATGAATGAGAATGCAGGCGGTCGGCATGTTAAGAGCTTGAGCGCGGATGATAGTTCTAGTTTGGCAGAATACTCTTCAATGGATGATAGAATAACATCTAGAGGCCATCAGCCTCCAAGACCTGTTAATGAAAAGGGTCCTAGATCAAGGTCAGGCAAGGATGAAGCCTGCGCTGCAGGAAAAGATAATAAAAATCCAGGCAAGTCAGATTTTTTTTAAAAAAAAAAAGTTCATGTCCAAATATCTCATTTCATTGATTAATAATGTATGTCATCCAATATCTCATCTTTTCTTTTTTGGTGAAAGGAAAATCATGAAAAGATAGTGCTTGTTTGCATTTATTCGATTTTGGCAATTAATATGATTTTTGCTATGATCTCCTGAGTTTTGATTCAGAAATGGAACAGATGAAGGAAAGGTTCGCTAAATTGCTCCTTGGGGAGGATATGTCTGGTGGAGGAAAGGGTGTCTCTTCAGCTCTGGCATTGTCAAATGCAATTACAAACCTTGCTGGTAGGTTGACCTTTTAAATTTTTCCTCTGCAATTTTCTAATTTTCATGGTCTCCAACCCCAGCAGGAAAACAACTCCATTGAATTCCTGCCGATTCCCCAACAAACATGGTGGTACTTATATGTCTATTGGATTCAGATGGTTAATATTCCAGATTTTTCTTGTATAAAAACTGGCCATCCATGATTTTGTCTTTCTTAATTCGTTAGTAGGTTTCTCTCATTTTATTCCATCCTATATGCAGCTTCTGTGTTTGGCGAACAACGACGTCTAGAGCCCATGTCACCAGAAAGAAAAGCAAGGTGGATAAGAGAAATTGATTGGCTCTTATCTGTAACCGATCACGTTGTCGAACTTGTTCCTTCCCAGCAAAAATCCAAGGATGGATCAAATATGGAGGTAACGGTCTCTCTCTAATGCATTTCTTCAAATACAAGCTAAGAATTTTGCATTTATTGATTGAATAGATAATGGTGACACGACAACGAAATGATCTTCATATGAACATCCCAGCTTTGCGCAAGCTTGACGCAATGCTTCTTGTAAGAAAATAAGACTTTTGTTTCTCTTAATTTATTTGAGCTTTAGATATGAACATTGTTAAATGTGGATTGCAACAAATTTAATGCATCCCTGGAAAATGGTTTTGCAATATTCAGGACTCCCTAGATAACTTCAAAGACCAAAATGAGTTTTATTATGTTTCAAGAGATTCCCCTGAGTCAGAAAAAGGAGGTACCAAGAGAAAAGATGATAAATGGTGGCTACCTACTGTCAAAGTCCCTCCAGATGGTTTATCAGAAAGGGCTAAAAAATTTCTTCATTACCAAAAGGACTCTGTGAACCAAGTTCTCAAAGCAGCCATGGCTATAAATGCTCAAATTCTTTCAGAAATGGAGATTCCTGAAAACTACATTGAATCCCTTCCCAAGGTAAGAAGAAAATGCAACAGTTCCTATTAGAATACTGCATCCGAGTTTTAAATGCCTTGCTAACTCCCTTATCGCATTTCTTTCTGGTGCTTTGGCAGAATGGGAGGGCTAGCCTCGGAGACTCGGCGTACAGGAGTATTACACTTGAGTACTTCGATCCTGATCAATTTCTGTCCACTATGGACTTGTCATCAGATCATAAAATCCTAGACCTCAAGAACAGAATAGAGGCCTCCATAGTAATTTGGAGAAGGAAAATGAATCAGAAAGATGGTAAATCTGCTTGGGGATCTGCTGTCAGTTTGGAGAAGAGAGAACTCTTTGAAGAGAGAGCAGAAACTATCTTACTCCTTCTAAAACAACGCTTCCCTGGACTTCCTCAATCTTCACTAGATGTTAGCAAAATTCAATATAATGAGGTAAACATAGGTTCCCTTTCATCTGGGTTTTATTTCATATTACACTTGGAGCTGAATGATCGCCTTAATCAACAAGCGTCGTAAAGAAAAACCACCAGCCTTATGCGTACCTTCATACTGCTTATTTTGCCATTCTAGTCATGTTTATAAAACCAAAAGGCTAACAATATATTCTTGTCCTGAAAGGATGTAGGGCACGCTATCTTGGAAAGCTATTCAAGAATTCTAGAAACCTTGGCCTCGACAGTCATGTCTCGAATTGAAGATGTGCTCTATGCTGATCATGTTGCTCGAAATCCATCTCACGCAGGACACACGAGTAACACGTTAAAAGAGGCACCACAAGTACTGGTTTCTCCCAAAGAAGGGATGGAGAAGAACTCAGAAGATACAAACGCTTCAATGACACTGTCTGATTTTATGGGTTGGAGTCAGGAACAAAATGACACTACAGCAAAGAAGGATCCATTTGGATCAGATGAACTACTCAAAGATGACGATAAGTGTACACAGAAACTTGCTAACATATCGACCAACCGGAAACCTTCCTATCTTGATAATCTAGGAGCTTCACGAAGCCCAACAGCACGCCATTGATAGCATTATAGAGGGAGAAAAATGAACACGTACAGAAAAAAGAAACAGAGAAGAGAAAGAAAGAGTGAGTGAGAAAGCCCAACACTAAAATGTGTATTTTCAGACCCTTTATTAAAGGGGTCCTTTTGGTTTGTGAATTTCTGACATATTTCCATTCCATTCGTTCCTTTGGTAAATAGGAAGAATGAACATGAGTGAAAAACCAAGAGATTTCAAACATTTTGTTCTGTCATTCTGTACAAGAAATGGATTTGTAGTTTCGTAGTCGCCCAAATGCGTTCTTGGTAATTGTCTTCAGAGTAGAGCAGACCCAATAATTATGTGTGTGACTATGATTTACTCTCATTCCGTTCCTTTCTAGACATTTTGCCCACATGCTCTAAACTGTTCTCTCCACTGATTATATTTGTGTTTGAGAGTCAATAAGCTTGAGTGAACCTCGATAATTACGCCTGGAAGCAAGCAATTTAACATGCTACATGTATAACGAGCATATATCATGGTATGCTAATAAAGGAAACAAAATTAAAATCTTATGGAATGCCCCGAAATGACAGAGGAATCAAATATGTATGCATTAATAACCCAGGATCTTAAGTAGGATTTAGACAAACTCGTCAACCTTTAAAGTCAAAAGAGAGCATTAAAACATACAGACAAAGGGATGACAGATCAGGATGCTAAACTAATTTAGAGTTTGCCACGAGGCCCAAGCTTCGGTGGAAGTTGTGGACCCTTCTTGATTGGTAGAATGTCACCAGAAGCTGTAGCACTAAAATAAGCGAGGGTGGAGCCGCCTCCCAATATCAAGAACTTGAGCAACAATCCTCTCTTGGTGAATGGAGCTGCAAATGTCTCAAAGAATTTGCTCTGCAGTTCCATAGAAAAGCACAACACATGGTCAATAAATAAGTACGGAAAACAATGCAAAATAGCCATCTAACATACCTATGAACCTTGGCTTAATTTGATAACATAAACTTCTAGCTGTCTTCTTCTGTAAGTAGTGAATGTGCTAGGTGCTTGCGTAGTGCAAGGTAAGCCACAAGCATGGAGGATCTAGTGAATGATAATGGATTATTTCTATCAAGTTGCCCGGATTCTACTGATTCTTTAAGGCTAATGATACATTAACACCACGGGTTCAGGGGAAAAAAATGTGGTAACTCGTTCAACACAAACAATTGCTGTAAAAATCTGGCACTGAGCAATAAGCCTTAATTATCTAAATAATCATGCCCTTACATGACAAACCACCAAAACATCTGTACCCTGCTGATTCTTCTTTTCACTTGGTATATCAAACTACTCTTTGACATGGATTGAGTGTGTTGCCTGACTATCTCATTTCGACAAAACTAATAGAATTTAATTGACCATTACAATACTCATAATTGTAAATGAGTAATCAATAACTATAATTTTGCACTAATGGCATAAGATCCGAACCATAAATCCGGATTCTACTGATTCTTTAAGGCTAATAATCCATTCTACTTATTTTGCACTAATCAATAACTATAATTTCCACATAAATTACGTTAAACACCTTATATATTTGAGCGTGAAAGTACTTACATTCCTTGCAAGATCTTTTGAGCGTGGTCAAAGAGCAAGTTTATGAAAAATCAGGGCGAAAAGTATCCTCACGCTCAAACAATAGGGTGTTTAAGCTAATTTCCCCTTAATTTCCTTGCTTTGACCATTTTGCATTCCCTAGTTTAATTAATTGGTGCAACAGAACGTAAAAAAGAACTGCTAATAGATTAAAAATTTGAGAGCTTGGGGCAAAATAAGCGAAGATATAATTTACTTATAAGGCCTTTTCACCATTGGAATTGACAGAAAATGGTGTCAAACCTGGAGAGGGTTGTAAGGTGAAGGTGCATCAGATCCATACAAGTCCCATTGCCCAGTAGTGTTGCCCAAATCCTCCAAATCAAAGTAGACACTCTTGTCACCATACTTTGCCACCACAGCACCACTCCTGTTTTTATTTATTTTTTAAGAAAACAGAGCGATGGTTCAGAAGCCTGCCGAAGTCTATGCCATAAAGCTGAAAAAAGAACAATAAAATGGAATATATAGGCTTTTCATAGTTAGTCCAGAAAGTTTTGGTACCTCAAGCTTTTGGGTCTTAAGCCCTGGCGAGATGGTTTAACATGGAGCTTGGTTCCACTGAGGGAGCTACCACCAAGGCCTTTGATGGTGGCTGGTTGCACTGCAGCAAAGGTTGCTAGTGATGCCATGGCCTTGATTTTGGTTCCCGACTAACTGGTTTCTGTTTCAGGTTGCAAGAGAGTTGGGTTTTTGATCTTTTGCATGAATCTTAACTAGGAAACGTGGCAGAATCGGTATTATCTTAAGAGATCTGGAGAGTCATTTGTGCATGCCAAGTGGATTGAAGCTGGATAGGCCTATCCATTTTACGATCACTGTACTCCACTTAAAATGGCAGGCACTGCAAGCTCTATTACTATTGGTCCTCCTACACTCATAGTCTGCCAAGCTGGATTCTTTTGTTTTTTATGGCACAAGTATTAGTAAGATAAATTCACTTGTTAATCAAACATGTTTTTCTATCGCTATAATTATCATTTTGCTATTTAAAATAAAATCAAACACTTTTGTATAGGAGGTATTGTGGTTTTTTTATATGGCTTATTAATTATTAAAAATTATTGGGGAGTATAGGGTTTTATTTTTTAATTTTTTAAGCATAATAAAATTACTTAATTACACTTCAAGTAAAGAAATTTTAAAGTTGAAACCTAGAGGTTTTACTTCTTTTTTTTTCTAAATACAATAAAATAACAAGTTTACCCTTTAAATAAAAAAAATTTAAACCATGCATGTCTGGGTCTTCTAATCTTTTCACTCCTTTTTTGTTATTACTAGATTCATCGAAGGTAATTTGATCTTTTAATAATGATTTATTATTATTTAAATGAAAAAGATGTTGGAGACTTGGAGCATGCGTCGCACGCGCACTTCGTGCAGCACCTCCTGGTAACCAAAAATATCCTTCAATAGTGTAGTTGGAAGCGCCATCGCGTGCTTTTCTAGTTGGTGTAGCTCGTGTCGGTAGTAGTGGAGCAGTTTATTACCGGTAGAGTTTTTTTTCTTTTTTTATCTTTCTCCTCCCCTGAAAATTCCAACTTGGTCCTTTTTGTTGCCTTATTCTTTTGATTTTTAATTTATATTATTGACTCTTTTGTAAAAGTTTTATTTGTTTTCAATTTTATCTTTCAATCACAAATTGTCATTATTATTTTTTCTCAATTTGATCATTATTTTTTTATTTCTATTTTTTTCTTAGCCATTTTGTAAAGTTTTTATTGGTTTTCAATTTCATCATTCAATCCAAATTTATGGTATGTCATGTTGTTCAATTTAGTCTTCATTCTTTTGATTATTTTTGTCATTCTGTTAAAGTTATTGTTCTTTTAATTTCACCCTCCAATCAGAAACTTATAGTTGTCATCTAATTTATTTTTTATTTTGATTTTTATCCTAATTTTTTTAATTCCAATTTTTTTGGATCCTTTTATGTGTTTACCTTTTGTTTTCTTTAATTTTATCCTTTAGCGTTTGATTTGTTGAGGACTAGGCTTCATGATTTTTCTATGTATGATGCATCTAGTCTAAAAACCTGGGTCACGAGTTTGAAAAGTTCATGGGGTTGACATAATTTTTTGGCTTATTTTCTTTTTCGATTTAATTGTTTAACATTATTTTTTTTAAAATCAGTTTTGTGGTTTTCTTATATTTCTTTTCTATCAAGTTATCTCTATCTCATGATCTGGGACCAGAAGAGAGAGAGACTAGAAGATAGAGGAGAAAATAGAGAGAGAGAGAGAGAGAAATAAAAATAAACCAGAAGAGAGAGAGAAATAAAAATAAACCAGAAGAGAGAGAGATAGAGATAGAGATAGAAAGAGAGAGAGGAAAGCAACCAACCCTCTTGCTCAACAACCCACACTAATTCTCCCAAAAGACAAAAATCATCATGAGCCACCCTTTTACAGTAAAAAATAACAACAAAAAAACCAACAACCAATTTCCACCATTGTTTTTCTTCCTTCTTAGCAGCTTCCACCGTGCGCCTCTATTACAACTTCTTTAACGTCACCAGTGCCACTATCAGCTCCATCGTGGACCATCAGTGACTCCAACAATAGCTACCACCTCTCGATTGAACTACCATCAACCAATACCTTCCTAGCACAAGCAAACCTTTTCTTTTCTTACCCTCTCACATAAACTTTGTATGATATAACAACTGTAATTTGCCTTCTTTTCTTTGTCTAAAAAGAAGTTTTGGGTTTGAGGCTCGGCCTCTTTCCCAACCCCACCCATTATGGCTAGGTGGGTTTATGTGTGTATATATATATAAAGCTTGTTAAGACGTCTCCCGACCTTAAGTTGGGCTAAGCCTGAGCTCAACCCACATGCGTGGGTTTGGGCCCAATAAGCTCAACCCAAACCTTAGAACATGTTTAACACGCCCTATTTTTTTAAGGAAAAATGTTAAACACTGACTTAAGGAATTTTCAATGCCTTTGATTTTAGGCAAATATGCTATATTGCTTTCCCCTTTAGCTTTATAATTTATTTTTATTTTAGTGATTAGTCAAATAGACTCTAAAATAGTTCAAAAAAAATCTAAAAAATTCCAAGACTATTTTTAAATTATTTTTGGGTCCGTTGCTTGTTTTTCCAATAATTTTTTCTAATATCAGGTTGTAGACATATATTGTAAGATATAGACCCAATGTTAAAAATAGATGACTTTTTCTGAAATTTCAAAAACTTTTAAAAATTCAAAAAAAAATTCTCATTTCAAAAATAGAAAAATATGTTTTGTTTTCATATATATGGTCAAATTCTAAAGGTTTTTCATGCATATTTTCTAACAAAAAAAATGCATTTTTATCATGTCTGAAAAATACAAAAATGAATATTGTAACCAGTTTGTGATTTTTCATTAGAATTTGGCCAAAATTTCCAAAATACTATAAAAATTAATTTGTTTAATTAATATTCGGGGTATGAATTTTACAACATAATGCATACTTCTGGTATTAAATTAAATAAATTAATAACAATAAATATTAGAAATTAGTTGTAGACTTTATTATTTGAGGGTATAAAATTATAATGTAAAGTATATCCTCAGGTATTAAAGATACAAAACAAAAAATAAAGGTAATGCTAAGATTTAAACTCTATAACGGTTAGAATTTAACCCGTTAAAGTAGAGGATTCTTTACGAAGGGAGATCTGCCTTGAACCTTAGACGAGACCAACAAATAGAAACACGATTTAGAATAACAATCAATCAACGATGTAACTTACCATAAGTGAGGTGCACTAGGGGTGATGCTTCTTCTGCTTGCAACTACTTCCCTTACCCAGACTCTTGTATATCATAGGTTTTCTAATGACCATGATATTAGGTGGTGACTCCCTCAAATTATAATTTTACGATTAAACCTAAAAACCCCTTCAATCTAGGAGGCAGACTCGTTATTCGACGTCATGTATGTCACGACACCAAAAATAAACATTCATGTATCAATCATAGAAGAATAATGATTATTCACAATATTACAAGGAAAAAGAGTTAGAATCAATCAAGTACATTGGAATTTACCACGTTGGGATCATTCTTACCAAACTAGAGTATTAAAGACATAGTTGACCAGGCAACCAGGAGTTATGTTTGACTAAGAAAAAAAATCAATCACATGAGTTTGAATACGCATGAAGAACAAAAAATACAACTTTATTTTATTTAAAGCGCATATGTCTTCAATATAATAATTAATTAAAAATTACAAATTAGTTTAGGATTCACATAAGTATCAACATAGAAGTAGTTTGTATTTGAACTCAATAAAATCTCATGAACTTAGAGTTATATATTTAGATATGATTAAATTTTATAACAATATATCTAGGGCCATACATCTAAAAAGGTAAAGTGATTGATCCAGAAGCATCTGAATCAATGATCAACAAAATGTTTGAAATATAGGGCTTCATATGATTTCTCTTACGGACTTTTGTTGATTGGTCATTCCTTGTGTTAAAAATTTTGGATGTTGCCTTGGCTTTGGCAACGAATATGATTGCAAGTAAATGGGTTTAATATAAATGGAGGTTTGATGAGAGTGTTGACATTGAGAGTTGGACAACAACAACAACGACTCAACCCAAATTACTTGGAAGTTGGACGAAACAACACCAAAATTCTATATTTAAAGTACTGAATGGGAATGGCAAGAATGGTACACATGAGCAAGAGAATAATTTTGTGGCCATGGACTTGTTACGGGTTTCATTCTAAATCTCGTGAAATTTGATGTGTGATCTTGATGCGATAGGGAGATGAAGAAGGTGATTCATGACTATGCTCATAGTGATGTAAATTTGGGGTTTGATCCACGATGAAGAAGTTGAGATTTGTATAGAAATGGAAATGACCCAGGACTAATTTCATCTATAGAGGTAAGCTGCTGTGCAGGATGGGTTAATACCAGAGCATTAAGAAGCTGAAGTGATATCCATGTTTGCTATCCTATGTTTCCTAAAAATATGGAATCATACGTAAATGGTTCTTGTCTTTAAATACATTGGTATGCAAGAATGTCTTTAAATGATTGATCGAGTTTTTCACTAGAGCTACCTCTTACATACAAGCAGCTTGAGTTCTAACGTCGCCATTCTGAATTGAAGCTCTCTGATTGCTTGAATTACTCTCAAGATAGAATAATTTAATGAAATAGCGTTTGAAAGCAACTGCAAAATTCTTTAGCAAGTGTTAAATCTATACATGATATACTTTCACTCTTAAAATTTCATGTAGTTTATAAAAAAAATATAAATCACATTCCTTCTCATTCTACAAAGTGCCATAAATGAGATTTACCCAAACTGCAAGCCCTTAACTTAAAAGTTCTAACCACAAACAAATAACATACAAACTGATGTAAGAATGTCCCTCTACTTAAGATATAAAATTTGGACAAGGGGGGAAAGCTGAAACCTGAGTCTTACAGTTAATTTGTGTCTATCTAACTTATAAGCTAATGTAATCAACTATCTTCACATTGCAAGCTTGTCTTGATGTTTTTCAATGTGCATGATATAAGTGCGTTAACAGATTCCACAGATTCCATGGTTAGTTTGGCTGTGGGAGATGTATTCGTTAGGATTTGGAATGCTATTGTTAGCAAAGATCCCCCTTCGGTGCTCTTCTCCTCTTGCTTAGAAGTGATCACTAATGGTCTTGATTCGTGTCCATCAGGAAGAATTGAGAATCCTGAAGGTAATATTGCTAGGTTGCTTGAATCACATCCATTAATCACAGATTGCATTCCATTAGTGTCCACTGGAGCATAAATTACCATGGATTCATAAGCATTCGTGCAGCTATCTTGGAGTACCCACATATTGTTTTCTTTAGATTTCATCTTCTGCAATTGAAAAGGGCTTGTTAGAACCATGAATAGAGAAATGCACATGAGATTAATGGTAAGGTCTTCTGTTATTTGAGATGGAGAACAACTTACTAGAATAGTTACTGCATTGCCTCTATCTTGTCCTTTGGCTAAGTTTGCAGTGGCTTGTACAGGTCCTCCATTTGACATGATATCCCACTACATTTTATGCAATAAAAAATAAAATTGTCAGACAAGTTGCCTGATAAAACTTGTACTCGTTTGTTGTTAATTCGCAATTCAAAGCAGCAATATCCCATCTTAATAGGATCTTAACTGAGTAATGTCATTTTTGGCTGTACCTCATTTCTACGAGCTTCGTCTCGTAAGAAATCAAACAGAATATGCGGAGGGACAGGCAACCATACAGAAGAAACTGCACACAAGATCACTCCAACAGGTTCACCAGGTTCATTTAAGTTTTTCCTAGACGAAATCCTTATATCTTCTCCTGTTTTGCTTGATACCTTGCTCCATGTGTGATAGCTTGATGCTCCGATTGCTCGACAAAAGCTCCATGTCATTCTTTGTGCCAGTTTCAGAATGCTTTTCCTTCCAGCTAGTGTAGCAACACCTAGATTTTTGCGTTTGTTTTTTCATAAACATTGTTATTTATAAAGATAGCGAACAATTCCACTGGAAAATATCGAAACATAGTTTGGCTTACCAGTTGAATCCTTTGTGGGAACGTTGGTTGCCATGAAGAAAACAAGCCGTTCACATTGGAGTTGCAATGTTGCCATCCAATGCCTTGCTCCAAAGGCTAGGCCACTATGAACGACTGTCCGGAACATGGTATGAACTGCGCTTTTCTGGCATTCCAGGTGTTCTACCCAGATCACCTGACAAGATTGTTACAAACTTGTATGTTAAATTGTTAAAAAAGAAAAGAAGACGATACAGCATTGTTATGTATGCTTGTCTCTATTAAATTTTAACTCTTGGTCTATACAAGCATGTACCTTACAATGGCCATTTGATTTATCCTCAATGATGCAACCAGAGGGGCGTTTTCTGCATTTAACGAGTGAAGCATCAATATTGTCTTCAACTTTGTCAATAGAAACATCAACAATGGCCCATTGTTCTGCGTTAAGCTGCTTGCAATATCTGACAAAATAAACTTCTCTGGTGGGCACCATGGGTGTAAGCATCTGGACCTCAGCAAACATCTGCATGGCACAGTTTTATATCTGGTTAACGAAATCTAATTCTATAATTTCACAGAAGCTAACACAATAGAATTGAATATAACCAAAAAAATATTCCACGTAGCTTCCTCATAAGGTAATATCCTCAGTAATTAAATGTTACAACAGGCCTGAGCAACCTGCTTAATTAGTTGTTTTTTATTCTTGGATTTTTTTCATTCATCAAAATTAATAAATAAACAGGTGTCTTAGGCATTAATATTTTCTGGGTGTTCGAGTCTTGGTTTCACCTAGGAAAATTTCTCGATTATCAGGTCATCACCTCTAACTGTAAGTAAGAGTGAAGTCAAAGATTTTGACCTTCAGCTGAACCATACGGGAAGAGTAGATCTCCATTAAACACAAGGTCCCACGTAAAATAAGATGCCTCATTTTCTGACAGCTGGGCTAAATAAATACACAAGGAAAGTTCCTCCCCCGCTCCAAATTGAAGGGAAATGGCCACCTCCATCTTTCAACCTTGCTTTTCATTTTTTTTTTAAATTACAACTTTTTCGTTCAATTACTATATATGGATTTTGTATTCACTGAAATTGATGCTGATTTCCCATGCAGAAAACTGTAGTTTTATTCAAGTATAAGTATTAGCTAGTTTAATATGAGATCTTGGTAATTGGAGCTGTCACTCACCAATTGCACTGCCCCATTTCTATTTGCACCTTCACCATTGCAGATAACATCAACAGTGGCCGCCTTTGAAATCAAGCATGGAAACATTTCCTTCCACCGATTCTGATTAAAGGGGAAAAAAATGATTACATTAGTGAAAGGAGTCTAATCTATAATTAATTAATCAACATTAACTATGTGTGTGTGTGTGGAATATTGCTAATATATATAATTATAATATCTCACCACATCCATAAAACTTTGAACTAGCCTTGGGAGATCCACAAACACAACCCTGGTCTCTCTTGAAGCCTCAATGGATCTCTTCGGCCTTCCATTATTGCTTGAATTTTCAGAACCAAACTCTTTCGTGTACTCATCGTAATTAAGAATTTCACGACCTGTCTCAACACTTCGAACCCAAAGTGGTTCGCCCGCCGTAGCCATTTTCTTGAGCTCTTCCATTGCTTGATTAGCGATCTCCGTGATTCTTGTCTTGTCAAGTCCGAAAATTCCAGTGTAAAAATCCAGTGAACTTCTATTCTCTTGATCATTTTCAGCTGAACATGAGGCTGTTGCCCCTGGACTATATTTTCCTATGACCACTCGAAGTTTTTCTACCTGCATGAAATGATTATGCATCAAATTAATTTCTTCTAGCTAAGTGTGGTATTAATAATTAATAAATATTAATTGACGATCGATCGCTGTTTAATTTTCTATAATAATTAATTTTTACGTGCTGCATATATTACATAAGATTTTCCTAGCTAATTACGTACCTCGGCTTTGAGTTTTGCATTTTCGATACGTAATTGCTGTTCCTCGGTTGTTAAGGCAGTGCCTCTACTGGTGGTAGCGGTGCCACAATTAGGACAGCAAGCTTTGTTGATGTTTTCCCTCATGGTCTTGTTTTCTTCTCGGAGTTTATCCATTTCAGTTTTCAGCAGAGAATTTTCATGGCGCTCTTGTATGGCCTGTAACATTACCACTGCCATGGTTATTAGATCAACAAGATAACCAACTAACCGCATTAAGTGACTTTCGATCTCACTTCTACGTAGTACCTACACACGTACCTTGATTTGAGTACGACGATTTTGGAACCAAAACTTGACTTGTCTAGGAGCAAGGCCTAGTTGCTTGCTTAATTGCTGCCTCTGCTTCTCATCTGGATGAGGAGACTCTTTAAATAGCCTGAACATTAATTATACGTTCACATAATTATCACGTACTCGTAGATACATTCACAATTGTTAAGAACTGAACATTAAGGAATTCTTTTTGTGTGTTTTTGTTTTTTTTTTTGACGATGACAAGCATCGCTGAACATGTAAAACATGGAAAATAAACTTTCCCACCGAATTTCTGAGTAATCTTTTAGCTTTACAGTCTTTTTTATTCACGGACGTAAAATTAAATTATTCATGAACTCAAAAAGAGTCTGCGCGCTGACATCTTTCTTGATAGATGTGTTGAATAGAGAAATTATTCAGCTCTTTAATTTTCTCATAAAAGCCAACTCGTATTTATGTGAAAGAGAAAAATACAACTAGCTATACACCTAATAATTTTGATTTGTTGGATATGCAATTCAAGTCATTTTAGCAAAGGAGTCGTTGCCTTAATTGGCAAACCATGCACATATATCTTTAGCCCCGTATCTACCTACCAAGCTAACAAAAGATATATATATATATAT
>Ga0325405_1000332_pt1 | contig 44874 bp, 35 predicted proteins | sample PopdelMetagenome_21_FD_205663 | JGI IMG/M metagenome (GOLD analysis project Ga0325405, IMG submission 205663) | Populus deltoides microbial communities from Bellville, Georgia, United States - Xylem-Control-R2 | ecosystem: Host-associated > Plants > Phyllosphere > Stem > Wood/Secondary xylem... | reverse complement strand
GACTGAGCTTGTGGAAGGCCTAAGAAACTAACTATGGCCCTGTTTTTCTGGTCCAGATTCTTGGAATAGGAAAGCTCTGCCTGGACCAAATTCGGGGCCTTTTAAATTGAAACTGGTGATCAATATTCATGATGATAAGTTGATAGCTCTGTAATTCAAAAAAAAAAAAAACAAGAGAGAAAAATATTAATCCAAATAACTTTATTGATTCTATTTATTTTATTTTATTTTATCTAAAACTTTATTCAAAATTGAAATGCTCATGTATTTTTAGACCGTCGTTATTTTATTTTTAAAAAAAATATTGGATGGTGGAAACTTTATGTGAACACGTACAGGAAAGGGATGGGTGTGGAATAGCAACGTTCACTTCCATTTCTTTGATGTAATTAATTGACCAAGACTTTGCCGTTTTGGCGTTTTCTGTAAAGCCAGCCAGTGAGGTTTTTTAAAAGTCATCATGAGCTTGACTAGCATCGACAGTTTGACTCGGTCAAGCTTTCGCTAGCCTATTCCTCACCAGTCACCACCGTATTTAGAATGTGTCGCGTTCTTAAAAAAATTTAATTTTTTTATTAAAATTTAATATGATTTAAATTATTTATTTTAATATATTTTTAAATAAAAAATATTATTATTATAATAATATTAAATGCGCTCTTACAAGTTAAATAATTTTATATTTAATAATATTAAAGGATATGCATGCCATCCCAAAAAAATGCATTTAAAATCATGGTAATATAACACGGATCTCAGTTTCTGTTATATTATTAAATTAAAAACTAAAATTAAGAAAACCAGAAAAAGACAATTGTTTGGCTATTCACTCGGACTGGTCATGCACAATTCATTATACTGTTTGAGGGGTAGGTTTTAGGTGCCTTGTAGTTTTCAAATTTTATATTTTTTTCTGTGAAACTTTATTTCCTTAGCATCAAGTCGCTAGTGGTTGGGAAAGAAGAGAGAAACGCACCAAAAAAGGCAAGAGGAGAGAAAAAATTTGGTTATCCATATTTTAATCATAATAAGTTTGGCTAGATTTGTCATGAAGATGGGAGTTCATTAAAGATGGTTTCTGTTAAATAATCATTTTAATTTAATAATTTAAGCTGTTAAATGAGATTTCAAGATATAATTTATATTATTTTTTAATATCCTTTTCAAGTGAAAGTTTTTTGGTTTTGAAACTTGCACGTGCTCATATTATTTTGTACTTAATTTTTATCAAATAAATGAGAAAGGTGAGATTCGAACTCGTGACCGTTTGGTCATCAACGTTCTGATACCATGTTAAAAAATTATTTTGACCCAATAACTTAAACCGTTAGGTGAGGTATAAATATATTATTTATATTATTATTTAACAATTTATACCTAAAATCATGCTTGAAAAATATATTAAAATTCAAAAGGTGTTTTGATTTGATTTGATTTTAGAGTTGGAAGTGGGGTTATGGAAATTTTTAGGTATTTTTTTTAAAATGTTTTTAAATAAATTTTAATTTTAATTTTAAAAATATAACACTCGTATCGTAATTTTCTAGTCATAAAAATATGGCTGGAAATTGTTTTAATAAAGGGAACATCATCGCCTGTCTTGTCCGGTGCGTTTGTTTTTTCTAAGCTAGGCTAGCGAGTAGTGACCCTAGCCTTCAAAACCTATACAAACCCAGGCTTCTTGTTTTTTAAAAGTCATGCGCCTGATGTTCCAAGCCAGGACGAGCATGGTCTGTCCTTTAAGGCGCATATCAAGGCTTAATTCTCTTTCTTTTTTTAAAAAAAAATTGTTTAATTGCTTTATATTTTAAAATAAAATTCTCAATTAATAAAATAATTATAATAATATCTTAGAAATCACATGATGATTCCGTGCTTTTCAAATAAAACTAGATCTTTATATAATAATACTAGCAATTACTCATGACTAATCGATTATATAAGAAGTATTTTTTTAAGATAAATTGCTTATGAATATTCATTGAGAATGAAGTATTTATTTTATTATTTTTTTATAGTGAAAGTTTTATAATTTTTTTCTAAATTAATTATTCTTTTATTTTCATACATAATAATTTTATCAAAATTATCAAGACATGATTTTTTTTGTTTTTGTTTAAAAATTTTTACACCATGACAAGTTCTTATTTAAAAGATCATATTATTGATAAAATATGTATGTTCCTTGTCAAAATAAAAAGGAAATACAAGAGTTTTAGTCAAAGAAATTTCTTCTTCTTCCCGAATTTAATGATTAAAGATATGTTTTGAAAATGAACTCATGATATCTTATGGATACAAAGACAAGTAATTAATTATATATGCCTGTATTTCTTTTTGTCAACTCATATTTTTTTTTATTAAAATAGATATTTAAATTAACTTGTACACATCTCGATTAATTCTACATATCCTGAAATTAATTATATATATTAGATTAACGTGGATGTCTGAATCAGCTTGCGCGTATCTTTATTAATTTTATAAATTTTAAAATTAATAATATTATAATTTTTCAGTGATTATTATTTTAACAATTATATAGCTAGAATTTAACACTACAGTAGAGCAAACTCATGGTTGGGATATATTTTTCATTGGCTGTGAGGTAGCTAGCCTCACCCATCAGCAACACTCGCATGTTGCCCTGGCTAGCAGTGAACTTGATTTTCTTAATGGGGCTTAGGTGCCAACCTAGTAACTACAATCAATCAATTAATTATTATTAATTAATTTCCTTGAGAGTGGTTTATTAATCAATCTGTTTTCGGTATAGGTGTTAAAAAGTCAAATGCCACGTGGCTGATCATCATCTGTCCTAGTCCTACTATTGTGGCCCCCACAGTCTGGGCCACGGGTTTTACATTTTTTTTAATTTACTTGAAAACAAAAACGAGCATTAAAAAAAAAACCTAATTGCGTTACATTTTTTTACCATTAACCACATAAAAAGTCTACTTGAAAACAGAAAACGAGCATGACCAAAAAATAAAAATAAAAATAAAAATAAAAAAATGATTGCATATGAAAAACAAATTCATAAAAAAAATAGAGTTCATGGGAAGAAGAAAGAGACAAAAAAACTGAAAAAACGGAGAAAGAAGTTGGCAGGAGAAAGGTCGGGGCAGGTGTCCCAGAAAAAAGAGGCAACGTGGAAAGAAGGAGGGTGAGCATATCATGACCCATCCAGGGCCAGCTGAGCTATCGTCTCTTGAAAAAAAAAACAGAGAGTTGGGGGAAAAAAAAAAATAAAGAGAAAAAAAACCCCTTCTCCCTTCTTTGGGTTTTATTCTTCTAGAAGAAGTATAGTTATATACTACTTCTGCTGCAACAGCAATAGACTCTATTTCTCCCTCTATCCCGAGTAGATTTAAACCCCCAAAATCTAGGGTTCTGTTTTATCTCTCTCTACACCGGTGAGTATCTTTATCACTTGCTTATTTTAGACCCTTTTTTTATTATTAATTGTACAGTTAGTTAGTTGCACGGTTCGTTTCTTGAATTTAACTGATTTTCTCTCTTGAATTCCATTTGCTTGATTTGTTTTTTTTTTTAGGAAAATCTTTATCCGGGTTTCTTCTTGTTTGGTTGCTAAGAAAGTTTGGGGTTCTTGGTTCAACGGCAGAGAAATTGAGATAGATACCGGTGCTGGTTATTATCCTTGAGAAATGTAGTAGAACTAAAATTTTGTACACTTTTTAGGTTAATATTGAAACACTTTTTGGCCAGGTAGAGGTCTTGATTAAGCTAATTGATTTTTGATGAGAGGGAAAAAACTTGGTTTTATCAGTATTTAAACATTTTTTATTTAAGTGTATGGAAAATGTGTTTAACTCAATTGATATGTTGAAATACCAATTAAGAAATCCACCCTATCAGTCTATTGTTTTTTCCCTCGTGGTGCTGTGGTTTTATCACTTTTGACGGGTGAATCTTTAATTAATAATATTAATATTGTGGCTTGAGCATGAAGTAAATCTGCCAGATCATTCTGTGTTTTGAGTTTGATGACGAAAGCTCTTCATGTCCGCGTTATTGGTCCTGCTTCATCCAGAAGTTTAGTATTGAAATAGAGTCTGATATTTTACGGCTTCTTTTTTAAGGCAAGGCAAATTTCTTCTTTATTTTTCTCTATTCGTGCTTTTAGGTAGACAGTGAATGCTTTACCGCGTAGAATGACCATCTGCAAAGTATCTATCCTCCACTCTTCTCTTCTTGAGGATCTCTGTCATATTTGCTTGTAATATGCCTTTTTTTTTCAAGTTTTGTTTCACGTAGCACGTTTACTCTATGAATTTCACCTGCTACCATTACATTCTTCCTGTGCCTGGCTAGGAAAGCGAGAACTAATAAAATAACCTTTTGAAGGTATGCAGTCAAAGCCTGAAAAAACTAATGTGCCAGAACCCAATCCGAGTGACATTCAAGAATATACAGTTCACTCTGAACCTTGGTGGCGCAATATAGGTTATAACTCCATGCCTCCTGCCATGACCCGTGGAAATGCATCCAACTCAGAAGGACATAATGGTTCTGAATCAAATGATGATCAGTCTCTGTCGAGTGGTAGACTGAATGAGGAAGATGCTGATGCTACCAAAGATTCCCAAGCCACTGCATCATCCCAATTAGGTGCTGCTAACTACTTTCTTGCACAAAGTGCATTAGGACTACTTGCTATTGCATAAACTCTATGCTTAATGTTTTAGTAATTGCTTCGTTCTGACATTTCTCAACTCATTGTTTTTTCCATGCCTCTGTGGCTAGCTTTTATCACTTTAGATTTACAAGTCTTGACATCATTTTTTTTTTAAATCGTGCTTCTTTCAACATGGTAGATGAAAACCAGCTGTTCTCCATGTCTGTAAATCAACTATATAGGTGCTATCTAATTTCTATCGATGCTAAATTTGACTTAAACATATGTAGCATAGGCCACGGGTATCACATTTTGGATGAAGAGTAATACTTCTTTGTGAGCGCAAATGTATCCATTTGGCTTTGTTCTGTCAATGCACAGCTCCTTGTTCACAAGGAAAGACACAGCATACTGGTTCAGTGCTAATTAGGCATTTGTTTTCCATTAATGCTTATTAGGGAATCATGGACATTTGCAAAATCTTCAGGGTCTTGTCTCTAGTATGACTACAATGCACAATGGCCTCTCACAATCTCCACAGTTTGAGCTTGTTAGTCACTCTATTGTAAGTTCTCATTCCTTCCATCCACAAAATATCTTGTCTTCCAAGCTTGTTGCGCTGATTGATTCATATGTAGACCGTAGACACTATATATTTATAGAATCCATCTTTACATGCCATTGGAAGAGATTTCTATTTTCTGGCATTTCTTCTGCAGGCATGTGCATCAAACCCGTACCAGGATGCTTATTATAGTGGAATGATGGCTTATGGACATCAGCCTTTGGTATGTAAGCTTAACACTTCCTTCCCGTATTCTTGCAGTCATATATTGATACTTCGAGGAATTACCTGTGGATTTATATGTGATATTCTCTGTTTATTCATTACTCCCAAGACAAAATTCATAGGTCCTTGGAAAAATGGTAGTTTTTTTCGCAAGTCAAAATCACCAAGAGATCTTACACCTTAAACTTTCCATTGGTGAAAGAATTCTGAATTCATTTAGCTAAATTAAAGTTTGGTATCTCCATTCTGTGGGTTTTGGAAGATATGGTCTATTGGATTGTTCTAGAGCAACCATGTCCTGGTCAGAAAAATAAGTTTTTATTTCTAACTCTTGAATTATTTAGATGAAAAGGAGAGATGCGAGTTCTATTTGTGTGGGAAATGCAAAAAATGAAAGCCAAAAGATTCTTTCATGGTGCACTTTGCATGTTCTCGAGAGTTCAAAGGGTCAAGTTTAGCAATGCACTCATTTTTTCCAATGTCTCTTAAATTTTAGCTCTTTTAATTCGGAGGATGTGGCCTGTCATGTCCTGTCCTGTCCTATTTTATTTTTCATTTTGTCAACAAATTAACAAACGGGGAATACTTCAACATGTCTAGACCTATTCCAGTGGTCTGTCTTTTACCATTATTTAAAAGAAAAAGGGATGCTTTTGCAGACCTCCAATTCATGAAACTCATGGAAGGATAACTTATTCCACTGGGACTGCTTTTCTCTGGGAAGTTGTAAATGTACTTTCTTTCTTGGTTGGGGAAGTATGTGAGGATGTATTGACATTTTTGCCCAATTGACAAAATTTTGTTAGTGGCACACGTTTGATGTTCTAACAAAGAAAAGGAAAAAAAGAAGAAGCAAACTTGTCACCTGATTCTAGATAATTACAGGAGTGAGACCTTAATAAACTGTAATTTTGACATGCTTATTATCTGCATGCAGTAAGTAAGGAGGAAGTTAGATTCACTAGCAATCTGTTGGGATATTTACGGATATGCTCATCACTTGCTGCGAACAGAAATCAGAGTTCTCTGTGTGTGTGTGTGTGTATTTGCTTAATTAATTTGTTTCGTGTGTTCAAAACATTGAATATTATAGACTTTTAATGGAATAGATATAATCATTCAATGGTCAGGGTTATCCGCAATTTGTTGGAATGCCACATGCCAGAATGCTTTTGCCCCTTGAGGTGGCTCAGGATCCTGTTTTTGTAAATGCCAAACAATACCCAGGGATTATTAGGCGAAGAGAACAACGTGCAAAAGCAGAGGTTGACAGGAAGCTGATAAAAGCTAGAAAGGTAAATTCAAACAGCCAAGTTGGGATATTCTGTCTCATTTCTTTCCTCTGATTGTCTTTTGCTGTTAGATGATATGCTAATATTTTTTATGGCACACATAATGCCAGATGTACTAATTAACTTCCTCTTGTTTATCGCTTCAATGTAATTATTAAGCTTGCAGTTTGTATCATTTAGTTAACAAGTTCCATGTTAAACCTCTCACTTTAGTAATGTCAAGTTAGGCACCATGATTATATTCCACCAATCATTTTAGTTCTTAAGAATTGTTCTGAGGAGGCTTCGAGTTATTTTACAGTTGACCAAGAACTGTAAAAATCTAATATGTTGCACTTGGTCTCCTTAAATCGGCAATAACCATGCAAGGGTACTTCTTTCTAGGTGGATGAGATTTTTGTCCTTTTTTATACATAATCCCCATAGAAATCCTGGTACAATGTTTTATGGGTGATAGATTGAGATAGTTGCTAGCTCCTGCTTTGTCTGAAATATTTAACATGTTGTCAAACTAGTGATATTCTCCCTCTCCCTCCCTCCCTCTTATATTCTTCAGCCATATCTTCATGAATCTCGGCACCGGCATGCTATGAGAAGGGAAAGGAGTTCTGGAGGACGTTTTGCGAAGAAAACCGGTGATGATGCTTCAAAGAACACATCCGAAGGCAAGCTCAATGGTTCTGGTCCGGTCCATGCATCTCAGTCACGGAGTTCATCAGGTTCTGAACTCTTGCCGTCTGACTCTGTTGAAACTTGGAATTCCCCTGAAGGTCAAAAGGAAGCAAGAGAGTCCCAAGTGCATGACACTTTTGAAGCTCATGACTATGTAAATAGAGGTGGCCACTATCAAAAACACAGTGGCTTGCAATCCTCTGCATATGGCTCGTACCTGGTTGACAATGAGGATGGAGACCGTTCAGGTGAAAATGAGGACGAAGACTGTCCAGGCCAGCAACTGGGGAACCAGGCCAAACGAAGGTTTTTTGGCCCACAGTGAACCCAGCATGTTAAGTGGATGCCAAGGTGGAGGGTCCAATTCACGCAAGTAGCGAAACTCGGATCCTCTCTCTTATCAGGCAACCACGCACTTGGCAATATATATTGCCAGGCGGCAAATCATTCTTGGCTTTTTCTTTTTCTTGCTTGTGGCTTGAACAGAGTGAAGGAGATGATGAATCCGTGGTTGGCTTCTTTTGTCTGCCAACGCTTCGCGTGCATCATTGTTCTCACTCTCTCTCTTCTTTTTCCTGTGTACATAGAACTGTCAAGGAAACTCAAGTAGAAGTAGTCTCTGGTTAGATTTTAGCCTATCAGCACTCTTGTTTAACGTATAGACTGTCTTGTTTGACGATTTCTTTTCACTTGCAATTCGATGTGGCACTGGTTTGATTTTACAATGCGCGTAACTTGTACAACCACAATCAGAGGTCTAAACCTCCTTTAGGGATAGTCAGTTGAAGTCCCTGTCTGGGCCCAAAAGCATGAACTAACACGAGATCCCTTCGTCCTGGAGAAGAAGTATTCAGTTGGCATGGTATTTGTTTACACGTCATATATGACCACCTGTTAATTCTGTGCAGATAGATTAATCCGTCTTCGTCTTTGGGAAATACAAAAGGGAGCCCAGCAATGAATGCAGAGAGAGAGAGGGAGAGGGAGAGGGAGGCTAGCAGAGACTCGGATGAACTATGATGATAGTGCTGGAAGTTAAAAGAGGCATTGTAGGGCGTCAAGTGGGGGTAAAAACACCACCTGCGTACTCAACCATTGGGAGGTGAAAAAAGAAGGATCGTAAATCCAATGCAGAGTCCCCTTAGGCCTTAACGACCATCCCAATACGAAGATCAAAATACAGAAAAAAAAATCTTCGAAATGGCACGAATTTAATGTAACATGTCTGAAAAAAAGGGATGTACCTTTGGAGAATGTATAAAAGCATATAAGCCAATACGATAAATATAGTTAAATGGCTCTTCATTACATTACATAAATTCCCTAAACTCGGTATTATAATCTATTTTCTCACTATTAATGATGGCACAAATTAAAAACTGCTTTATTTCGCTGTTTGATTACACAGCTTTACACTCAAAATTTAAGATGAAACCCAAAGAAGGTAGTGTATCTGTCTTCTGCTTTGGTATGACAGGATCTGCTGTCATATATGATCTTGATGCTGATGTTGATCAGTGTCCTCTATGTTCTCGGTTTCCTCATCCTCATGTTGTTCTAAGATGGTTTCTCCACCTTCATCATCTGCTGGAGGTTCCTTCTCCGAGTCTGTTTTACCGGAATCTGTGAAATTGCTGGGTTCCGTGGTATTGACCACAGTTGGCTGCTTCTCCATCATTCCAGACAGCGCCAAACTTGGAGACCACTCAAGAACTTCATCAATTATGTTGGACATCCGCTTCTGATACCTGTGGGACAAAAATTGCACTTTAGACTCAAGCATAGAAATAAAGATTTAAGAGGGGTTCATCGTGGCAATTTTTTATGTGAATGCTATAAAAAAGTTCCTGATTGAGGACACTAAATGAAATCATATTACAACCACAAAAGAATCACATGCATTACACCCACAAAAGCAAGAGGGTAACTGTATAGTTCAAAAAAGACACTGACTCTGGGTCTCAGTTTTGAAACGAGTGAAACAGACATGTAAAATAAGTTCACCATAATTCAAATTTTCCATAGTCATCTTGGTTCCTTAAGTTATCATGTTTTGTGCAAAGTGGGAAAGGCAACCTTTCCAGTCTGCTAAATTTCACAACAGGTGCACTCACCTTGCTCTAGCAGCTTCATCAGGGGCATGGTGCCTCAGCAGTAATATGACAAGCACAGCTACTAATGCATAGAAAAGTCTAGTTGTCCACTTGGGCCTCTCCTCCTCATCCTTATTCGGCCAGAAACGGAATAATTCTCCCAGAGTAGCTTCTTCAGCAAGGATGTTAGGGAAAAACCAAACACGCTTTCCAAGAATGAGGTATAGAACACCAAATACTGTGGCTCTCACTGCAAAATAAACAGATAACCTCAATGACCCCTAGAAGCAGTTGAAGCAATAATTTAGTAATAGTTATCACTGTCAACTAAAATGACAATATTCTACACAAAAAAGAAGAGAATAATGCAAAAATATGAACCATGATGTGCACTCATAAGACTAATATAAAGAATGTAAAACCAACCACGCAAAGAACTTGGGACTCTAGAAAATTTAGAAGAAACCAGGTTATAACCAGTGAGTGAGCTGCTCATAGATAGAGCAGCACCAGAACGCTAAATCAAGTAAAGAAAATTTAGGTGGAAATTGTTTTCTTTCATCTCAGAGCTCAGTGAGAAAGAATCATGCCAGTGGTTTCTCACATACCAGTTAAAGAGCATTAAATCAAACATATCACAGCTGACTTGAGCAACAAAATTACCCTGGATCTTGAAAAGATGATTGATATGGATGAACATCATTTAAGACTACTGAAGCAAATTTGATAATAAAGGAAATTTCATGATGAGTTGTGCTAGGGAATGTTCTGCAACACTGACATCAAGAGAAAACACTCATGATCTCCGAGTCACCACAGATGCCCCAACTTCCACTAAAAAACAAAAGCTCAGCCCGAGGTTCATAGAAAAAGCATCCAAACCAGACATTCAGATATCAAAAGGTAATGATGCCTCTTATGCCTCACAAAAACAATTTGGTCATGCCACAAAACAGGAGCTTTATGAAAAAATACGCCATTCAGATCATCACTAACACAGCATGCCCCTTGTCGCTAGGTATAACCACAGAAGTTTCAACTTCAAAGAGTAGAGAAAGAACAAAAGGCAAACAGTGCATAGACTATAAGAGAGGAGATTAATCAACAGAAAGATGTACTTAATAAATACTCAGATGATGGCCTCGGTAACATCACCATCAGCTGTTATATTCGTTAACATGGTAAAAAATCCATCTGTGGAAATCATATCCTCCACCAATCCTAAAATCGAAATGTTATAAGGTTGTTTTTTGCCAAAAAAATAAAAAAGGAAAGAAAAAAAATAGCAATTACAAGAACATTAGGATAATGGGTTTTTCATAATCATTGAGTACTAGGAAACCATATTTTTAAAAGTATCTACTGAAACGCAAAAATAAGAGTACCCCCATGTGTCCTGAAACTAGCACACAAAGGGATCTCTCTTTTCAATAACTCCAGATACTGATTACTTGAACAAATTAATAAGAACGTAAATGTATGAATTTACACCCCTACCTAGCAAGTTTCTCTGGGTTTGATTACATTATTTCTCTAGTTACACATTCAGAACAATTATTTCTCTCACAAAGGAAGTTTGAGGTAGAAACAAGCCAAGAAACCAAAATGACAAATAAACACCTTTTGGAGTTCAACATAAGTGGAAGTTTCCAACTTTCAAATATGAAAATATTAATAAGCTTGAAACAGAAATCTAGATTTTTAATCATAAAAATTTGGTCGAATGTTGCAACACATGTGCAATGATACTGATTTAGAACTCTAAACTAGGGTTTGATAAGTAGCATTGAGGTGCAGGAAGAATTATAAAGTAGAAAAAAACATGAAGCAACAAAAAATGAGCCCTGGAGTACTTACATGAAAGAAGTGAGAGAATAAGCAAAAGAAGTCCAGCACAAGAGTAGAGGATTAATAGCTTGCACCGATGTGGGTATACAGGAAACATGCAAATTGCAAGAGTCAACACGGGCCAGGAAAGTGAGAGAAGTGTTTGCCATAATGGCCTCCGTTTTACAAACGCCCATGCAAAAAAGGCATCATTTTCTGAAAATACTTGATCCTACAAAGGACAACATAATGTTAATAACACGAGCCTGGGAAGCAACACAAAATAAAACTCTTAATTTCTTTGACTACAAAAAAAAAGAGAGACAAAAAGCACAAAACTGACATGGACAGAGACATTATTAAAGGGTGAATGTTTCTATGCAACACAAATTTCCCTATTCTTCTCATTAACAACCTTGCGACTCACCATATTGATCCCAACAACTCAAAATTTTCCCACTATTAAAAAGGATATGAAGGTCAAGTTTGACAATTGAAAGTACATAACATTCTGACCTACATGATAAAAGGATACAGTATGTATCAGGGCAAAGTACAGCCATTCTTAGAAGAATGCAAGGGGAAAAATACCACTGACATGGCAGACTTATAAATGTCAAAGAGAGTAATAGATGACCACGAGAATCCATTCTTTTAACCACTAAGCCTCAACATGCACAAGTCCCAATCTCTAAGAAATCAATTACCCTAATCACAGAGAAAATTGTCATTTAAATTAACTTTTCATAATAAACAAGGATATATTAAATGCATGATGCTTAACAATTTGCACAGTGAAGTCAAAAAATCAATAGCTTAGACAATTGATTGAAAGATCAACTAAGTTCATGCTAAACATCCAAGTGCAAAATGAAACAACTTACAGGAAAGATCTCTAAATGTGCTGGCCAGGTAGACAACTTTTTCTTCCCGGGACGAACAGTTTTCACCACACGATCACAACGCACTAAGAGGTTCTTGCTTAATAAAGTATCGGCAATTTCTTCAACCTCTAAATTATTATTTGACTCTAATATATCTTTAACCTCTGAATGATTTTTCAGAAAGCTTACAAAATCCTTTCCTCTAAAATATTCAACACGGGTCTCCTGTAAGACGGCCCAACGAGATACCAAATCCTTGTGATCTCTCACCTTCTCAGCAAACAACTGAAACACATCCTTTTTTGCAGCTTGTTTCTGAAGAGAGAAACAATCATACAAGTCAGTGAACATTAGAGAAGGAATGAAGTTGAAACCATCATTATGCATAAAAATGACCAGACCAAAGTTAACCACACCAACCATTCACCAGATATGGATGAATGTCAAGCAATAACTTACAAGTATAAACCACCATTACTAGTTCCATGGACTAAAAATGTACAAGTAAGAATACATGCAACCTTGTTCACACGATTTATAAGGCTGACGTACATTAAAAGCAAATTCCTAGTTAAAACAATTCTTGGCAGTTTTAACAAGCAAGCTACACCTTTTAACATAAGACCAGAATTTTGCAAGGACTTGACAGCCACTAAACACTCACAAGGCACAGGACCATAAGAGTACAGCACAACATGGAAATTCCTATAAAAGTAGTATAACAATGGACAAAGATTCAAACACCGTTCATTTCATCTCAAATCGATAAAGTTCCTACAGATACAATTATTTTTTTTATGAATTCACACAACGATCGCTAACACCAATCCCAGATTCCTTCCTATTTGTTTGTTTAAAAACATATAGAATTCATACCAAAAAAACCAATAATCAAGGAACAACAAAATATACAGTTAAGAGCATCCCCGAAATACCATTACTTGAAAGTTGCATCCTTTTTCTCTAGATATAATTTATAATCATCAAGTGTATACCAAGGAAAACACTACCAGTAACTGAGAATTTGTACATTGGGTTGTTTTCTCACAAGAGTAACAATGTAACTTCCATTTGTTTTGCTAACGAAAATGACAGTCTAAAGACCATAAATTGCGTTTCTTGACATGGGTTTCGAGGAACGGAATAAAAGCATAAAGATCGAACTTGAAGCAAATCAGACCCTTACCAAAGTTCGCATCTTTCAGGTCCCGCATAACAACAGAACACGTTATTCGGATTTCCTTAACACAAATGGGTATAAAAGAAGGTCACATTTTTGACATACGTCTTTAATCAAGCACAGGAAAATTCTACAATTGCAATAATGTTTTCAATTACACGAGTCGTAACATAAAGATAATGACTTTATTTTTTAAAAAAGAAAACAGAGGAAAACCCTAGATCAGAGAGAAGGAGAGGACAAACCCTAGGAGGGGTATCAGAGTTCAGATCTCTGGAGGCATTAGTTACGGCCCCTGATGATCTTCGAACCCTTTTCTTGTCTGCTGCCCCTCCTGATTTCTTCATCTTTGTGTGCGTGTTTTACGTTTTTAGTTTTGTTTGCGTGTTCATATTTATTTTGGCACTGTCATAGTTGTTTTTCATTTGTAATAAAAAAGTATTTTCACTCCTTTTCCATTTATGGGCACGATAGGTTCCTTTTGGGAGTGACCTGATATTTCTAGCGCTGACCAATCAATGAAGTTTGGAACCACCCGACAATTTTTTTTTAATTTTCTTTTTCCTACTTGTTAAATTAATGAAATTGCACAGGCAAAGCAATGCTAGATTTTTATTCTTCTGGAACAGGCATCATCATCAGGTGCCTTGCCCCTCCCCCGTTACTTTTTTTTATCGTCCTATATTTGACCTCCATAAATAAGATTATGAGCATCGGTTGTCTGGTTTGTGTTCACAAATTTAGAATCAAACTTAAATTCCCTTCTATAAATAAAATCTTATCTATGAAATTGAAAGTAGATGTTTTTTACTTGAAATACGTATATTTCTATATAAAAAAAACCTTGTCCATCATGGATATTTGTGTGTGTGTTGAATCTGTCATGGATAATTGTGTGTGTGTTGAATCTGTCATGGAAAACTGTCCTCCTGAAAGATAACCATGGATGGATAAATCCCAGTAAATCAGAGATACCAACATTCACTTGCGTTATAGAGGAAAACTAGCTGCAGGTTAGTCTAAATTGCAAACACTGAATTCCAGGGCACTATAGTTTTGATTTTATGCTCTTTTTCAATATCGTGGATGCACAGTATCTAACACAAATCTACAGTGTTCGGTTCAAACCTCAAAGCATCTTGTCAACGAATCAATCGATAAGGTTTGTGTTCAGAGATTTTAAGACTACAATAACCCCTCCAAGGATTTCCAAAGGAGTAGCTTTGAGGCTCTAGATCAGTTAATGATCATGAACTGGAAATTAATTATGATTGAAGATATACATGGTGGTCTGGATATATAGCTTGGTGTATTTTCAGCTGAAGGATGGATTTGCACACGGCTGCTAAATTAACAAGAAGATAATGTGAATCCCTGCAGCATGTTACATTATTTGCAATCACTGATAGAATAAATATCATTTGTCAATTACATTTGATGAATACTTTACTACTAATCTCAACGGTGTCCTTAATTCCGAGAAGAAATTAAGGTCTATGTTTATGTATGAGCTGATTTAAATCTGAACCAAGTCTATCCCAGCTGCTTTACTGCACACATCTTTAGGCTGTTGAGTGTGGTCAAAAGCCATAGTATTTTATTTTTATATTTTGTCGGCATCTACTGACCAGAATGTTGGGCTCTGATTACTCTGTTTATTATCCATGCATATTATTTCACTGGTTCTAATTAGCCTGGAAAGTCTTGCATGATCAAGTGGTCCATGAAAAAGGAAAAGGGTCAAGAAATCGATCGGCATGTAGCTGAAAAGTGAGAATAACAGGCGTACAGGGAACCATTCTTGAGCACACCTCCTGGTCAGGAAGTGTGCGGCAGCAGCCTTCTCTCGTCGCATCATGTCCGTTCGGTGCATGAGCTCTGTCACCCACAGGAGAACCAACCAAGAGAAGGGCTAATTGACCGTATATAACCTGTATTCTCAACAATATTAGCATTATCCACTGTGAATCTCATTGAAATTGGATTTCACAGCTAGAGTCCAAGAATGGCTAGACGGACAGGCATTTTGTGCCGATTGCATGAGAGGGACAGACGAAGGGGTGGCTTGCTGCCCATTGAAATCATTTAGGTTAGGATAATAGGATAATGTTGCTCGAACAGAGGCTTCCAGCAATGTCCTCTCATCATTCCTTCAACACCAAAAAATGTAGGGTCTACGCCTGCACCTAATCTCACCGCCAGATATTTTTTTTATGTTTAGAAATAAATTTGAAATAATATTTTTTTATTTTTAAAAATAATACTTTAAAATAATCTAAAAATATAAAAAATTAAAAAATAAATAGAGAGATTAAAGGGTGTCATCATGATGATGAAATTGACTGATCGTGGCAGAACTAGAAGAGTAAAAGAAATCATAAAAAAAACCTTCAAGAGGTCTCCATCAATGCAGGCCTCGGAAACAAACAGTAACATCCCAAGTTGATACAATGTACAAAAATCCAAAGTAGATTACAGAATTTTCACCCATAATCAGATTCTGAATATGATTCGGTCAGACTCCATTCTTTAAAAGTACAACAAATACATGGCTCTGGATTAATGTAGGCGTCCTTTTTTTTATTTTTTAAAATTATTTATTATTATAATAATATTAATATTTTAAAATATTTTTTTATTTAAAAATATACCAAAATAAGATTTTTTATTTTTTAAAAAATTATTTTTAATATCAAAACATTAAATTATATACAAATATTAAAAAAATTATTTTAAACAATTATTATTACATTCTAATTAGTTTATCCTATAGGAATTATAGAATGTTTTATTTATCTAATATTAAAAGTTGAATTAAAAAAATTTATAAATTTTTTTTCTTTCATAAATGTAATTTATATGTCTTTTAAAGTAGTTTTTTGAGCTTTGCTTAAAAAATGATGCTTTGCAAATATTTTTTTAAAATTTTAATACTTTGATATCAAGAATTTTTAGAAAACCTCTGTAAAAACACCACTCTCTATTTATTAGTAATGTGTTTGATCTGTTTTTTAAAACAGTTCTCAAATTGTTTTTTCTTTTAAATATTATATTAGTATATTTTTTAAGGTTTTTTAATAATTTTAATATGATGATGTTAAAAATAAAAGAATATATTATTTTAATTAAAAAATATTTTTATAAAATCACGCATTACCAAACGAAATTATTTAAGAAAAACAACCCTATCTATATATATAAACAGAGCCTTTAGTTTTCTGGGTATCTGAGGTTTGTTGGCATATTTTTTTAATAGTAATAGAAAAAGGCAAGAAAAGGCAAAAGGGGGCTGCTGTTTCTCTGCCTTCGTTGAATCCAACGTTAAGACAGAGAAAGAGAGAAAAAATTTAGATAGAGGGATAGTCTCTGCAAGATTAAAAAGAAAAAGGAAGGAAAAAAAAAACAAAAGGAGCTTCTTGACTCTCCTCGCTCTCTGTCTCTCTCATCATCTTTCATACGTTTAAAACCTTTTTGTCTTCCTGTGCACATTATTTCTTTCTTGCATTAATTTTTAATTAATTAGCTATTCAAGCTCGTCTGGGTATTCTTCAGATTCTCCTTTCAAGTCTCCAAACCAACAGCATTTCAAGGTGGTTTTTCCCCCCACTTTTGTAATCTATCATGTCACTATTTTGTGCTGTAAATTTTCTTGATTTTTGTGGTTTCTTGATTTCTTCTGGTAATTATGCTATGCCATGCAGATGTGTTTGCTTATTTTATTACCAAATTTGGTGTATGCCATATTAGGTAGTCTTTCGTGAATACTTGTTGCCTGAATCTGCTTCTCTCTGTGTCCAACATAAATTTGTTCTCAATTTTTTTTCGGGGTTTCTTTCAGATTCAAAGATTTGTACCAAAAGGTTCAGACTTTCATGGAGTCTTTTATTCCTTAAAAAATGTTGACTTTTTTTTCTTGGAAGCAAAATAATGTTTATACAGTGATTTTGTTACCTGTGTTTGCTGCCGACGGATATAAAAACGTTAACCCTTTGTTTTGCTTTACTGGGTATTCTTGAAATCTTTACAGATCGTCATTTTTTGGACAAGTTGAAAGTTTGAGATAGAGATCTTGATCCATGGGTAATTGCTGTTTTACCCCTTCCGGGGCTTCTTCCTCTGAGAAGAAAGTCAAAGGTAAAAAGAAGAAGCAAAATCCATTCTTTGGTGATAGTTATGCTGTAACCAATGGATCCGGAGATGTAGACAAGCTTTGGGTCCTGAAAGAACCCACTGGCAGGGATATTTTAGCGCATTATGATCTGGGTCGTGAGCTTGGCCGTGGTGAGTTTGGTATTACATATTTGTGCACCGATGTAAACTCTGGTGACAAGTTTGCCTGCAAGTCCATATCAAAGAAGAAGCTGAGGACTGCTGTGGATATTGATGACGTGAGGAGGGAGGTGGAGATAATGAAGCATTTGCCTGCTCATCCAAATATCGTGACCTTAAAGGCTAGTTATGAGGATGATACTGCTGTGCACATTGTGATGGAATTGTGTGAGGGAGGAGAGTTGTTTGATAGGATTGTAGCGAGGGGGCATTACACAGAAAGAGCAGCTGCTGCAGTTATGCGAACTATTGTGGAAGTTGTTCAGGTTGGTGTTCTGATTGTGTCCTATTTCTTTTGGTTGGTTTGTTGCAAGTATAGTTTATTGCTTTGTTATAGATTTTCAGTATGAGATGATGCTACCATCTCGAGCTTGATGGGACTAAGGATTTTCCTGATAGTCTTTTGAATTAAAATGATGGTGATGATGGATCCCTTGGTAGTTTGATGTTTGGTGTGTACTGTTGTTAATTTTTACCCTTCTTCTTCATTAGGCTTAAAATACCCATTTTAAGATATGCTTCCTTATGCTGATAATGGCTTAACATGGAAACCAGTTGATTTCATCAATACTTTACCACAAACGAGTTAATAATGAAGTTCCCGGATAGCCAGTGTCTTTTCCATTTTGATTTGCATTTAAATCCTTTTGATAGGATATGTAAATTCTTAGGTTTCTTTATTTACTTCCTTTTCTTTTTCCATTTTCTATAAATTTATTGTTTTAGCCTGCCAGCTTTTAGATGTTTATGAATACAGGATCATTTACAATTGGAATTTTCTATTTCTGCATTGTATTTGCAGTAACAGAAGTTTCAAGAAAGCATCATATCATTTACTTATTTGGTTTAATTACTTCAAATGATTTTCATAAGTTCTCCATTATTGGCTGATGGTGCTTCATAATCAGGCCTTTTTGTCATTTGAAATAATTTGATTTTCTTTTGCGTGCATTTGCTCTGTAGATGTGCCATAAGCATGGAGTCATGCATCGAGATCTCAAACCAGAGAACTTCCTATTTGCAAATAAGAAGGAAACCGCTGTGTTGAAGGCAATTGATTTTGGATTGTCAGTCTTCTTCAAACCTGGTATTGCATTGTATCTGAGCCAATTGCCTCCCTCAGCATATTAAATGGCATTTTGTTAATATTTCTTGAAATTAAGCATCAGCCATGATCTATGTCATTCTTACATCTGCTATTCTGTCTGAAGATTCCTTTTCTTCTCTACAGGTGAGAGATTTAATGAGATAGTTGGAAGTCCTTATTACATGGCTCCAGAGATTCTAAAGCGCAACTATGGCCCTGAAGTTGATGTCTGGAGTGCTGGAGTCATTCTTTATATATTACTTTGTGGTGTCCCTCCTTTCTGGGCAGGTTGTTTTCCTTGTTTGATTGTCTAATTATGTTGCTTGTTTGTTCAATGAGTGTTTCTGGATGGTTTTATGGTCTTTAATTTAAGATGGATAAAAAATTATTAAAGAAAGCTAATTAGCCCATGGAACCATTGTGGATTCTCACCCTTTTTCTGTTATGATCCTAAAGGGCATGAAAGTTATCTGCATGTGGTTTCTGCTCCTTGTTTTTAAAATCGTCTTCTCAGAGAATTTATTTTCTTGGTCATGCAGAAACTGAGCAAGGGGTAGCACAGGCAATTATTCGCTCTTTCATTGATTTCAAGAGGGATCCTTGGCCTAGAGTTTCTGATAATGCGAAGGATCTTGTGAAGAAAATGCTTAATCCTGATCCTAAGCTAAGGCTTACTGCTCAGCAAGTGCTCGGTAGTTCTTTCTTCTATTAATCCAATGTGTGCTATCTAGTTGCATGCTTATATGTTAACGTGCAAATTTATACTGGCCTTTTGTTTGCAGAGCATCCTTGGATACAAAATGCAAAGAAGGCTCCAAATGTCCCACTCGGTGAGACTGTGAGAGCAAGACTCAAACAGTTTTCTGTGATGAATAAGCTCAAGAAAAGAGCCCTGAGGGTAATGATTCTTAATTTGTTTGCTATTTAGCTTTGATTATGATGAAAACTTTTTCCATGGGAACTAATATTATTCACTAAATTACGGCTGTGCGGTGCACATCTATACAATTCCTCCATCCCCAACAATCCTGCATCCTCTATTCCTCTTCGCAAAATAAAAAGGAGTGATATTTTGAGCTGTCCATCTGCAGGTGATAGCTGAACACTTGTCGGTGGAGGAAGTAGCTGGCATAAAGGAGGCCTTTGATATGATGGACACTGGCAAAAGAGGCAGCATTAACCTTGAGGAGCTTAGGGTTGGGTTACAAAAGCTAGGCCAAAATATTGCTGATGCAGATCTTCGAATCCTTATGGAAGCTGTAAGCATATTTGCCATAGTGGCAGAAAATATTTCCTTTCTGAGAGGGAAAAGGATAGATTCTGTTATAAAAGTAGAATATCATAATGAAATTCATGCAAAATTTGCCCCTTGAATTTTCTGTGGATTTTACAGGCTGATGTTGATGGTGATGGAGCTCTAAATTATGGAGAGTTTGTTGCAATTTCAGTTCACATTAAAAAAATGGGCAATGACGAACACCTGCATAAAGCTTTTGCATTTTTTGATCGAAACCAGAGTGGTTACATTGAGATTGAAGAGTTGCGAGAATCCTTGAATGATGATGTTGACACCAATAATGAGGATGTTATCAATGCCATTATGCATGATGTCGACACAGACAAGGTTAGCGTTATTTATGTATTTATTGTATATAGATGTAAATTAATTACAAAAACGAGCCTTCAGGGCTTTCTCAGTCCTGAAGCTGTCAGTTTGCAGTATGCTTCTTGTTAGTTTGCTCGACTCATTCTGTTGCCTGGAAATGCCATTGGTAAATTATGATGCATTTTTCACCAAGATTGTGATGTGATGAAAGTTTTCCATGTTAAGAGCAATAGAACAGCTTGTTTTATTATCAATACTCACCGTGTCTATCTTCCTCAAATCATGATTCACTGTTGGACCTTCTCAGGCTGATTGCCTTTGCTTGGTGTAAACATATGCATATCACACGTGTCTCTCCCTTCAGCTTGACTCCATATGTGAATGCTTTTCCCTCTCTGCTGTGGATGATAGAATGAGAATGACAGAATTGGTTACTGATGTTTGTCTCTTGATATCACTATTTTGTATAACACTAAGAATGTTTCTGAGTTTTGTGGCATCTCTTATCATCCTATGATTGTTGCTAAATTGGAAGGATAACCACATTTTAATTCGACCCTGCAGGATGGGCGCATAAGTTATGAGGAGTTTGCCACGATGATGAAGGCTGGTACAGACTGGAGAAAAGCCTCGAGGCAATATTCACGGGAAAGATTTAACAATCTGAGCATAACTTTAAGGAGGGATGGATCATTGCAGGCAGCCACTTGAGGGTAGACAACTCCAACAGCTCAGTCAGTGGAGAAAAAACCAGCCATTATTGTTTGGTCTCTGAAGTTGTTCTGACTTTATTTTTTTCTTGTTTTATTTCTTAGGGCCTTTTGAATAGGTAGGAATAGTCGTAGTGTCCTTGATATGTTCAGAATTTGTTTGTCATGGGGGAAAGTTGCATGCGAAGAGGCACACAAAATGGTAGAGAAAGGTTGGCAAGGATGGACCGCAACATGTGTTTGTAAATATGCCATCATCAATTAGGCTTACATGTCCTGCTCATGTCAGAAACGACCACTTTCGATTATTACGTAGATGTCTTTTTGTCCTCCTTGTCTTTGTTTTTCTTTTGCTTGTTTTTTGTTTTTGTGGTTGTGTTTGTTGGATGAGTATCATATTTGGACTAAGAAAGCTGAGATTTGGTTTGTTTATTTTGCCTAATCTCTCCTTGGTGGCGGTATCAAAATCTTATTGAGCCCAAAGCATGGTTTCTATTTTCAGCAGGAGTTGGAGGATAAGATGTTGCATTCCTTACTCTGTGATCGCCTAAACTTTTCCTCGAATAAGAGTAACGCCTGATCGAGTTCACAGGTTTTGTATCAGCATCCATGTCAACATCCTTGTGATCGCTGTTCGTGCTCTGCCCTGTTTGCCCTGGTTCTCAATCTCTTCTTGTGGAATATGTAGGCTATGCTTCGCCCGGTCCTGATTAACCCGAAACTTTACAGGCATTGTCCTTGTCTCGAGATAAATCTGGAAACCGTACACCATGTGATTTACAAATTCAGCAAGGTGCTGAATGCCAAAAAGGTGTTGCCCAGCTCGTTACATGTGAAGCTTCCAAACTCAAATCAACAACAAAGTCTTAAGAACACACAACCCCGTTCACCTGAGTCACTGCAGAAAGGATTTCAAGATTCCCACCCATTGACCTCCTAGATAAATCCAGGTTATCAAGATTTCAATTGAGCCACTGGATACATCAGCCAAAACAAGGAAGACCGAGCTTGACCTGAGATTTTATGGTAAATGGATGATAAATCCAGCTTTGAAGATCCATTGCCAGAACAACCTCTTTTCCATTCAAGAGTTTCTAAAACGTTTACATTCATCTCATTTCTTCGATGAACGCGAGGGAGATCTTGTTGCTCTGCCACGTGGCTTGGTTCTCGCTCTTCTTCTTCTTCTTCTTCTTCTTTTTAACGTGAGAAACTGTGAGGTAGAGCTGGATGTATCAACTCATTCATAACTTTTCACCGTTGATGGGATGACACGTGTATAAGTGTTGCCTAGTAATTTTTCCATTGCTTTAGAACTTCTTTTTTCTCTTTTGATTTTTATATTTTATAAAAGTAATGCTAAATATAAAAAAAAAATATGATAAGAATACTTGGTATTATTCGATTAATATCAAGGCAAGCATCAAATATACCCCAAGCTGCTATGATAGTATCATCTTGCACCAAACTATTTTACTCTTTAATTAGAACTCTTCTAGAATACTTAATAAAAAAATATTATATCTTTTTATAAAATTATGTTATTTTTTTTAAAAAAGAGAGTACATATGAGAAGTCTTAAAAAAAGGATGAGAATCCTTTATTAGAAATTTATATATAAAGAAAAAGGAAGATAAAATTGATGTTCTGGCGACAAAACTGAAATTACCAGTATTTTAAGGTATTTATTATCAATATAACATAACACTTCAAACCCATAAAAAAAATAAAGCATCAATTTAATATTTTTTAACATTAAACATGTATTTAAAAAACATCAAAAGTATAAATTATTAAACTCTCCAACACCTCCTGAATGACCAATCCCCAACATTATCTTTAAAAACATTACCGTAGCATATGAGATGTTTAGAAATATAATAGTGATTGTTTTTTAAAATATTTTTTGTTCAGAAATATATCAAAATAATATTTTTTTATTTTAAAAAAATTAGTTTTCACGTCAGCATGTTAAAATGATTAAAATTATAAAAAAATTAATTTTAAATAAAAAAATTTAAAAACATGAGGTTTCCAAATTAGATTTTATGGATGTTCTCGGGTAAAAACTATCACGTCTGTTTAATGACTTTAACCTTAATTTCTAACGAAATTAAGGAAATGAAAAAAATAATACTGCAAGAATTTATGTAGCTATCGTGCGTTGATTTAGCATGAGATTTTGATTATTTGATGAGATTAATATTATTCTAATTGATATTATTACGTGTAATGGCGTCAAAGATCTCTACAGGTTTGAATTTGCTTACTGTTAGCTCCTTCCTGCCGTCCTTCTCCAAGCACTGTAGCGGTGTACTGCGCTACATTGGGTTAAATTATTGATTTGATAAATCTGGTATGATTTAATAATATGATTAAAAAAACTAACTATAATTAAAAAATTAATTAATAAAAAAATATATTAATATTATAAAAAGATATCATTTACTCTTAAATTCTTAAAATATCTCAATAATCTTATTTAATAACAAAAAAAAATTAAATAAAAACTAGATAATTTCATAAATAGAAAAAAATAAAGCTTAGTCACCAGCAAATAAAACGTTGAAAGATAAATTGAAAAAAAAATAAAAATTACTAACAAAAAAACTAACCAGTCAACATACAAAACTCGCGATCCACTTATGTGGCTGGGACAACAACTTGCAAGAAAAAAAGAATAAAATAACGGAGGTTGACTCTTAAACAAACTAAATAATGAAAGGCGAGACCAGAAAAAAAAATAATGAAAAAAATATTAAAAAAAACTCAAATAAATCAGGGTTAATTCGACTAACCCGCAACCCGGAATATTATACCATGTTAACCTAGCACAAAGAAAAGCAACAAAAATTATGAATTTATTGACGCATAATGTACATATTATTAATTTTTTTTAATAATATTTATATTCATTAAAAGACTAAATTGCTCCTCAGCTTAATTAAAAAAAAAACATTATGAAAATATGAAAAAGAAAACTTGACAGCCAATTCAACAAATCTTGTTTTTAGGGGCATGCTAGTTATTTTATCTAAAAATAAAAACAAAAAAAAACTAAAAAACTCTTATATGTCTTTTTAGTTTTTATTTTTTATTTTAAGCATAGTTAAGTTATTTTAATATAAAAAAACACTAAAAAAAAAGATCTACCTTGTATTATTTGATGAAACTAATTGAAACTTGTGAAAGTATCATTTCAACTTTATCTTCACTTAATTCAACTACGGATACTTTTAATTTTAATGTCAATAAATATTACATGGCTATAAAAATAAAATAAATTTAAATTAGTATTTTTTTCTCCTCTAACATCAGGAATAATAATATATAAAGTTCACGCGTGCATGGGCACAGTGCGAAGGTAATTAATTACCTTCGCACAGTGCTAAATGCACTAAAGATTCAAAAAGAATGAAAAGGAAGAGAAAGCTTACCGTGCCGCAGATTGCTCTGCTGGAGTGTTAGCGTTTGGGCGAACATCAGTGAAGGCGCTCGTTGCTAGGAAACTGGAATTCCTCCTACCTTTGCTTCCCTGCCCTCTGTTTCTTCTTCTCTCGTCTTTTTTGTTCTGTTTTTTTAGTCTGTGTGTGTCCTGGGTTGCCCCTTGTCTCTGTGTTTTCGTTTTTCTTCCCTTTTTGTATTTTGCTCGTCCCTGTCTTCTGCTCCTCTGGTCCTCTTCTGTCTTGTTCGTTTTTCTGGGTTTATTTTCGTTCTCTGCCCTGTTGTGTTCGTTCCCACTGTTCTCCTCTTCCCCCTTGTTCGTCTGTGTTTTCAGTCCCCTCTCTCTCGGTCTACTGCTCGTTCGTCTCCTCTGTTTTTTTTTCTTTTCTCCCGGTTCTGTTTCTCCGTCTCTTCCTCCTGCTTCTCCCGCTCGTCCCCCTTTTCACCGAGGCCTTTCTCTGGCTTTTATAAAGCCAGAGAAGGTCTTGTGCCCCTGCCTTCAGAAATGGCGGGCATCGTGGAGGCGAGAGATCGTGGGCTTCAGAAACGGCATCGTGGCCGTGATTGCTGGATTTTCCCCTGTTGAACTGGTCTTCGGCAAACTGATGATGAACTGTAAGATCCAAAACGGCGTCATTTGGCATGGAAAATGACAAATTGTAGTTTGGTCCCTGATGTTTTGAAATGTATCAATTGGGTCCCTTAATCAATAAATTTTAATTTTTCCCCTTTGATTAATTTCAATTAAATCCCTGAATTTATTTAACTAATTAAATCAAAGTTTAATTAAGTTCACAAACTTATTAATTCTTCAATTAACATTTTAATTTCATTAATTAAACCAATCCAAATTTTAATTAAATTCTCAAACTTATTAATTCTTCAATTTCTGACCAATTCACTCTCAAATTTGATAATTTCATTTCTGAACTTCAAATTTGTGTTGTCTTAACCTTATTTTCAATTGTATATTTTTTATTATTATTTATTCAAAAATTAGGTTACGACACCTATCATTAAGAGGTGTTTTGGTTTTTCTTTCTTTTTAAAACAGAGTAATTATTTTGATGTCATTAAAGACAAAATCAACATGACTTCTCTCATAATTTTTTTTTAATTATTTTACATTGATTTTATTATAAATTTGAAGGTTACTCAAGAGGATTATTATAATTAATATATATTAAATATTATTAAAAAAACTGGTGGCATGTATGTAGCGTGTGGACAACTCCTCGTCATTTGAGTAGCACGTTCAGAGCTATCTAGCCACCAAACATCGCTTTCCAGGACAGCATTGGAAAGGTCTCAACACTCCTGGCTTATTGGGGTGACGCGTGCTCCTAAAACGCATCGATTTTGACACTAGTAATTATTTTTTTACCCTTCTTTTTCCTCTCTCTTCACCTCGAATTCAACACTACACCTCTTCAAAAATTTAAAACAACCCCTCCAATTTATTTCTGGTTTATATTTGGTTCATGTCCTTTTGTTTATAATCTTTTTAATTTTAAATAATCTATAAAATTATAATTTTTTTTATTTCAACCCTTGTGATCTTTTAATTTATAAATACTTTATCAAATTATAAATATTTTTTTATTTGATATTTTTTTATGATCTTATTTTTTAAAATTAAATTAGTTGATAATTAATTTTTTTTACTAAACCCAAAATTGATACAAGCGAAACAGAAGTGCAAATGAGGAACAATGCAAGCACATTTTTCATACGTGAAAGCGTTTGCTTTGCAAAGGGCACATTCATGTGAGAGTCAATTGCAAAATTGCTGGTAGAAGGAGTTCAGGTATGTTGGCCAAGGTTCAAGTCCTCCCTTGTAATCGAGTTTTAACTTGTTTTTTTAATTAAAATTTTAATTATTTTTATTTTAAATTAATTTTTTAATATTTTTTTTATCATTACTGATATCAAAAATAAAAATAAAAATAATATTTTAATACATTTTAAATAAAAAAAAATACTTTTTTTTTATACTAAATTTCAAAATAGACCTCTCCTAAGATTGAGACGCGAAAACAAGGACGCTGAGAAGGAAAAGAAAAATACTTATAAAATCATTTGCGTAAAATATTTTTAATAATTGAAATACATCTAAATATATATATTTTTTTTTTGATGAGAGAAACCTCACCCTCTAGAAAGCACACTTTGTGGGTCCAAGTGAGAGAGTAAAACCCCGACTATCCCAGACTCTTACAAAAAATACACGTCCTGACTCGAACTCATAACCCGCAACTTCTTAAAAAATACATATAAATGGACTGCATAAACTCCACTAAAATAAAATAAATTTGAGACTTAAAGATATCAATAAAAATTTTATAATTATATTTTTTATATTATTAAAAAAATTTCAATGAAATAAAACTAATAGGAGTCATTAAATTTATTTTAGTGGGATAAAGAAACTTTAGGTTAAATAAAAGAAGAAGAAAGAAAGAAAATTTTAAGTTGCTCGGCTCCGATTCTCTTTTGCTTATTATAGGAGTTTTTCTTGCTATATTTTAGCATCTAAACACCAGTCCTAATTGACTATTATATATTTTTATTATTAGCACGAAACCAACCTAATCCCGTCCACGTTCAATGCACCATAGAATCCAACTTTGGTTTTGCTGCATGTCTGTCTCTTACACTCCCACGCGCTCCTTACCACACCTCCCGGCCCTTTAACAGCAATTCCCCGCACAGCTGCAGAGCGTGGACTAGAAGCTCGTGGGGGTACGTCAGAGTCACCACTTAAAAAAAACACTCGTGTCATGCACGTGACAGCGCACGATAGCAAATAGCAGATAAGAGTTAAAAAAACAAGAAAAACAAAATAAAATAACCCTTCACAGCTTTAATTCAAGGCTGTCGCTGTCAACTTGATCTATCTTCCCTACTCACCAGTCTCCACAAATTATCAATCTCCCTGCTTCTCTCCTACTTGGTTTTTTGTTATCCAGGGTTTAGGTTTTTTGTTTGAGATAAGAGAGATAGAGGATGACGACGGCGACGTCGTATGGAGCAGCTCATAGTGCAGTGTTGAAGGAGGGGAAGAAGATTCAGATAGGGAGTTGTGATGGATTGAGGAGTAGGAATTCAGTTGGTTTGAGTAGGAGACATGTCAATTTGTTTTCAGTTTCAATTGCTAGACCTAATCCGCTTATCAGAGCTGTCTCCACGGTTAGATTACGTCAATCAATCAATCTCCCCTCCTCTCTCCCTGCTTTGAGTTTCCGAAGTTGTTTTCTTTTGTGTTTGGATTTGTTCTCTGTTTTGGAAGGCTAAAGAGGGAAATGCGAGAAAAGAAAGCTTATTTAATTATTAGCACAGGCATATCAGTTTTGATTTGTTTTTGGATTGAGTTTTTCTTTTTTTTTTTTTTAATTTTATCAAAAGCTGCTTTTTTGAATCTCGTGCTCTGTTTGGAAGCAGGGGAAAGAAATAATGTCAAAAGTAAAGGGTGATATTATTTCTTTTATTTCAATCTGGCGTCTGTTCTATATGACTTTTTTTTTAAAAATAAAATAAAAGTGTACTCAGAATTGTTTCATGATTGTTGAATTTCTTATTAAATGTGCTGTGCTGAGTAGATTTGGGAGAATAAGAAAGGTGTCTAGAACCTAAGAAATTGAAATGCTTCTGATTTAACTTCATCAGATTGAGTTCGTTAATGAATGTTAACATTTTATATTTATTTTGGAACAATAAAGAATCGTAAGGCTAGGCTGCAAAGGCAATTTCTTGATAAGAATAACCTCGATGTTGATTATTAGTGATAGAGTTTGTCTAGTTTAGTTTTCATGTTTTATAACTTGCACAATTTTTGTGGGCAGCCAGTAAAGCCGGATACTGAAACTAAGCGTAGCAAGGTTGAGATAATCAAAGAACACAGCAATTTTATCAGGTACCCTCTTAATGAGGAGTTGCTCACAGATGCCCCGAACATTAATGAGTCTGCTACACAAATAATCAAGTTCCATGGGAGCTATCAGCAGTATAACAGAGATGAACGAGGGGCAAGATCTTACTCTTTTATGCTTCGTACAAAGAATCCATGTGGGAAAGTCCCGAACAAATTGTACTTGACCATGGATGATCTTGCTGATCAGTTTGGAATCGGAACACTTCGATTGACAACCAGGCAAACATTTCAGCTCCACGGTGTTCTAAAGAAGAACCTCAAGACTGTGATGAGCAGCATTATCCATAGCATGGGTTCAACTCTTGGTGCATGCGGTGATCTTAACAGGAATGTTTTGGCCCCTGCTGCCCCATTTGCAAGAAAAGATTACCAATTTGCACAGCAAACCGCTGATAATATTGCTGCACTTCTAACTCCCCAGTCTGGTTTCTACTATGATATGTGGGTGGATGGAGAGAAAATAATGTCGGCAGAACCTCCAGAGGTAGTGAAGGCCCGCAATGACAATTCTCATGGAACCAATTTTCCTGATTCACCAGAGCCCATCTATGGAACTCAATTCTTGCCTAGGAAGTTCAAAATCGCAGTCACTGTGCCAACGGACAACTCTGTGGACCTTCTCACAAATGACGTTGGTGTGGTTGTTGTTACTGATGCTGATGGGGAACCTCAGGGGTTTAATTTATTTGTAAGATTAGATTAACATATACTGAAACATTCCTCTTTTTTCTTCTTAATTGCCTACAGCTTTTTGTTTCTTACAATTTCTGCTTTTCGTTTCTTACAATTTCTGATGTGATGCAGGTTGGTGGTGGTATGGGAAGAACTCATAGGCTAGAGACCACTTTTCCTCGGTTGGCAGAACCATTGGGTTATGTACCAAAAGAAGACATTCTATGTGCAGTGAAAGCTATTGTTGTCACTCAACGAGAAAATGGGAGGAGAGATGATCGTAAATACAGTAGAATGAAATATTTGATAAGCTCCTGGGGAATTGAGAAGTTTAGAAGTGTTGTGGAGCAATATTATGGGAAGAAATTTGAGCCTTCCCGTGAGTTGCCTGAGTGGGAATTTAAAAGTTACCTGGGATGGCACGAGCAGGTTATCCCTAATTTATAAGTGTAAACTTTGGTTCTGTCTCACCACATTACAATGTTTTGGCTATTCTGCTTAGGATCAAACATTTTCTTATCTGTACCTTATTTGCTTCTTGAATTTTACCTTCTGCTTACTGATAGATTGAAAATTCTTGGCAGGGTGATGGTGGCTTGTTTTGTGGGCTCCATGTTGATAGTGGTCGTATTGGGGGGAAAATGAAGGCGACATTAAGGGAAATAATAGAAAAGTACAATTTGGATGTACGTCTCACACCAAACCAGAACATCATCTTGTGTGGTATTCGCAAAGCATGGAAGCGCCCAATCACCACTGCTCTTGCACAGGCTGGTTTACTGGTAAGGTTTTTTCACTTTTGGTGTCCACATTATCTTCTGTCCGGGTATTCCATAACTGTGAAATTTTCCCAGAGTTAAAGTCCATTGATTAATATGAGTAGGCCTATATCATTTTTTTTTTCCTGTTCCTTGAGACTTGGTGTTAGGATTTGTGTAACTGAATTCCTTAGTTCCTAGTGAATCATGGAAATGGATTAATCATGAAACTGTTTGTGAGCTAAAGAAAGGATTTGATTTCCTGGTTTCATATATGAAAGAAAGGGTTTCATATATGAAAGAAAGGATTTCATACAAGGCAGTAATTGGGTAGGTCTTGTCAGATGGTTCCATTAAGATTTAGATGGCATTAGCACACAATTGCAAATGTGATGTGCAGTCAAACTATTATAAATGCCACAATATTGCAAGATCTGAATCTTTATTCCCTGTTAGTCATCTATTTTTCCAATAAAACCACAGAGCAAAGGACATCTTTTGAAATCTCATGCAGCCTTTATCAATTTAATAATTAGGTTCGGTAAGGATAGTCTTTGTAGTCACTCAAGTTATTAATTTATCAGTGGACACCTTTTCAGAATTTGTATTTAATGTTATGGATGTAATCACTTATCATGCCAAACAGTCGACCTTTCTGGTAAACCTTTCAATGGTAATTGACATTCAAAATCTTTAACATTCTTGTATAGTATGTCAGAAGGACCCACTTAGCATCTCTGTTTCTTGTTTCATGCCTTTCTACTACTGTCTGAATGATTCTGCTGTTCAGTTGGCAAGTGATGAATTTCTGGGGGTTATTATAGTGCTTATTCGGTTTGCTAGGTCTTTGTTTTGCTTGCTGGTTTTGTTTCATTTTTCTCAATTGTTCTGGTTTTGATTAATATTGCTCATGCACAGCAACCCAAGTATGTAGACCCCCTCAATTTGACTGCAATGGCATGTCCAGCTTTACCACTGTGCCCATTGGCAATAACCGAAGCTGAACGGGGAATACCTGACATCCTCAAACGTATTAGAGCTGTATTCGAGAAGGTGTGTTCATTCAAATGAGTTCATCAGAATTGAACCAAGCTTTTGATAGATGAATGTAGTGAATTGTCAATTGCATGCAAATGTAAATTTAGACTATTTACTGGTAGTCTTTTTTGATTTCAGGTTGGTCTCAAATACAATGAATCTGTGGTAATAAGGGCAACTGGCTGTCCCAATGGTTGTGCCAGACCATACATGGCTGAACTTGGACTTGTTGGTGATGGCCCTAATAGCTACCAGGTATACCAAGGACTGAATTGATGTCCATCTTTTTGTTTGTTTTGTTTCAGTATTACAAATGAGAATTAAAGGAAAACGTAATGAACCATTTTTGTTGTTTTTAAACAGCTTTGGCTTGGGGGAACACCCAATCAAACTTCATTAGCAAGAACCTTCATGAATAAGGTTAAGATTCATGACCTTGAAAAGGTTTTGGAACCTCTGTTTTATAATTGGAGAAGGAAAAGACAATCCAAAGAATCATTTGGCGACTTCACAAACCGTGTGGTGAGTATAGAGATTACTACCTTGCAAGTTATCATCTCTCAACCCATTTGAGGAGAAGTTAGCTTTTTCATGTTGAATTTTTATCCAATCCTATTGAAAATTTCCAGTAGTCTAAAGATATTGACTTCAATCTCTTTTATCAGGGATTTGAAACTCTTCAAGAGTGGGTTGAGAAATGGGATGGTGTGGTGGCTACACGGTCCACATACAACCTGAGACTTTTTACTGATAAGGATACATATGAAAAAATGGATGAACTTGCAAAATTGCAGAATAAGACTGCTCATCAGCTGGCCATGGAAGTTATTCGCAATTATGCTTCTGCCCAGCAAAATGGGAAAGGGGAATGAGTTTCCTACACGTCTTCTGCAATCTTCTTACCTGGCAAAATGGCTTGAGGTGAATGTGGAACAATCTCTCTTTGTATCCCTCTGTGCTGTTACTGGTCGGTAACACCTGTAATGCCAAGTTTCCAAATCTTTTTGTATCACAATTTTGCTTGCTCAGGTTCTTACAAGACCTTTATTTTATATTGTTGATGAACCAGGCCTTGTATCCTATTAAGCCAAAGATTTGTCTGAGTGTTTTTCATTTTATTATCCTGTAACAAGATCTCTTTTACATGCATGTAATCATCAATATGTTTTCTTTTCAGTTTATTATCCAAGAATTACGCAACCAGTACCGGTCCTAGATAATGGAGTGCAAAAGCAACCTGGGAAACGTCTGTTTTTCTGTCATCCAGCAATTCTTGATGGGCAGCTTCTGCATTTTTCATCTGAATTCATTTCGCAGATGTACAACTAACTTGACTTGGTCCTGATTTGGAATTTTCAAGTTTTTGATGTTCCCATTTTTCATGTTTTTCAAATGGGATCGGCTGGATAGCGTGTTGAATTCCTGCATAATTGAGGTTCTTAGGTAGTCATATTCCTTCTTAGTTCATAGTAAACTGCATATGGAAATTGAAGCTTAACCTCCAAAGGTGGCATCTTAAGGCAACTAGTTCAGTTTTAGAAAAAAATGGAAAATTGCTGCGATAATTTTGGAACAGATTTTTATTTAGTGGTGGTACATGTTTACTAAAATCCCCATTTCACCTTTCCAGGGTGTCGCCATTGATGTATTTTACCCAAAAGGAAAGGGGGAATACAAAAGGCAGTCTCTTAGGTTCTTTTGTGGTCATGGTTATTAATTTGTTGCTCGTTAATTCGAATCACGGCAGGGGTGTATTCTTACTTTTTCCATAAAATGTACAGCATTAGCAACATAGTTTGCAATTGTCTGATTGATTACCACTGTATTTGGCGCCACACAGAAATATATTGGAAGCAGATCGAATGATTCATCACATATGGAATGAGAAATAGGTGTTTTGCTCTCCTGTCGTGTAACCGTTGTTTGGTGTGGAGTTGGGGAAGATGCTAGCATAAGTAATGGATTCAACATCATTCCATGGAGCTCAAAAGCCAGGGAAGACGAGTACTGTGTCTAAATTCAAGGAAAACTCGGGCTGTTCGATCAGCAAGGGTGGGTGCTGCAAGCCAACTCCAACACTTTACTAACATTTCCAACAGAATAGGAGGTAAATCCTACGTTTTACCATGAAAAACAGGGTTATTGGGTCCGAAGAATTGGGTTCAATGAAATAGAAGATGAGATTTGAAATAAAGAGGGCTCCCCAATAAAAGCATACAAGCGAGGACAACTTTTAAATTACATCAATGAACATCACATAGAACCTCAAATTCTCAGTTGCGGCAGATACGAGCAGTTGGCATTGTGACACAAATAGGAGCATACTTCTTCTTAGCTTCTGGGGTCCCTCGCCGAGGTTCTTCATCAGCGATGGCGACTCTGGCAATGGAGAAGGCAGCAGCAGCTGCAGCTGCAAACATCAAATCCCTCCTCCCACTGCTGCTCTCTTCTCTGTTCTTCATCTCCACGTTGACTCCCTCTGTGGCTCTTGAGGCCTTGGCCACAATGAGCCCTCTACGTGGGGTTGTCGAAGGCTGTTTGGCCATGGCGGAACCAGTTAGGAATGAGGCTGTCATGGTCATGGATGCCATCTCTGCTCTGCAGATTTCTTGCTTCCTCTCTGTTGCTCAGTGTTTGTGTCTGACAATCACAGGCACGTAAAAGAATGGATTGAACCACTATTAGTTCTAGGAGTGTGAACGGCTCAAGGACTTGTTGGGAGACAACCATCCATTTCCTTATCCCCAAAAAATGATTGGACGAATGGATTAATGCCATGTGTTGCTTTATCTTTGCCAGAATTTGTGGTTATGAAATCCTGTGGCCAAGAGTGGATGTCAAAGGGCTATTCTCGTGCTCAAAACATGCTCTGTTCTCCTTGGACGTGGTTTCAACATGGAAAAAAGTAAATCTTGTGTAAATTCCTGCAATTCATTCCCCGGGATAACTCATGAGGCTTCTATTTTTTACGATTCTAGGGACATCAACATCCAAATTCACAGTTATATCTTTAAATTTCAATTGATTGTTACGAATCCAAATTTACAGTTATATCTACTATTTCTCTTCAATTTATTATAAGTAAGCTCGTGAACCAGATCCAAATTCATTTATTTTGAGTTCGGAGAAGGTGATGCCACCTCCCCTGTTATTTAATGAACTCATTGTTTTTTGCACAACAGGTGAAGCGGCACGCAAGATCTGCATGCATCATTTATCAGTAGCCTAGCAATGCAGTGAAATCTTTTAGATTAACAACTTTATGAAATTCCTCTCGTATAGATACGATATACCATCTCTCATAATCTTTGTAGTTTTACTCGGAGTTATCTCGTATAGATACTAGTTATATAGTAGGTATTTTTTATCTATTTAAGCTTTTTAAATGTGTTTTTTAATAAAAATTTCTAATCATAAATAAAATAGCCATTTAAATAAATAAATAAATAAATAACTATCTATAAATAAATGAAAAAAAAAATCTAACACGTCTATTCGACCTGCCTAGTTGAGGTTTAATGATTTTTTTATAACACAAATAAATTAATGTATAGATTTTATTAACATGTTTTTTGACAACAAGTAAAAAATATAAAAATGAATAAAAAAATTGATGTTTATATATAATAAAATATAATGGTTAATAAAAACATGTAAAATCTCAAAGTTATTTTTAACATAGTAGAAAAATAAGATAATGTTGTAATTGCAATATTGAAACACCATTACCTTAATATTTGTATAATAAGTTTTGTTTTTAAGAAAAAAATGTAAAGGAAAAAATATTTAAAAACAAATTACAAAAGAATGATGATATGAAAAAAAGAAGAAGGTATAAATAGGCCAGATATAGAATAATAAATATTTTAAATATAAAAAAGAAAAATAATATTTTTCTTCCAAAAAAAGTGTAAAAAAAGAGGAAAAATTAAAAAATATAAAGATAAATAAATGGTGATAAATACGTATAATATAAAATGATAAAAATATCAAGTATAAAAAGAAAAAAATATAAGAAAAACTATTTAAAAAAAAAATTAACAAAAAATTACAGAGTTACCATCGCTACAATACCGTTAAAATAAGAAAAATTAAAGAAAATTTAAATTGTGTCATTTGTGCTGTAAAAGATGATTTACTTTTAGTATATGTATGATTATATCTCAAACTCTTTGATGCGAGAAGACTGTTTGATGGTTGTCGTTCTATATCTATATATATATATATATATATATATATATATATATATTTTGGTAAAAATATAAATGGCTCGTTCAATCTGCTTTCAATCTCTAAATAAAAGAATTTTGAGCACTGCTATTCAAACAGCAATCCATGACCTTAAAGTTTCTCTTTTCTTGGTCCATTAGTTAAGTAAAAAGCGAAGAGCAAAAGCAGTAAGAAATGAAAGAAACTTTTTTTTTTTTTTTTTCTGTTTCAGGTTAGTGTTGATGCAACAGTAACTACACATCCTTCTCAGTTTTCCATAAGAAAACAAGGTCCAAGGATACGAAATTTATGCAGCAGCACATGAGAAAGAAACACTCACAGCACAGCTTTCATTTGAAATCTCTGTTCCTTCCACATAACGAGGTTGCACGCCTGTAGCCTTAACTTCTCCCGCTCCTCTCTCTCTCTCTCTCTCTCTCTCTCAGCTTTCATCAATTTTAGGTTCAAAATTGATGGTATATTTTGGGTACTGGACTCTTGTTTGCCTGCTCTAAGTAACCTCTCTTTTCAAATCCAAAATGGTACATTTTGGGTTCAATTATTATTATTATTTCACTCTAAAAACAATATAAGCATAAACTATTATCGAAGTACTTTCAAAAACTAAAGTTTAGTAGAAGTACTATAATCTGTCACAAGAGTCCAAACTCTGACTTCTCTCTGTAGCTCCAAACTGTTACTTCAACTAGAACCCGCTTCTCGGCAGGCCAATTCCTACATAATAAAACAAACAACCAACCTGTAATTTTTCAAACCAAAAAGGAAAGTTGTCTGTGCCAAAAATTTGTGTTCAAAACTCCAAACTCTCTCTCCTACACTGTATCCACCAATATAAAACGAAGTTGTTGTGAACTATCTGTGTTCAAATCTTGATCTTGAAACTCTTTTCCTTTCTTTGACAAGAAACCAAAGCGTATCTCAAAACCAAGAAGAAAAAAGGAAGAAAAAACTGAAGTAGCTGTTGTTCTTGAATGGATAATGTATCGACAATAACAACATTGACAACAAGGAGACCGAAATGGCTATACCCACCAGCCCAACCAACTCCAAGAATCCTCCATTTACCTCGAAGGCCTCGCAGGAAACCACAAGTGCCAAAGGCCAATGCCACAAAGCCAAGTTCACAAAGAGACGAGAAAGGAAAGTTAGAGGCTTTGTTTGATCAAGAAAGAGGGTTTGCAAGAGGGGTTGTGCCAATTATGATGGCTAGCGGTAGCAGGGGTTATCAGTGCTTTGAGGAGGAGAGGAGGGAGAGAGTGGAGGAGAGGGAGAGTGTGGTGATGGAGGAGGAGAAGTGGAGGTTTCAAGCTGAGATGTTGAGGGCAGAGTGTAATTTGTTGCGGATGGAGAGAGAGATTGCTGTCAAGAAGATGGAGAGGAGAAGGGTTCAAATGGAGAGGATTCTGAGATCTGCTGTTGAAACTCTGCTTTCTGTTAGTATTTCTCTTACATTTTCTTAATTTTAGTTGCTGTTTTCATTTGGGTTTTAACATTTTCAGTGATGTGTGATCGGTTCTTGAGAGTTCATAATTTTGATTCTTGGTAAATTTTAGAAAAAGAAAATAATTTACTTTTTAGGCATGGGACTTGAGATAACCATGGCTCAACTCAAGCAAGCCTGACACAGCTACCAGTCTACTTTTTTATTCTCTCTTAACGTGTCAGGTTCTTGATTATTATTAACTAGGCCCTATCTATCTAGTTTGTATAGTTTTGTGATAGCCTCTCTGCAATCAAACAGAGCTTTCTAAAGGATATGATTTTGATCCTAATTTTAAATTTACCATACCTCTTTATTCTTTCTTTTGAATTTAGTTTTGTGATTTGTTTGCAGGGGAGAAAAGGGATTTGTGATGGCAAGGATGCGAGCATGGTATTGGATGAAGAGATTCAAGAATTGGTAGAGAAGCTAGAGAAGTTGCAAAGAAGATCAGGGGTTAAGGATTTAGAAGGTCGAAAGTGTAGTAATTTAGATAGACAAGTATCTCTTCTTCAAAGAGGGCTAGAGAACTTCGGAGGAGAATCGGACGAGATATGCGTTAAGGAGATCCAAGAGGTGGCGGAAGCAAGCATGTCCATAAAAACAAACTGCAGTGTCCATGAGACTTTTGCTTCAAATCGCAGTTGCAATGTAATGTTTAATCTCTCCTTTCTTAAGAATTTTTTCAGTTGCATTATCTTCTTTGTTTTAAGAAAACTAGATAGATGAATCCGACTGTTCTTTTAGTTTTTAGATTTCTGAACGAACAGTTCACTTCTATGAAGTCGAACAATTTCAATTTTTTCACTTCTATGAAGTCGTACAAGTTCAATTTTAATAAGGTGAATTATCACTGTAATCAATGTGGTTTTGGTTTTCTTTTAAACGTTTTTCCTAAAGCAAACAGATTAGCATATATATGCCTGTTATTATTTTCGATGATTTTCAGAGGTTTACATGTCAATTACTGTCCTCTCCATTTATTTAGCAAAGAAATACATCTATAGTTTCCATTATTATGTCAGAGTTAACTTTGCATATGGCTAATTTCTAGAAGTGAACAATGTGCAGCAGATGGAGATACTGAGAAGGAAAATGGAGGGATTGTCGAATAGAAGCTTGTTAGAGAGAATAGAAGATGAGTATGGTTCAATGCACTCTACAGCCAGCAGTTCTGCTGCCAATTATGCCTCCACTTCCAAGAGAATAATAGAATTTCCTGATAAGCCTTCATCTTCAACAAGACAACCATGCAAGGTAAAAATCCACTGTTATTATCTGTTAGTTTTGACAGTAAACATCAATTATTCAAATGACTTTAGGAAGAGGGGACATCTTAATGATTGGAGTTACTGTTGAGCAAACCAAGCGTGGTTTAAGGGTATAGATTTGGTGACACTCCTAAAGTCCTAATCAATTTCAGCGAGGTCTGTGAAACATATGTTAAACAGTGCAGTAAATTTTTTAAATGACCAGAAAAAACTTAGTCAGCTTATTGGCTTTGTAGGATTTTAATATCAAATGTTCTATGGATGTCATACAATAGGTATCCATAATTGCTGTAACGTTGTTGCCTGAATGATGACGAAAGTTCTTCTACAGGAGGAGAAAACATGCTCTGGGTGCTGCAAGATCATAGTGCGGAGCGTCATAGAGCAAGTTCAGGCTGAGACAGAGCAATGGTCCCAAATGCAAGAGATGCTTGGGCAAGTCAGGAATGAGATGGAAGAGTTGCAGGCTTCTAGAGATTTTTGGGAAGATCGAGCACTTGATTCTGATCGTCAAATTCAATCCTTGAATTCTGCTGTAAGAAACCAAGCTCTATGTCGTCTTTCTATTTCTTTCTTCATCTCCGAGGCATTGAATCTACCCGGTGGAAGTGCATTACTCAAAATACCATGGAACATACTAAATAGCTCAATGAAGTTCAAGAAAGTTAAAATGTCGAAATGATTTTGGCAGTGAAAACTATTTCTAAATGTATTAGAAAACACCTTTCCCCCTCAAAGTTCGCATTTCTGCAACACCCAACATTGAGAAAGATTCCAGCTATCAATTTTTGGATTACAAAAAGTAAACGTGGACAGTCTTGAATAATAGCCTCCTTAGTTTTATCTGCAAATGCTGATGGCTTATGAATCGATTTGTCTGAGGGATGAATAGAATGGGACTTTAGGCACTCAAGTTAAGGGTAAAAGACTGATACAGCAACATTTGATCCTAAGCTTGTCAATACATTTTGCATTTATACAAAATTAATGATGTGGCTTTCTACAGGTGCAAGAATGGAGACAGAAAGCCCTCTCTTCTGAAGCCAAGGCAAATGAGCTACAAAATCAGGTAGCTGTGCTTCAAGAGGAGCTCGAGAGGTTGAGGAAGGAAAGAGTTAAAGAGACATCAAGGTCTAAAAACTTACCATCAGTTTCTTTGGAGGCTCCAAATGAGACTGAGAAGCGAGTATTAGTTTGTCGTTTGAAGGAAAACCGTAATACTAATGATGATTGTCGCCAGAAGAAGGCCTTTAGTGATGGCAGCAAAAAACCACACGCCTGCGCCGGTGGACTTGATGCTCCCAAACGGTCACTTTTTAGAGATATTGGAAATTCATCTCCCTTGGCGAGACAAAATAGTAGAGCAGTTTTCCCTTTGCACTACCCTGTGCAGGAAAACTTCAAATTCTGAAAATTCATCAAATTTCCCCCTTTCCCCCATCTAAATACATTGACTGTAAGAGAGCCAAACTTCAAATGTGTCGCTCTAGAGAACAAGTCCATGTTTAGTTTGCGGGGGATCCAAGAATTACCATTGCAGTTCTTTTAGCTCTTGACACAAGTTCTCTACCTTACGGAATGTGCATCAACCTGTGTACTTGTGAAACAAAAACAGAAGTAGAAGCTTTTAACGAGACAGACAATACAGGATTCTAATAGCTCTAGGATGCCATTGCAAATGACAAGAAGACAAGCAAGAATCAGGAGCGTTTCATCAACATCGGTCGAAAAAACTATGTGAAGAATTCGTGGCATGAGATGCATTAAACACTGTTCCAAGAAAGAAACGGAGATGCATCACTGATCAAACATTTCAAATGCACTAATCCTTCTCATTGTTTTTTGCACAACAGGTGATCCATGATAGACTAGATAATCGTAACTCACTGGAAAATCGTTTAGATAGAGACGGGTTAAGAAGACTGAGGCCGGGATAGAGCGAGCCAGTTGTCAACAGATTTTGAGTTTCCCCTCTGTTGGGACTCCTATCCTGTTCTTATGTTTTCTATACCCGTTCTTATATCAACTTCAAAAGAGATCCTCTTCATGGCATGGCCTTACGTTGACTGCCAAAAACTTACGATTCCGTTCATATAGAGGAGAACGGAAACAAGCAATATATATATATATATATATATATATATATGCTAAAATGGTTGCTGCAGAATGTTGGGCCCTTAGAGTCATAATAATATGGTGTAGCAATTGTGTGGGAAGATATAAAAAAAACGAAAGGTTTGGTTGTGGTTCAAACAAAACAAAGCTAAATTATACATCTGATCATGCGCCACATGTTTATTCATATACTTCTGAATGTTGAAACACATACCAATAAGAAAAATAGCGAAAAATATTAGTGAACAATGTCATAAAATTCCTATAACTTGAAAATCCATCACCATAAATATCGCTAGCTTCTAAGGAGTCTTCACTGAATCCCTAAAACTAGAAAATTCATCAGCAAACCTGAACAGATGTTAGTTAGGAGAAAAGGCTGATGAGATTCTACCTAAACGTAAAACACACTAAGGTAGCTGCTGGGGAAGTTTGGGGACTTTGGTCTCAACAGTCGTTTCTGATGTTGACAGATCGACCGGTGCTTGCAGGAGAAGGATTGATTCGGAGATTCTCAGCTGGGAGGTTAGTGATGGTCTCAGGATTATCTTCCGTGCTACCATACAAATTAAATGTTTCAGCTAGATCAAATTGAAGGATGGGAGGATTCCATATTTCTTCTGCTAACCCTTTTGAAAAGTCGGAACTCAGAAGCATGGGGACAGGATCTTCACAAGTCTCTGGTAAAAATGGGACCTGGGCTGCAGAATAACTGTTGCAGAAGAAAAATAAGTCATCAAATCCAGCTAAAGGAGGAGTAGCCTGTTGCTGCCATGGATTTTCCCATGAATCATTACCACTGTTGCGGTCACCATCCATAGCAGCCAGATCATTTGGACCCATAAGGAGCTGGTGTTTCTGTGAAGAAAATTGCTCTCGATATTTGACAGGCTTCTGAATTTTCTTGTAAATCCTACACAAAACCCATTCATCAAGCTGCACCAAGAAAAAACTTGGTTACTAATCATGTTAAGAAAGAATTAAAAGCAAATGCTAGCTGTTGATCAATTAATAATTAGAGCTGGATTTTGAATATCCATATACCCTCATGTCATTTATGTTATTTCTGATTGGAGGAGCTGCAGCTTCCATTCTAAATTCATGCATCATCCAGTTGGTTTTATCACCCTTAGGGGCCTTTCCATTATAATAAACCAGTGACTTCCTATATCCAACAATAGCCTTATCGTGTACGATTTTCTTATCAGCTCCAGTGGCTTTCCAGTATCCGCCGCCTGCTGCTCGATTCGGCCTAGTTCCATTTCTGTACTTCTTGTCCCTTGGTGTAAAAAAATACCATTCCCTTTCTCCATAGTGCTTAAATTGCTCTATCATCGATAAAAACAACAAACTTAATTTGTAGTCATAAATCCATTAATGCTTATACATAAAACTATAAGAACAAAGTTGATTAAAAAGAAATCTCATTTATATACTCTAAATTAACAAAAAGAAAACTTGTAATCTGAAACTAACAAGATGGTCATAAATCATATCAAATTCAATGAAACAATATCTTATCAAAATTAGAAGAAAAGAACCTGCAAGCTCCTCGGGATTATGTTGATAAAGTGAAACATCAGCAATCCTGTTCCTAGGCAATGGCAGCCCACTGACCTTATTCTTCAAGTAATGCAAAACCAGCTCATGGTTATGAGGGCAAAACCTATAACCGGCTGGAAAATTATTGAAATAGCTGTCACCATCATCATCATTATTATCTGGATTTATCACATGATCATGACCAGCAATTCTTGGTGATGGTTGTGAAGAATTCACAAAAGATGGTGAGCTTGGTGATGGCTTGAAAGGCTCTGAAAGACTGTTTGAAACCCCTGAAGTGGTAGCAGAAACTTGTACGTTCGGCTTTGATTCCTCAGTAAACTCCATAGTAGTCCACTCGAAAGCAATGTCTCCTTGGCAGGACATTCGACTCAAGAGTTAAGAATATGAGCTGCAGATATATTTGAAATTTAATATCTTAACTATACACATACTTAATAATTTAATATTTTAAATAAAATTATCTTTAGTTTTTTTATAACTAAAATCTTATCTTTATTTTTAATATACGTAATTATCTTTTAAATGAAATTTATCTTGTTTTTCAATACCTATCTCTATGCTTTTCAAAATATATAAGATATATTTCGGAAAGATTTTTTTTTTCGTTTGATGAAAAAAAAATCAAGCTGAGATTTAAATAAAATCGATCTCACGAACAAATCCTAAATGAACATTTTAAAATTTACTCTATCTGAGATTTGAAATCAGATTTGAATTCAACTCTTCTTGATAATTTCAAAGACATTTGAAGTTAATTGAGAAATTTTTATGATCTCTGTTAGTTATTGAGGATTATTTAAAAATATATATATATAAAAAAACTCATAACCCAGTGATAATAATAATAATATCTATTCTTAGAATTTTACTCTTCTAATATTATCCTTTGTTTTAGGAATTATATTAATATTTTGGTCTCTTTCTCAAGTAGAAATACTATTGATAAATATTTTATATTTACAAAGAAAAATAGAAAATATATATTTTCTTTTTATTTAAAGCAAACAAATTTTTAATTTTGACATTTTTCGTGTGAGCTATGCTGTGATACAGATGGTGGCTTTGAATGATGGGAGCTTTGAATTGTTAGACCATCAACGTTTTTAGAGGTCTAAATCAATGGCCTCTGGTTTATAAGAGCATCGAGCCACATAATACATCCAAGCTCAAATAAAAAACTAGACGGATGCGAGTTCTATACGAGTCGGGTGAGCTTTACAACTCGTCATTTTGGACTCATATTTTCCACATACTGATTTTCAAGTATTAAGAGTACATGAGTCTGTACCCACATGGTATAAACCCTAGAACCAACAATTGCTCAATTCATATTATTCTGCCAAAGCTCGAAGAAGACAGGACAAGAAAAACTTGTATTCCTGGGTTCTAGTTCAAAACACATATATATTACACGTACTGCAGGGATATTCATGTAAAGAACAAACATCGCAAAACTTCATGCAAGACTTGATTGTGATAATCATACGGTGAACATGCACAAGTAGATCACTAACTCTTTAACACGATCATCGCAGAACGTTCTCCGTTAATCCTGAAGGTAAGCACTCAAAACATAAAGTGAATTAAATGATGCTGCAAAACCATGCCACTAAATTACTAGAAAGGAGAAAATAGAAAGTAATGATCTTGTTAACAATGCGCCAAAACCATGTCACTAAATTTCTTAAACTAGAAAATCTGTAAACAAATATAATATATATCTTAACTATTAGCTAGAATATTGTCTATTCACTAAATTCTAAGATCCTAGAAGATCCATAAGCAAAGCTAGTACATACGCGATTATAAAAGAAAAAGCTAGTACATACGCTGTCTATATGACAGCTGATGACAGTCATTCTTGAAATCCACTAGAAACCCAACTCCGAACACTAATTATCATAAGTGCTGAGGAGGCCGTCTGGGAAGTTTGGCATCAACATCCGTCAGTTTCGTTGGCTGACTATTTGCAGGATTTGTGGGAGGATGGCGCATGGTAAGAAAAGGAGTATTTGTGGGAGGAAGGCAGCCAGTAGGACGAGCAGTATTTATAGGAGGAAGGCTGCCAGCTGGAGGAGCGGTATTCATGTAAGGAAGGCTGTGAGGAGGACGAGCAGTATTTGTGGGACGAAGGTTGACAAGAGGAGCAGGATTTCCTGGAAGATAAGTTGGCTTGACAGAATAGCGGTCAAGAGATTGGCCGGGAATGTTAACCTGAGACCAGTTCGTATGATTCAGAAACTCGTCTTGGTATCCCCTTTGCCTGTATGGCCAGTTGTCAACGGGGAAAACTGGGGCAGGATTTCCAAATGTCTCAGCCAAATTGGGGACCTGTGTATCTTGCAACGTCCTGCTATGGTGAGCAGGAGCTGGAAAAAAGTTAATACCATCTGAGTATCCTCTCAGAGCAGTCGTTTGTTGACTTAACTCATTAAATACTGGGAATGCATTCTCTAAAGAACCAGTACCCATGTCGTATATCTCCCCAGCATAGTCAGCGCCCATAGCAGCCAGATCATTTGAATTATGATCATGGAGATAATCTTCCTCAATATCATCCATTGACCCTGAAGAATGTTCCTCATTCCTTTGTTCATTTATGACATTAGTACGTTCTTCATTCCTTTGTTCATTTCTGACATTATTACGCTTCTCCTGTTTCTTGTAAATCCTGCACAGAACCCATTCATCCAGCTGCAACAAAACAATCAAATTTGGTTACCACTCATGTTAAGAATTGAATTAAAACAAAGCTGTTATACCAATTGGAGAGAAATTGATGAATAATCATATTGTACCCGCATGTCATCTCTATGATTTCTGACTTGAGGAATTGGTTCATTCACTCTAAACTCGTGCATTATCCAGTTGGTTTTGTCACCCTTTGGAGCCTTCCCGGTATAATAAACGAGTGCCTTTCTATATCCAACAACAGCTTCATCATGTGTGATGTTCTTATCAGCTCCAGTGGCTTTCCAGTATCCACCATTGGCAGCTCGATTTGGTCTACTTCCATTCTTGTACTTTCTGTCCCGAGGGGTGAAGAAGTACCATTCTTTTTCCCCAAATTTCTTGTATCTATCTGTTGACAAATAAACACAAAATTTGTATGATCATGCAAGTATTGTTTACTGGAATGCTATGTGTTAACAAATAAAGTAAAACGAATAATCAAAAGAAATGACAACATCAATATCTCAGCAAAAGGGTTTGTATCAAAAATCTTAACCAAAAGACAAGAAAAGGGTTTGTATCAAAAA
>Ga0325405_1000328_pt1 | contig 44992 bp, 24 predicted proteins | sample PopdelMetagenome_21_FD_205663 | JGI IMG/M metagenome (GOLD analysis project Ga0325405, IMG submission 205663) | Populus deltoides microbial communities from Bellville, Georgia, United States - Xylem-Control-R2 | ecosystem: Host-associated > Plants > Phyllosphere > Stem > Wood/Secondary xylem... | reverse complement strand
GAGGGAATTTGCTTTATAAAACCAGTCTTGCAGGGTCGTGTATTGAGTTTTTCTTTCAAAACCCAGTCGGTTCCTCGTGTGAGCAAAGTAATGGTTGAAAAGAGAGTGCGCTCCGTTTTACAACTCGAGAGATTAGGAATTGAATCATGGCGGAGGCTTTGTCCGAGTCTGGGGTCGCTAATCAGCACCTCCCCGTGAAACGACACGTGTCCTGCCAAAAGTAGGAGTAGTAGACTAGGGATAAGCATCGGGGGAAATTGTAGGCCAGTGTTTTATACTCTGTGGTTCTTATCTAGCCACCTCACGCACCCTGTCCTGATTGGCTTAAACCAGCCTCCTTGATCACTGAATTAATCAATCTTTTAATGAATACGTGTTGATATTATGAGGTCATCCGGATTAACATCAAACCAACCCTTCCAGTGATTACTTTTATAGGATGTCAAGAAATGGGACGGAATATTCTATGAATCTCAGCCGTTAGATGCAGCCTCCTGTTCTGGGCATAGCATGCGTCAGCAGTTGGTGGCTTGTTTTTATTGACCCGCCTAGGTTTTGTTTTCTTGTTTTGTCCTCTAGGGGGAGATGATGAAGCATCCACGTACGCATTACAGAAATGGGAATAGAATAGCTTTGGGAGCTAGGTTGATTAAGGAAAGGATTAGGTCATAACCCAACTAAGATGTGGGTCCTTTCTCGAGATTAGGAGAGGATTACATCATGAAGGTGCCGGTTTTGGAAACAAAACATGACAGATGTGAAGTCGATTAGATCCTAGAAGTTCATCTGGAAACAAAAAAGTTTGAGAATTGGCTGCTGATGCATGGCATAAAAAAATCAAGGTAAAAGTTGCGGCCATCCTTCTTGGATTTTCTCTCCTTTCTTGTTTTTTACTTGGTCCCAGTTTGCTGCTTGGTATTTGGATAGATAGAATCATTAAAAAAAAATTAAAAAAACTGCTTTAGGTGACTTTTTTTTTTAGTAGGTTGTTTTTAAAAAGTAACTTTCATTAAAAAAATATAATATATTAAAATAATTTTTGTTGTTATATTTTTAGTTTTTAATATTAACATATCAAAACTATAAAAAAAAACTAAAAATATATTTATCTAATGCAATTTCAAGTGAAACATATTAAAAACATATATATATATATATAGCTTTTTTAAAATAAAAAACTATATTTCAGTTCTTGATTTACAACTTTTAAATTCATTTTTGTGTGTGTGTGTCAGTGGTTTTTCTTAGTTTTGAGTATATTAGTTGATTTTTCTAAAGATGGAAAAAATTACTTATACCCATCAACTCCCTTGTATTTATGCACTTTTTATTTCAAGTTTTAGAAAATTCGTTCATTGTTTTTCATCTTGACATCAACTATATATGTAAGTGCATTATATTTGATCACTGGTTGACTTCATGTCTTGTTAAGATTGTTTCAGACAATTATCTAGGTGGTGGTTCAATGATAAAAGTTTGGAATTAAAAGGTTTGCTTTTTCTGTGGTTTCAGGTTCAAACCCTATAATTACTCATATGATGGCTACTGGAGACTTACATAGTCGTTAACTTCAGAGCCCATGGGATTAGTCGAGGTGCGCGCAATCTGACCCGAACACCCATGTTAAATTAAAAAAAATTGTTCCAAACAATTTAAAATAAATAAAAATCGGTCGTAAAATATTAGTTCGGTCCGATCTTCTTCATGTTTTGTAATGAACTTTTTAATTATCAGATTAATTGTGTGACCATTTTTATGATTGCGATCAATATTGTTGTAAATTTATCATGCTTGGAGGGTTAGTTAGTTGACTTATGTTTGTACGTAATGGAGTTGGATTTAGATTGAGACATTTTTTGTTGTTTTTGCTTATGAACCTGTGTTTTGAACAAAAAAAAAAAAAACATTTCAAGAAGTATGAAAAATAAATGTGCACTTAGTTTTGCGAGGTTGTAGTGTTGTTATTGGGTCATAGGGTTTTATTTTTTACTTTGATTTTTCATCTTGTTTTCTCAATTTCTTTTAAATAAAAAAAGGTTGCCCGTATTTAAACAATCATTGTAATTTTTTATAGATAAATTAATGAAATCGAGATATTAAATCAAACGACAACTTGATGCATGTAATATTTTAAATATATGTACCTCTAGAGATTCACCATCAAGAATAAGACCTATGTATTTAGTTTTTGATCTAGCTTGGATAAAAAAATTATCAACAAAAATCTAGAGTGGAAGGGAGTTTAATGTAGCTCGAGGAGCAAAACACTATTCATTATAGTAGTATATTAAAAAAATTACCTTTAAGTTATGGAACTTTTGAGCTATATTTTTTAGACAAGATGGTCTTTTTACAATGATATAATTATCTTTTATAAATTATATGGGGTTAGATTAATCCTTTTGTTTCTTATTGTATAGTAAAATCACTAATATAACCCTAAAAAAATTATCTTTCACTACAAGGAGTTTCAGTCTTTTTAATTTTTTTAAGTGTAGATACTTTACAGCTCTTTAATTAAAAAAAATCCAAATAAACTCTTTGGCGGAGTTTTTTGATCTTTTAAATTTGGTTTTCATTTTTTTATATTTGTTTATTTTGTTTGAAATCATTTTTTAAACTGATTTTTTTTTACAATTTACCCTCCTTGTTTTATTTTTTGATAAGTTTGATTTTTATTCTTTTGATTTCTTTATTTTTTCCTTTAGAAAGTTTTTAAAATTTATATTTTAAAATTGATAGGCAATGAAGTTTCTTAATTGAACCTGGAGCTAGGATTTCATGAATTTAGAAGGTTCGTCTGGGTTTGCTTGGTTTTTTTTATTTTTCTTTGTCTAAACTAATTTTTTTTCTCATTTCTCATCCTTCAGCATTTATTTAATCGGAGACCAAGTTCTTCTTTTTTTCCAGCTTGCTTTATGTGGAATTTTTTATTGATTTTAAAAATGACTTGGTTATCTCGAGTCTTTTAATTTATCATTCTTTGTTTTTTTTTTTTAATTCTTTAAATAGATACCCTCAACCCCATCCTTTAATATTTGAAATGACTTGCAAGATTATAATTATTTTTTTATTTCATCCCTTTTTATTTTTCTTTTATCTTTAGAATATAATTCTCATTCTTCCGGTTGTTATTTGTTTAATTTTAGATAAGTTTTTAAATTTATTTTTATTTATTTGCTTTTTCTAGCTTTTACATCTTTTTATTTGTTGGATTTATTTTGGCTACCCAATATTAAATTGATCGGGAATTAAGATTTTTAATTGAGCATGAATCTAAAATTTAACAGGTTACGAGTTTGAGATATTTGCTTATGTATTTTTTTTAAGCTGATTTTTTTATATCAGAACATTAAAATAATTTTAAAATATAAAATAAAATTTAATTAAATTTTTTTATTTATTTTTAAATATATTTATAACACAAAAACAACAAGTATTAAAGTAGAGGATGGATTTAAATAGTTTTTAAAGACCTGAAACAAGTTAATATACAACTATCCAAATAGTTACTAGAATGAGAACATGCTAGTAAATCATCGATTAGGATCTACATGAATTTCTAAGAAATCGTGTAGAAATAATTATTACCTTGATGCTATGATTAGTCTTGTACTAGAAAGGATTGGATTATTGACGCTAATGGAGGTTCAATGAAGTGTATGATTTGCCCTTCTCTTTCATAAAGACTTTCCAGCCTTCGTATTCGTCACCGTTTACATCGAAGGAACTTCTATTCCTTTATGCTCATTTTCACCAAAGAACGAACCTCAATTGAAGTTCCATGTGATTTTTTTTCACATTTAATTCCCATTAAATAAAAGACTTGGACCATAAAAGGTAAAGTATCTTTTATATATATATATTAAACAAAGTTGGTCATGGAAATTTTTTAAAAAATACCTATTCAAAAAACACTAAAAATAATAATGGTGGACCACCTCATGAATTACTATTGTTTTTTTAAATCTATCTATAGATATAATTTTAATTTTATCATTCAACTCGTTGAGAATTGAATTTTATGATTTATTTTAATTTGATTTTTATAAAGTTATCACAATCTCGTCATTATAGTTGCTGATTAGATTGATTGATTTATTTTTTTAATTGGTTTTTTTATTCAATTACATCATTCAATACTTTATTTATTATGAACCAGGCTTTCTTGACTTATTTTGGTTTGCTTTATATGAAGTTATCTTGATCTCATGACTCGAATCATGAGTTTGACAGGTTAATTTAAGTTATTTTTTAGTTTTTTTTTAAATTGATTTTTTTATAATTTCATCTCTCAATATTGAGTTAATCGAGAATTATGTTTCATAATTTATTTTGATTTGTTTTTGAATCTGCTAAGTTGAACAGGTTCTATCTGATCAAACCTCACATAATTTTTTTTTTTTCAATATATTAACAAAGTCTTTTTTTTTTTCATTTAAAAAGTTTTGATCCAGCTCATACCACTGCACGAGCCAATAATCTTGAATATAAATAATCAAATTGGTCCACCTCCGTTGTAGCATAATAAATTCAAATGTAGAGGTCCATCTCAAGCTGGATGATGCATGCTACGTCTACCTTCATATTTGTATAATTCGGAAATTTTTAACCGCCACCACTTTCACCTTTATAGAGATAAAAGTCCCTCTATATGTTAATCCCTTATTATTTAATCCCTCCTAATCTTATTTGGTAATTTTTAGGGAGGAGGAAGAAAAATCAACGGATTAATGATTTAATACTTAACATTGGTTTCTATCTATTCCATCGCAAAAAAAAGAAAAAAGAAGAAGAAACCTGGTCACTTAGCCAGGGCCCAGTAAGACAACTTAGATCCACTGGATTCTAACTCCAATCAACCAGGCCTGGTTCAAGAACGAGCAAAAAATCTTTTTATCAGGCCAGGAGGAATTAAACTTTAAGGCCTCACCTTCATGAACCAATCCCTGAAATGCAAATGCAAACCCGTGAGCCGGTCTGAGATGTAAACCTACACCGCTTGTTTTGCCAGTCTTCAAACCCATGGTCTCTTGTTTTAGAGATTTTAAGAAAAAGCAAAAAAACCCACTAGCAGCCGTCCGTATAATATCAATTGCGGGCTGGTTGTTATCATTTTCTTCTCTAATCACTGGCTGTCTCTCTCAATGTTTGTTTTTGTAATATGTTTTTTTTTTCCATGTTTTAATTCATTGGTTTAAATAATATGTATTCTCCGAGAGCCAGCAATGCTTATGGTGCCCAATCTGGCTCTGCTCAATATGCCCAATCTGGCAGCAATGCTTACTTTGCAGGTTTTTCACTGCAAAGTAAAAATTGCAGCTTTTCTTGTAATTAGGCCAGATTAATTTTTTTCACCGTCTTTCGATTTTAATGACACATGAATGACTGTGAAAATTGCTGTTCTTGGGCAATTTCTTTCGGTGTATGTTAGTGTGTGTTTGTTATTGTGATGAGGTGCTTTTCAAAATTGATTTTCAATTGAAAATGCATTAAAATGATTTTTTATTTTTATTTTTGAAATCATCACATCAAAACCATTATAAATTACTTCAAAAATCATCAATTTGATGCTTTTGAGGTGAAAGTCAATTTGAAAAGCAGAAGCAAACGCAATGCCGAAGCTTGATTAGTTGATAATTATCCATGCTGTGTTCTGGTGCAATTTTTTTCTTCCTGTGTGAGTGGTCGTGGAGTAAAGGTCTCATTTTTAAATTTGAAATCCCGTCTTCTCGCTATTTGTTTTTCTTTTTTCACAACTGGGAGCTGCTTATTCTAGGAGTTTTCCTTTGTAATTCGAGCATATTGTTCTTTCTTACTGCTTGTTAATTTTGATTGTACGCAAATCAGTAAAATTATCGTAGCTTTTCTTGTAATTTGGACAATCACTCTAATGTGTATTACTTTTGATTGATTCGGGATATACGTGTCTCATGCTTTGATTGGTTCGGGATATACGTGTCGTTTTTTTAATTGAAATCTGGTTAGCTGGGAATGACCTATTCTGGGAGCTATGTTGGGGGGCTTGATGGGGGCTCTCAACATTCATTGGCCTCTAGGCATTCATCGATTCTCGGCGGTCCTCAGGAGGCTGATGTTGGTGGATACAGAGATTATGCTTCAGCCACATCACATTATGAGGGCCAGTACAGAGCTGTTTATGGCTCAGCTTCCATGAGTGGTGCTCAACAGGTCTTTTTTACTCCTATTCATGGTCATTTCAGAATCTTTTTTTTTCTAATTTAAGGAAATCTATACCCTGACATAATCCTTATAGTTATGTGTTCTGTTTTTCATTAGCTTATTTGCATGTTTTCTAGTAATTAATCAGTAATGTGGGTTGAAATTCTTGCTACTGCATGTATTAAGATAATATCCTAACTTAATGTGAAGTACTTGCTAGTTGCTACAAATTTCTTAGGATCTAAGATTACATCACACATTGATGTTGGAGTTTTTTTTTACGCTCTCATGTTTGTGGTCCCTGAAATCTTGAATAGGACAAAATGTTCTGTATCCAAAACTAACTTCATCTAAATAATATATGTTCTTCTTTGTTTGTCCTCCTAAATAGTTTGGCTGTAAGTCTAGTCTGCTGCGTTGTAAATCTACTCAAAATAAAGATAATGACTTGCAGTCTGATATGAAAGCTGAGAAGGACTGCAGTGGGGATCAGCCAAAGAATACTTCAGATACCATCAGTCCTGTAGTTACACAAGGTACTGGTATCAAAACTACCATAAAAAAGAAAATAATTAAGAAAGTAATGAAAAGAAAGCTCAACGGTTCAGGAGCCAGTGGTGGGTGACCTTAAGAAAGATGACAAAAGGGATGAGTTAAAAGTTGCTCAGGCCGTGAAGGATCTCAAGGAGGATAAGAAGGATGAAAAGGAAAGTGACCAGAAAAGCAGCTCAGGGACTAAAACTGAAGTTAAGGCTGACAAGCAAAAGGTTGCCCTGAAGGATAATGCTAATAGTAAGGGTGGAAAGTTGAAGGATTATGAAAGATTGAAGGAAGATAACAAGGACAAAGGTGAAAAAGATGAGACCTGGAACAAATCAAATAAAGAAGTAAAGGAAAAGAGGAAGCCTGAACAACCTCCTAGACACCCTGGACTTATTTTGAAAAAAAAAAGGCAACAAGGAAGGCAAAATAGGTTTTGATTATTGCATGGCACATATTTATGTTACTAACTGCTACATTAAAAGGCATAAGCAACTTATGTTAATTGTCAGTGTTGTCCAAAAAAAAAAGACCAATAATATGAAACACTTTGCCTTCACTTAATATTATTGCCTAATGATACCTTCTGTGCCACAGCTGTGCTCTTTATCACTTTCCCTGGACGCACTTTTGGATTACACTGGTAAGGATGTTGAGGAATCAACATTTGAGGTTTGCCTTGATAATATCGTGTTATATTTTTCCTTTGTGTATGCCTAAATTCAATGAAACTCTTTGTGCGCTGAGAGTTATGTAACTGTTGTTCTACTACTTTTGCAGCTCTCACTGTTTGCTGAATCACTATATGAGATGCTTCAGTATCAAATGTGATCTCGTCTTTTGACATTTCTCCAGGTTGGTTCACAATGGTTACTCCATCTACATGAATGTTACTGGATTCAGTTGCTAAGGCATTTTCCAGTGTTCCTCTATTATATGCAGAAGCTACAAATAAAATTCGTAAGAAAAAGAAATCGACGCAAGAGGCAGTGGGGGGGAATGGATGTGAAGGATGACAAGAAATCATTAGGAAGGCGCCTGAAGACTAGTGAGCTCTACCTCTGAAAGCTAAATCTGCTAACAGTGAAATGTCAAGTGCAGACCAGCCGGATGATGAAAAAACTGTCATGGAGGAGGATACTTCTGTTGATCCTATTAATAAGCCAAAGCAGGAAGAAGAAAGTGAAGCTGAGGAAGACCCAGAGGAAGATCCTGAAGAATGTGAAGAAATGGACGATCCTGAAGAATATGAACAAATGGATGACCCTGGGCATGACTCAAGTTGGGGAAGTCTAAGATGGATTGCATGTTAAAAGTTTCCAGTTCAAGTTTGATAATTTATTATAATATTGGTTTTCCTGTAAAAACATTGAGATTCCGTACGACATAAGTTGTTTCATTGGGTGAAATGCTAAACAGAAAAAAGATGAGGGAAGACCAGTGGGGATGCTGAGCATGAACCTCGGTCTGGTGATGAAAGAGACAAGACAGAGGAAGCAATTGAGGACAAAACGGACTTGAAAGATGCAGGTACAAAACCCAAGTCTGTTGCAGATTTGTCTGAAAAAAAATATGACAAGGTGGAGACAGAAGAAAGAGCTGTATGGGAAGGAGCCTGTGATTGATAAGGAATTATTGGAGGTATGTTCTCAGAAACTTTAACTCCCTTTTCTTTGTCTGCAATTTGAGAATATCAGGATTGTTCTTTCATCTACCCACTATCAATAATTCTTTTTTGGGACAGGCTTTCAGGTGTTTTGACTGGAATCAAACTGGCTACATCAGGGTAAGACTAAAATTCCTAATTTTGCTCTTTGGCAGCGTCTGGGAGTGTTGAGGATTAACTGCTGCCTATTCAGGTTGAAGACATGAGGTTGATTATACACTGCTTGGGGACATTTCTTTCCCACACGGAAGTCAAGGTGAGAACTGTGCTTCTGTATCCTCTCAGCTTCTCCCATAAGGGTTGCACTCGTACAAATGTGCTGTTTCTAGTTTCTAGTTTCCAATGGTTTTTTGCATCAGGAACTTGTGCAAAGTGCTTTGTTGGAGAGCAACACTGGTAGGGATGACTGCATTTTCTATAATAAGCTGGTCAGAATGAATCATTTGATATTGTAGGTTTTCAGGCTGCTCTGGTCTGTACTGCAGTTACCCTGCTGTTACAATGCACCTTTGCTCCCTTGAGAGTGCATGTAACTGTATTAGTTTTGAGGTCACTATATCTTACTGTCAACAGAAATTATTTATAACTTTACTTTTGTAATGGGGGAAAAATAGATTACATTATTTCTTGTTAATGAAAAAGAAAATGGCAGGTATTGATGATAATGAAGTATTTTCATATGCCTAATTTGGAGTTATGCTCAAATCCCCTGTTCGAAGAGTGCCGAATTAATCCACTCCTCGTCCAAGGAGTTTTTCGGGAAAAAAAATTTCTCTGCTAGGCCGTCACAAATTGCTTCTAGGGGTCGATATGGCCATTATTAGAAGTGTCGCCGGATGGTTTTGGTGCTCAGGTGCATGCAGTCAGATTGCGGAACAAAACTGAGTTCTGCAGTCTGCCCATGATTCTCCCAGCGAACTCTAAATTTAATTTGGATGTTGCCATGCAGATGGGCACGCACTTAACTAAAATGCTCAAAACTACTTTTTTGGAGTTTTACCTGATATTCTGATAATGTAAGGGAAGTGCTTCCTTGTTATTTCGTGTCAGAGTCTGATTGGTGTTTGGTATTATGTCAGTGTGGTTGGTATTTTGATAGCTATTATGGTTGTAATTTAAAAAAAATTATTTTATAAGAAGTACTTTTAATTAAGGTTAATTTGATTTTATAGGTGTTTGGTTAAAACCGTGGTTGAAATTAAGGTTGAACAAAAAATAATTTAATATATTTGGTTAAGAATACTTTTGAAATTAAGGTTGTAAAATAATTTAAAAAAATATATATTAATATTAATGGTTTTTAATTTAAATATTGTAGATTTAACTATTGCTATTACATCATGAAATAAATAATACTTTATATAAAATATTTTTTATTGTTCCATTAAACTATCCACAATTCCATTACGTATGGAATATATCCGACAATGACTACAGTTTTCACAAATTTTTTAAGAGTGCAACAATATCAGGTAAAATATAATCAGGAACAAAATTGAGATTGCAATCAAATTCTATAAATGCGGCATCATCAAACGATTTTCGTCTAATTTATGTAGTCATTAAATAGTATTTAACACTAATTTTTTGAATAAAATACAATTAAAAATAAAAAAACATTTTTTTATTTTATTGGGTCAGACCCGATTCAATGTATTTTTAGCTTTGAACCGGACCGGTCCAACCGAAATAGTTCAGCATGCTTCACTGTTCGTTGAATAAAATGGATGAACAATTCATCCATTTTCCCATCACATGAAGCAGCAAAGTGCTGCTTCTTATAACCTTTGGTTGCATCACAGGAAATAATGGGATCCACAATCAAAAAATTATGATAAAAATATTACCAAACATTAAAAATTATAGCTGCGGATAAACCTCACTCGCACCCGCAGTCATAATGCTAAACACACTCATTATATGGCACAAAACAAAGTAAAAAATGACCTTTCAGTAGTTAAAAGAAGGAAGAAAAACAGAGACAAAAAAGAAAAAAAGAAAAAGAAAAAGAAAAAACTTGGCATCGCTACTAGCTCAATAGCCTATGTTCAAGCATCATGAGTGCCAAAGTCAAGGAGGGACCTTAAGGCTTGTTGTTTCTTGACCACCTTTCCATGTACTCCTCTTCCCAACTTGAGTGATTTCTCCATATCCACCAAGCTAACGCCGTTTCCATTAAATGCTTGCATAAAAACCTTCAGTACTCTCTCATCACACCCCACAGCTTCTGCAACACTATCCACTACAATATCGACAGCCGGAATTCGTCTTCCCCACCTCGTCACTGATTTCTCAGAGCCATAAGCTTCAAAATATGCAGCCCAGAATGATGCCCTCATATAGCCTTTCCCCCTCCCTCTCACCATCCATCTTCTCATACCTTCCTCTAGCCTAAAAATTGCACTGCCCACATCAATCCCTCTTTCAAGTCCTATCTCTATTTCCTTCATCTCTTGCTTAGAGCACATTTCTTCCTCAAATTTGCACCTCTTGCAACTGCAATGAAAACCCCATGTCTTTGACATTTCGTTTCGCTTGCTTAATGGAGAAAGCACGTCAAAATATGCAAATGTGATTTCTTCACCCGCCTTAACATCCCTGGAAGCATGAACTAGCACATGATCCCCAACATGCAAGCGTCTAGCATTAGGATTACATGAATGGTTAATGAATGAAGCCAGAACCCATAATCCAACACCATAATAATCACTATTCCTCCCCAAGACTTTAGCTGAAACTGAATCCTCAACAAGAGAATTCACATCCAATACGTTCAAAATTTTAACCTTATCAAGCTTCTCATTTAACTCTCCAATCTCCTCTGCCTCAGGCCTAAATAGACTCATTTCAGGAGCCTCAAGCTTATCCTCATCTTCACCACTTGACAATGTGCTAATCAAATGGTGAGTTCTTTCACACTTAGTAGCTGAATCTACAACTTTATCAACAAAATTCTTCCACATGACCAACCGTGCATTCTCACCAGAATCTTCACTTGATAATATACCTCTCTCTGTGGCAATTGCTTTAGTCACTAACAGCAAAGTCCCTGCATCAATGTTCTTTGTTGCAAACAGGCCTCTTCCACTGAGCTCAGACCTCTTAATCTGCACTGGACCAGTGTACTCAGCAAGCTCTGGAGATTTGCCACGAAACCCACTTAGGATCCAATCAGAGAGATCAAAAGCTCCAGTCCTCGATTGAAATTCCAGTTTCTTGCATTTCTGCACGTACCCATTCAGAGTTTCAAGGTTTCCACTAGCCTGTGGATCAAGAACAGCAGTTTTGAAGCAATCCAAGGCCATTGAGTACCTGTTCAAACTAAGCAAGATTTTGCCTTTGCAAACAAGGGACTTGAAATGTGTACTCTCAATTTTCAATGCTTGATCACAATCTTTGAGCGCTCCCGTGAGATCTCTAAGCCTGGACAGTGCTTCAGCACGGTTTGACAGGGCTAAGCAGAGGGATTTTTGAAGCTTGGTGAGGAGGTCTGGGTCTGGGTGATTTTGATGTGACTTGACAGAGATCTGGTCTTGACAGAGATTGATGAACTGGGTGTAGACTTGAACGGATTCTTGCCATTCTTCTCTGAGAAGAAGCTCAGTGGCTTTGAATCTGAGCTCTTGCATCAACTCTTCTGGTGTTAATGGCTGTTGCAGTTGGTCCTCTTCTCTCATTTTTTTTGGCAGTGGTGGCCAGTAGGGTATCTCTTGTGTTTTGACTGGTTTGTTCTCAGCGGATTTGAAATTGGGGGCTTCTAACGGTCACGTCCTGTAACGCAACAGCTAGATATGATAAATGAGTCAAATATCAATCAATAATTTTTTTTTTAAGGATAAAGTTAAGTTTGGAATGTTGTCGTCAAAAAAAGAGATTGCATGTGGCAGGCCACCGTGAGCATGTTTATTTTTTCAGAAAAAAATTGAAATTTATATTTTTTTATTTGAAATTATTTTTTAATATTTTTAAATTATTTTAATTTTCTAGTATTAAAAATAAATTTTAAAATATAAAAAATAATACTTCAATACATTTTGTTTTAAAAAAATACTTAAAAAAAAAAAACACTGTCATCTTATAACATGACCAGTTAATTTGAATAAGGATTGGGCTTGACTCGGATGCTAATACCTATGGGTCAGCTCGACCTGAATTGTCGGCTTTCAGGTAAAAAAAAAAATAAAAAACGTTTTTTGAGGGGGCATGACCACCAAATTTTGAAAAAATCAATAAAGTCCCTTAAGTTTATGCATGTTTTCAAGCTAATCCCTCGGAGATTATTACCACGTCCCTCCAAAAATTTTCAAGACATCTTTTAATACTTACGAAGTCTCGTGATAATTCTAATTTAGCCGCCACAACAATTTAATTTCTCCGCCACTGTCTCTAGTTTGAACCTCTTTAATAATAATAATAATAATAAAAGCGCATCCATAAAAGTTTGTTTTCTCCAAGGACAATCTGGAATGGCAAGAAAAACATAGAGAGGGCTAAAGTGAGATTGACTAACCTTTTGTAATAAGTTGCGAACATGGTGATGACACTGGTGAAATGGGCTTCAACCCGAGGAATCCATGCTAGCTCCCTTGTTGTTCTCTTGACAGCCATAACAACGCCATACCAATAAAGCCCAGGGATAAGTAAATTACCAGCAATCGTGGGGCTGATCTTGAGACAATAGAGTTGATGTTAAGAGAGGTGAAAGAAGCCGGTAAAACAACTATGCCGAGTTTTGCTTCCAGAGAAGAGACCCGTCGCGTGCTTAAACTGCAAAGATGTATCAATTCCAGCTTGAGAAATAAAGGGCACCATGGGAGATCGCAGGAGCTGCAATAACAATATACCTTAGCATAAGGCTAGTGCTAGGGATATTGCAAATATTTCATGTCACTTGACTTTGTCCCACATGTTCTGATGAATCTAGCGTGTTTTGCAGTGTGGTGACGGTTGCTTTTCAAATAGTTTTTCGTGCCGAAATACATGTCAATAATTTTTTTTTATTTTTTAAAAATCATTTTTGACATCAGCACATCAAAACGATACAAGAAGTACAAACCACACTTAATTTTAACAAAAAAAAAATTTAAAATTTAACAAAACACAGTTACAAACGCAATGCCAAACGCTGGCTTCAATCCATTAGCTCATGCATGTAGTGGATATGATCTAAATACTCCTAGCAATCTTAGACCATCATGTTATTAACGAAATCATTGTACTTGACACCTCTCTTTTTGGAAGAGAAATCAAGCTTAAATGCAAGATTGCTTGTGATTAGAACAAAATATGAAAACTGTTGAAAACAGAAGAAAATCTGGACATGAGAGAAGAGGCATTGCAATCACAGTCAGAGAGAGAGGAGCCTCTGGATATACCACCCACGTTAACCAACAAGATTCCATTCCGTACTCAATCGACAACATTGCTTAACGTTACCACTATCTTCAAACATTATGTATAATACGAGGACCAAGGTGCAAAAAGAAAATAATCTCTAGAGATGTTCGATTTTCACTCTCCCTCCCAAAACCCACAACTCTTTCTTTTTAGGGTTTTGTAGAGAGAATGGAAGAATCAACTCTATCATTAGTAAGCAATCTAGAAATTCTAGACACACTCAGCGCTGATTCAGTTCAAGAAATTGTTGGCAGCTATGGCAGTTTCTGTTCCGCCACCCTATCTCTTCTCCACGGAGGCGACGCCTCCGATCTCTTCTCCCACGTTCAAATCCTCTGCAAGCACGGCCTCCTTTCTCTCGTTCGCGATTTCTTTCTCAAGTCACTAGAGGTATCGTATATAAATGCTTCTCATACGGAACGCTTTAAGCATTTGCAATTTAATGTGTTCTTTTTTTTTCATGACAGGAAGCTTTCGAGAGAAACCTAGCGTCAAAATTTTGGCGGCATTTTGATTGTTATAGCAATGTAGGAGCTAATTATGAAATTGAGTTACAGCAAGTTTTGTGCAGAGCACTTGAAGAGATTTCGTTAGAGAAACAGTATCAGGAGAAGTGTTTGTTACTGTTAGTTCGTGCTTTATTACTGGAAGGAAAAACTGATTCTGATGTCGAAAGAGAATATCTTTTTTCCAAGTATCAATTGATGGTTTCTTCAGTTCTAATGGCTAGTCTTCCTCGCCATTTTCCTGGTATGCGTGCCTCGTAATTAGTATGCTTTTCGTTGTTAGTGATTTATGTGCGGCTAAAGATGTTTTGATAGTAAGGTTAATTTGTAGTTTTGTTTCCGTGATTTATAATGTTCTTAGAACTACTACACTGGTATTTTAAGGGAAGGCTGGAGGAGCTGAGTACAATAATGGATGGAGAGTTTAATGGTGGTGATGATGATGCTTCTCAAGACAAAGATGACATGGATTTAGATGAGATGGGGAAAATGTTACATAGGAATGGTGCGATGGATATTGATGAAAGCTGCCTACAAGGGAAATTTACAGAGAATAACAATTTAGTGAAGAATATTGGAAAGGTTGTACGTGACCTCAGAAGTCTTGGATTCACATCTATGACTGAAGATGCCTATGCTTCTGCCATCTTTTTGCTTCTGAAGGTGAGCGCGTGATTTGCCATGCAATCAATGCTTGGCCAAATTCATTTGCTTCCACTCTGACTTTCTGTTGTTTTAACATATTTTATCTGACAACCTTATAATTAGTGCACACTCGCATGTGCACACACAAATAAGAGCAACTTATTTTAAGTTAGTCTGCATCATTTATCTTCTGAATTATGTATCCCCATTATTTGTAACAACATATTTCCTATTTGGATGGCAGGCTAAAGTACATGATCTGGCCGGCGACGATTACAGGGCTTCAGTTTTGGGCTCCATTAATGAGTGGATCAAGGTCGTTTCCAGTGTTTATCAGCACTTACATTTCTTCCAACTCATACAATTGCTGCATCATAGATATTTGTACTTTTGACTCGTTTATTGTCTCGTAACACCATCCATGTGCTGCATTAAATTGACAAACTGCATTTGTCAAGTTACATGAGGAATGCACAGGGAATGTCGCGCATCAGATGCACGATCATGTATTGCACTATAAAGACAAGCTATTTTAAATGGTAATGCACTGCAAAGAGCAGCTATAGCAAATCTTATTGTCATTCCGTGTGAATGCGATACTCAGAACCTGCAAGCATTAAAAATGCTCATCATGCCATTTCACGCATTATTTTCATTGTATTTTTTATTTTTATTTTTATTTTATGCCTTCCTTTTCTTATCTGTATATTCTTGTATTTCTATAATATTGATTGACGATTCCTTGGGTAATAATTACAGGATGTGCCTCTCCAATTCTTGCATGCACTCCTTGCTTATCTTGGTGAGACTACTAGCTATTATAGCCCTTCACCAGGTCACAGGTCACCTCTTGCTTCTCACCCTTCAGCTTGTTATCCTGCAATTAATGCTCCTTCTGAAGGACTTGTTAGATGGCATTTGCGACTAGAGTATTTTGCTTACGAAACATTGCAAGATTTGAGGATTTCCAAACTATTTGAGATTATTGTTGACTATCCTGATAGGTAAGTTTGTTTGGATACTTAGTCTCATATTCCTCAACAGATTCTTCTTAACCTCATTTTCCTCTACAGATTCCTATTCATAAGGCAGCAATGACAGTTACTGTTATCTGATGTTTTATCTTTATAGTTTTGCCTTAATCTAAACGATGATTATGAGATTCCTGTGTAACAAGCAGAATATGGTGGGGGTTGGCGTCTACAGTCTCACATAACGAATCCAGAATGTTGTGTGGTTGCTCACATTTGTGACTGTGCATTAAAACTAGCACTTTTCACTGGGCATATTCTCACCTTCAAAAAATTTGGTCATGGTGTCGTGTTAGAAAGTGATTTTGAAATTTCACCAATTACTGTTTAAATTTATAAGTAAATAGATTTGGTAAACTGGCACTGTTGGTGATTCATCAACTCTCTCTCTCTCTGTCTCTCCATATTGTTCATAGATACTAATAACCAATATATTAGTATAGCATGAGAAGTCTTGGATCCCATTTTGATGGGGACATGCATTGGTGAAATTGGATCTTGTGAATGATTTCTATGTATTTTTTTCTTGAAAACAAGTGTTGAAACTGGAAACCATATCAATCCAATTTTAGTTGCTATTCCTTTCTCTTTGCTAGGATCTGAATCCTGCTTGTCTTTTGATGCTACAAGTACTTGATAATGTTTATGTAAGATGCTATTGGGAAAACTCTTATCTTTCCTAATTATTTAATGACCTTCGCAGCTCTCCTGCAATCGAAGACTTGAAGCAGTGCCTTGACTATACTGGACAGCATTCTAAACTTGTGGAGTCTTTTATTTCTGCATTGAGATATCGCTTGCTCACTGCAGGTGCCTCAACCAATGATATATTGCATCAGTATGTTTCAACTATTAAAGCACTGCGGACAATTGACCCGGCTGGTGTCTTTCTTGAAGCTGTTGGTGAACCAATAAAAGACTATTTAAGGGGTAGAAAAGATACAATAAAATGCATTGTCACCATGCTCACTGATGGGACTGGTGGGAATCCAAATGGATCAGGAATTACTGGCGATAGTCTTCTTGAAGAATTAAATAGGGATGAGGAAAGTCAGGAGAATGTTGGTGCTGATGATGATTTCAACACAGATGACAAGCAGGCATGGGTCAATGCTGCAAGGTATGCAAAAGTTGTAATTTGAAAATGGAGTGTACTTTGTAGACTTAGCTGATTAGTATATATCCTTCAACTACTTGTAAAGCTAACATGTTGCTCTACTTGACTTTTGCGCATTTAGCTGGGTGCCTGATCCTGTCGAGGCTGATCCATTGAAGGGCAGCAGGAATCAAAGGAAGGTTGACATACTAGGGATGATTGTCGGCATAATTGGTTCAAAAGACCAACTTGTCAATGAATACCGTGTTATGCTGGCTGAAAAGCTTCTCAACAAATCCGATTATGATATTGACTCGGAAATACGTACTTTAGAACTCCTCAAGGTAGGTTCTCCACATACCACTGTGATCTTTGTTTTAATTAGATTTACCATGTGGGGCATGTTCATTTGTGTTTAATTGTGTATAAAATGCTCCAGCCTTTTAATTTATTTTATCTTGTCATGTTCCAGATACATTTTGGAGAGAGTAGTATGCAAAGGTGTGAAATTATGCTTAACGATCTTATTGATTCCAAGAGGACAAACCACAATATTAAAGCAACAATTAAGTCAGCTCAAACAGGTAACCATACAAAATTAGAAGATTTTAACTGCACCAGATAGCTCTTGGCTACTCTTGCAGATGAATTATAATTAGCATTTGAATTTTTGTTGATGAATTTCCTTATGGTGAATGAATTCTTAGGTTCAGAACCAGCAGAAACAGGGGCATCTATGGATATCCTTAATGCTACAATCCTATCTTCAAATTTTTGGCCTCCAATCCAGGTACCAAGGAAAACTTTTCGTTGGTCTGTTGCTGTTATTGAGATGCATTTTCAATTTTTTTAAAAGGTACCGAGGCAGTGGTGGCTCATAGTGATAAATTAAGATGTGCTTTTTGATGAAACTTTGGAGGGCTTATGTAAAAGCCATCTTCTATTGCGGTCAATGCTATTCTAGGCAGGGCCATGTGCTGTGTCTTTCACTTTCTGAAGTTAATTGTAGCTGAAAACAACTAATCCATATGAGGACCTTGGTTGCTTTAGATTTTTCCATTTGGTGTCAGCTTTAATAAAACATTCTGCATGATTCCTGCAAGCACATTGAATTATTGTGTTATTAAGTGCTGATAATCTAATTTTCTTTTGTGACTTAAATATACCTCCAGAATTTGGCCCCATATTCCCCCCTTTTTGAAAAAAAAGAACATTCTCGAATTCCATTTCACTGTCAGAAATTGACAAGCTTGATACGATCACATGTCACGTATTATGTTTTTGTTCATCGCATGCTTTTCTTTCAAGGCCACTCTTTTCGATACAAGTACATTTTGACAAGCAACAAATCTTGTTGCACTTGATTTCAGGATGAGGCTCTTAATGTACCTGAACCTGTAAACCAGCTACTCACTGATTATGCAAAAAGATTCCATGAAATCAAGACCCCTCGTAAGCTACTCTGGAAGAAAAATCTTGGAACAGTCAAGGTTAGGTGCTTCAAAATCTCCATCCAGTTCTCTATTTTCTTGCATCACATGATATATTACAATGCTTTAATTCATTTCTTTTTTTTTTTGGTCTTGGGATTTGCTGTTTTAGTTGGAGTTGCAATTTGAAGATAGAACAATGCAGTTAAGCGTGGCTCCCATACATGCTGCAATTATCATGCAATTTCAAGACCAAACAAGGTAAGCTCAGGAATCATTTCCATGGCAAGACTGGATGTGTATCTCATTAATTGTGTAAAAGTGTGCTTGTTTCTACTTCAGTTGGACCTCAAATAGGCTTGCTACTGTTATTGGAGTACCTGTGGATGTGTTGAATCGGAGGATAAATTTTTGGATAAGCAAGGTATATTTGAATTCTTAATGTTCAGTCACTTCTTGAGATTGATAAAATGCCTGCTCACAGTTTTAACAAATAAGATGATTGTCATGTTGACTGAGCAAGTTTGGCTGAAAGCTCTCTATATGGTTTGGATTGGCAATGTTCAGTCACTTCTTGAAATTGATAAAATTCCTGCTCACAGTTTTAACAAATACGATGATTGTCATGTTGACTGAGCAAGTTTGGCTGAAAGTTCTCTATATGGTTTGGATTGGCTTTTTATTTAGTATTTCACGGGTTACAAGTTAGGAGTTTAACTGGTAGTTTTCACCTCACTTCTATATGTAGGGAATTCTTACAGAATCACTGGGCAAAGACTTGAATGATCATGTATTTACCCTAGTGGAAGGCATTGTCGATGCTGGCAAAAACAGTGGCAATACTGGTAGTTGTGAGGAGTTGTTAGGAGGTGATGAAGAGGGAGAGAGATCTGTAGCCTCTGTCGAGGACCAGATACGCAAGGAAATGACCATCTACGAGGTTTGTGACGTGAATATTCTTGATATCAGATAGTTTTCACCTTCTCAATGAATGCTTAATGCTTGAAACCAGTGTCGAGTGTAATGACATTCAGTGATTTATTCTCAGTTGAACTCAGCTCTTAAAGAGCCTGCTGCTAAGGATATGGTCTTTCCCTTGTGGATTCGGGTCCGAGGTCTCAATTCCTCTAAGATTAGGAAGAATATATCTGCTTTCCTTCTCATCCTAACTGCAGTTTATCATTTCTGACACATTTTTAATTGTCATAAACTGGTTCAACTGTAAAATTGAATTTAGTGTAGCTGCTTCTGTGCCTGCTTGTCCCTAGTATTGACAGGTTAAATGTCTTCATGAGCTATTGCTTCTGCTGTATTTAAACTTGTCAGTTTTGGCGGGGCGTGGGGCGGGGCTGAGGATTCATATCTGGATAACAGCTTCCCAAGTACAGATACTGGAAATTAAATGAAAATTAGATGTAGTTGTGCACATTAAATTGTGCTCAAACCTTTTTGAAGTATCATTGTTCTCTAACTTTCTTAAGTTGGTGTCTTGTAGAAGTTTATAATGGGCATGCTCACCAATTTCGGCAGCATGGCATTGGATCGCATTCACAATACTCTCAAGGTGCGAATGTTTTAAAATTTTAAACATGCCCCTTTTACTTTTGTTGGATATATTTGAACCAAATCACTCCAAACATCATGTTGCTCCAGATGTTTTGCGTAGCTGATCCTCCTTACGACAAGTCACTCCAACAATTGCAAAGCTTTTTATCAGGTCTAGTTTCTGAAGAGAAGTTAGAACTTAGAGATGGGATGTACTTCTTGAAGAAGTAAAAGCTGGCATTCTTGTAATTCACCCATCAACTCTTGAAATAGTAAGCAGTGAGATTCTCTCTCAAAACCTTGCTGTAGACCGTGCGCAATGTTTTTCATTATAATATAGAGTAGTCACTCTTTTGTAATACTATGCTACCTGTTACGAACTTGGCACTGATGGTCACTGGTTTCATGTGGGGCTTTTGAAAAGTGTACAGGAACATATTGATATAGCTTATCAGAGTGAGGTTTGGAACAGCAAATGCAGCTTTATGAAGATGGAGATCTCTGTAGCAAGACTGTCTCCCTTCAAATTATCAGCAACCCCAGCTGTCCTCTTGAATCATATCCAACTCCCGTTATGCCAAGTACTCCTGCTATGCACGTCGGGTGATTTCTAGGAGCTTTCCATACATTGATTACAGGACAGTAGACAAAAGATGAGTTGCAATTTCCCAAAAAAATTTATAAGGGTGTCCTTTTGTGGCTTCCTTTATTAATTAAAACAATGACCCCTAGGTGTCACCGTTAATTAATTAAATTTCTGTCATATGTGGTTGAAAACATCTCGATCGACCCAGCAGGAAGAGGTGGATTCCAAAAGACCATCTTAAATTTTGAATGGTGGAAAACGAGCAAGTAAAGTAGACAATGAATGAAGATGTTTTGATCATGATGGTCTACTCCATTGCCAAAAAAAAAAAAAAAAAAAACCTTGACAATTCCACACGCACACGCTGTATTGTCATAACAATTATATGTATTACAAGATAAATCAGTCGAGGCCTTGAATTGCTCAACATACTTTCTAATAGTAATGGTGATGGTGTGACGGCTATGCTCCAAAACGTAATAGACAAACAGTATGGTACTAGACGAGACGAGATTGATTTGTGCTTGTTAGGTATATAATTGTTTTGTATGGTTGTAGAGCAAGAAATAAAATTAAAATGTAGATAATATCTAGTTTGTCTTTGTACATAATCTTGTAGTATATGAATTTAAAGATTTTTTTATTTAATTTTCTCTATGTTGTATATATTTTATATGTTTCTTACATGTCCTAATATATTTTCATTGAATTTAATTATCCAAAAAATACACAAATACTTTTACACTGTTTTTATTATTTATTTTGTTTTCAGTATTAATTTAATAATATGATGGTATGGGAATAAAATAACATAAAAAATCATCATGTTTTATTATATATATAGTATAAATAAGAAAAAGTTAAACCAACAAAAAAAAAACCTCAAAGTAACAATATGAAAAAAAAAATACTTGGCTTGAAGTTAATAATCTGCTTGGAAGTGTAATTTTAATTGTTTTTGAAATATTTTTTACTCAAAAATATATTAAAATAAATTTCTTTTATTATTTTAAAGAATTATTTTTAACATCAAAATCTCAAAATCATCAAGTGTAATTGGAGAAATCCATGCTCATTTTATTTATTTTTGTAGTTGGACTCGAGTCCATGCTCCTTTATTTATTTATTTTTCAAGAAAATCATACATGCAAGACGTGCACCGTCTTCTCTGGCGTTCATAGAAATTTGGACAAGCTTGTTGGGTTCCGACAGGGCAACGATTATAATGTTAAAAAAGACTTGTGATTTTCTTTGTGTTTTTCTCCGCTTACACGTTAAAACAATCTTGAAGTCTCGTAAAGACAAATCTAATTAATCACACAAATCATTTATAAACAATAAATCAATATAAAAATTAAATCTAACTATTTTTAATTCTAAAAATTCAAATCAATATATCTGAAATAATTCAATTTTAATATTTATATATAAATTTGTTACTATTAAAGTTTTTATTTTATTTTATTTATTGTTGTTATAGTCGGATTTCTTTAATGAGAATTCTCTCTCTCCTTTTTCCCTCTTTTTTTCTTCTTATTTCTTAATTATTTTTCATTTTTTGACCTTTTTGGTTAAATCAAATGTAATGGTTAAAAATAATTTATACAAAATTAATGGCCAGAAAACATGACTTGGAATATCAAAAACTCTATAGGGTAAAATTGGGAAAGTCAATTTTTTGCCCCCTTTCATTTTTGTGCCCACGTGTTCCCCCCAAAAACAGAGGTACACAAATTCAACTCATTTCGGTGCTGAGGAAAGGGGAAAAAAATGGTTTTTGACAGATCTTTTCAAACACAAACATGATTCTTTTACCCCTAGCCGCCCATCCCTGTATCCATGAATGTTGTACATATCTAACTTAATTTATGATATTTTATAAATTATAAACTTGATTTATTTATTTTTTTAACTTAAATGAGTTGGATATATACGTTGAACTAAATTTTTGTATAGATATTCAAGGGTTATATTTCTATTACTAATTTTCATATAACTGTATTTAAAAATGAAATTATAATATAGATTGTAGATACAATAGCATCTCCAATATTAGATATGTTTTTATTACCTTGCATCACTATTAAATCTTAGTTATCTTGATCCTCAACAAAGAAATAAATTATTTTTTTACTACATTAAATAAATATAACAAGAAGCTCATTAAAAAAAATATTAGAACTAAAATATTTATAAATAAATACTCAATTTACAACAAATCAAATATAAAAACAAAAAAATATACAAGGTATATGACTTGATCCAATTTAAAAAATCTGACTTTTTTTTTTTTTATTTTTTTACATCCCTAGCTGGTAGGCTGGGAGCTACCTATTCCGTCCTGTAAACTTAAAACTGTATTGAAAACCCTTTGTTCGATAACGAGTCTATTTTGTATACAAACAACTTAAAACTTTTTATTCATAATCGATGGCGGATTTCTCCACTCACTTCCGTGTGAGTCTCACGTCCACATCAAACACTACTTCAACCATTGAGTAGAATAATGAGAGCTCAACCAACCATAAATACCACACTCGTTCCAATTGAACCATCAACTTTGAAGTCATTTGCTAGGAAATGAGGTAGAATCGTCCAACTCATCTGTCAACACATTAATGAATACCACTTTAAGACATGACATGACCCGAGATAGAAGATGTTCCACCTGAGGCTACATGAGAGCGTTACTCTGGCCTTGTTCGTCACCAACAGAAGATATGAGGAAGATTTTTTTTGTTGGTAGATTACTGTCAATTTTACTGACGAATTAGTCGGTAAAAGATAAACCGTTTGAGTGAAAGCATTTTTAAATTCACAACAGAAGATATGAGGAAGCGAGGAAGATTTCCAAAACATATCAGAGGCGGAGGTGGCTCAGCAACCCAGCCTATCGCCATGAGTCTGTTGAGTTGGAACTGCCATGGGTTGGGGCACCCAAGTGCAGTTCAATTTAATGCAAGTTGCTTAAGCTTGAAAACCCCGAGATTGTGTTTTCATCGGAGACAAAACATAAGAGCAAAGAATTTGAAGGAGTTGAAAGAGAAGACTTCTTTTCTCAGTAGCCTATGTGTAGATTGTGGAGGAGAGGGTAGTGGTAGAAAAGGTGGTTGGTTTAATTATGCTGTGAACAGAAGAATGGGATCTTCAGCTCAGAACCATGTCTTATCATTGCATTGATATGAATGTGCAGCAACTAGGTGCTAGCTAATTCACCTTGGAGGTTAACAGGTGTTCATAGGCATTCCGAGGAAATAAATAAGCACAAGACTTGGACACTGTTGAGGCAACTCCGAAAACAATCGAATCTGCCATGGATGGTGTTCGGTGATCTGAATGAAATACTTTACTTTCATGAGAAAAAAGGAAGGCAGCTCAGAGAATACGAGTACAAATAACAAATGAGGATTGGACCTTTCAATAACAAAACAATTATATACAATTTCACATAAAAGAAATGACTCTCTCTTAAGTTCAAAATACATTGAAGAAGGATTATCTTCAAGTAGAATATTTTCAGGTGATTTTTTTCTTGGTATAACCAGTTTTTTTGTTATAAAATACTTGCGAAGAATGCTTAAATGTCCTAAATATTTTCTAAAAAATTAGATAACCACTCCTTCATCTCTTTTTGTTTATTCTCACCTGAATATCCCATTTCACACAAATTATATCCCGTGTAATAGCGGTAACCATAACTAATTAGATGAACATCACTTTCACTTCCCAATCCTGCTTGCCAGATGCCAACAGAGGGAGGGAGGCAGCGGTGGTCGCATGTAATAGTGGTAACCATAACTATAAACACTGTTTATCACTTTCTAACTATGATGAGCATTTGAATCAGTGCCGAATCATTGCTTACGCAGACCTGAACAAACCAAATTCACTGATCTGCAGTTTCCACTACACGACAAAAAATATTATTTGAGAATTGAAATTAGCACTGTTCAAGAAGCATTTGAGAAAACATAACAATTCTGAGTTAAGCTGTTGCTGGTTTGTGAAATATTTTTTCAACATGTGATAGTTTTTTCTCAGGAAAAAAAAAACTCGATTCACTGAGTACTAAAAACGGGAAGGGAGAAGTGAAGAATGCTGCCCGATCCAGTGATGGAAACCCATGCGCGCGATAATTAGTCCTTACTCATTACTGTACACAATTACTCCACCGGCCTCGCCAGTGAATATAATATCGCTCTCTCTCTCTCTCTCTCTCTCTCTATGTATATATATATATACATATAAATTCTCACCAGTTAACGAGGCACGCATTGATTCTTTAATTGAATAATTGCTGACTTTCTTTATTAAAAACAAATCCTCAAATTATTTTCTGAAAAGTTCCAAGTGCTATTACATCAAACAAAATATACTACTAAAACCCAGAACGATGAATATCATTTCTTTTTTAGAATGGTTGTCAAGAAAATATATTTCCTTCACGGTTTACTGGTACTGGGGCAATGCTCTTAGACAGAGTTGTGGAATACCCTTATTTCTATAATTATATATATCGTTTATCCTAGAAAATAAGGCTTATATCGCTAATTTTTTACAATTTCATTCCTTTCTTCTTTTTTTAATATTAATTTAAGTGTTAAAATCTAAATACAATAAAGTTTCAGCCTCTCATTTGATTGAAGGTAGATAAAGTCCCAAAATCATCTGTCAATGTAATGGAACAGTTTTCAATTCTTAGATACAATGATATTTAAATTCATAACATGCATTAGATAAAGCAACGGTTATGATTCAACACTAGAAAATGATATCTAATTAGACAGCTAAACATAAATGCATATTAGACGCTTCATTTTGTTTTCCACGAGAAATCCTATCATATTATAACAAACATTGAGATCTATAACAACTATACGCATGCATACCTTTAACCTTGCTGTTGTTTCTTCAGCTTTAAAAATTCAAAAATCTCCATTCAAATTGTATTAGATTAATAAGAATTTCATGCATCGAACTTCTTCCCTTTGCTTTCATTGAATGAACATTTCTCTTCTACGTTCATTTCATCAAACATATTTCAATATGAAGTTTTCTTCCATCACATGATTTATTTTGATTGTGCATCTTTCAATATATGGTCACTCGATTTCACCTTCAAATGTGTTAAATAATATTTATGTAGTCTTATTTACTGAATAGTACTTTCAGTTTGACCTATATATACTTTATTTGTATTTAGGTTAAGACTATGCATTCATAATATACAGATTATTCAGAATTCTAGTCTCCTTTCTCTATTTGATCTCAATTAATTTAACATGGTATCAGAGTTGGTTTTATGAAACGAGGCTTAATCCCAAGTACAAATTTTTTGGAGTGAGATTTTGTCTTTCGCTTCTGCAAAATTTGGTATTTCGTCAGTTTCTGCAATTATTTTGGTATTTCGTCTACCCTTCAGCTTTTGCAATTTGGTATTTGTGTTCAGTTTCTGTAAATTAGTTTTGTGTTTTGGAGTAATCGTATAATTTTGAGAAGATATTTGTTTAGTTTCTGCAATCTCTGTTCAGTTTCTGCAATTTGGTATTTTGTTTTCCGCTACTTTTGCATTCTGGTTCTCTGTGATTGTTAATTATGGCTACTGAAAGAGATTATTCGCTTCAGTCTGTGAGTGTGAGATTGGATGGGAAGAACTATTCGTATTGGAGCTATATAATGCGAAATTTTTTTAAGGGTAAGAAGATGTGGGGGTATGTTAATGGAACTTATATAATACCTAAGAATATTGAGGAGGAGGATGCTATTTTGATAGATACATGGGAAGCAAATAATGCAAAGATCATTACTTAGATCAACAATTCTGTTGAGCATTCGATAGGTACGCAGTTGGTGAAGTATGAGACAGCAAAAGAGGTTTGGGATCATCTGCAAAAGTTATTCACGCAATCAAATTTTACAAAACAGTATCAATTAGAGAATGACATACGAGCTCTTCATCACAAGAATATAAGTATTCAAGAGTTTTATTCTGCTATGACAAATCTTTGGGATCATACGAGCTCCATTCTCGTCAGTGGCATATTTCTCAGCTTGATGTTAAAAATGCATTTTTGAATGGAGATCTTCAAGAAGAAGTTTATATGGCACCCCCTCCTGGTATTTCACATGACTCTGGATATGTTTGTAAGCTTAAGAAAACATTATATGGTCTCAAACAAGCACCTCGTGCTTGGTTTGAGAAATTCTCTATTGTGATCTCGTCTCTTGACTTTGTTTCTAGAAGTCATGATTCTGCTTTTTTTATTAAGTGCACTGATACAGGTCGTATCATTCTGTCTTTATATGTTGATGACATGATTATTACTGGTGATGATATTGATGGTATTTCAGTTTTGAAGACAGAGTTGGCTAGACGATTTGAAATGAAGGATTTGGGTTATCTTCGATATTTTCTGGGTATTGAGGTAGCATACTCACCTAGAGGTTACCTTCTTTCTTAGTCAAAATATGTTGCAGATATTCTTGAGCGGGCTAGACTTACTGATAACAAGACTGTAGATACTCCTATTGAGGTTAACGCAAGGTACTCTTCTTCTGATGGTTTACATCCTACTTTATACCGCACTATTGTTGGGAGTTTGGTATATCTCACCATCACTCGTCCAGATATTGCATATGTTGTTCATGTTGTTAGTCAGTTTGTTCCTTTATACCGCACTACTGTTCACTGGGCAGCTGTTCTTCGTATTTTGCGATATCTTCGGGGTACAGTTTTTCAGAGTCTTTTACTTTCATCCATCTCTTCTTTAGAGTTGCGTGCATACTCTGATGCTGATCATGGTAGTGATCCCACAGATCGCAAGTCTGTTACCGGGTTCTGTATCTTTTTAGGCGATTCTCTTATTTCTTGGAAGAGCAAGAAACAATCTATTGTTTCTCAATCATCCACCGAAGTAGAATATCGTGCCATGACATCTACTACCAAAGAGATTGTTTGGTTACGTTGGTTACTTGCTGATATGAGAATTTCCTTTTCTCATCCTACTCCTATGTATTGTGACAACCAGAGTTCTATTCAGATTGCTCATTACTCGGTTTTTCATGAGCGCACTAAGCACATTGAGATCGATTGTCATCTTACTCGTCATCATCTCAAACATGGCACTATTGCTTTGCCTTTTGTTCCTTCTTCCTTGCAGATTGCAGATTTCTTTACCAAGGCGTATTCCATCTCTCGTTTTTCTTTTCTGGTTGGCAAACTCTCGATGCTTGTAGCTGCCGCATCATGAGTTTGAGGGGAGATGTTAAATAATATTTATGTAGTCTTATTTATTAAGGGTAGAATAGTACTTTCAGTTTGACCTATATATACTTTATTTGTATTTAGGTTAAAACTATACATTCATAATATACAGATTATTCAGAATTCTAGCCTTCTTTCTTTATTTGATCTCAATTAATTTAACAAAATGCTCTCGTCTACCATCTTGCCCGCTGGTTTTCGATGCAGTGCATGGGCCTATGTAGATTAAGAGCTCCAGGGAGTCTGTCATCGCGACATTTGATTTAATCTTTTGAGGTCCCGTTACCACGTGAAATGCTTTGGCTGGTGGACATATGCATCATAAAAAGGAACGAGGACCACTAATCCTCAGAGTCTGCATATAATTAAATGAATGAAATCACTTCATGCACGAAGAGGGGAATGCATAAAGTTTACCCTGGTGGATCCCCAAAAACGTCTCACCTTCAAGATATTGTTGGAAACTAAAAGAAGAAGAAAAGGAGAAAGAATAGAGGCAAAGCAAGGATAATAAGATCGACATTTCTTTTCTTAATCTTCTTCTTTTTTTTTTTTTTTCTAATCTTTCTTCAAAGGTAAGTATTTTTAATAAATAATGGGATTTGAAATTGGATCCAAAAATTTTAATCCTTTCGTTATTATCGTTGGAAATAAAAATAAAAATAAAATAAAAGAAAGCATGCCATTTATGACCGCGCGTTGCTATCAATAATTATATTAGCTGCTTTATTGATCACACAGGCATGGAACAGGTCACGCATGTTTACACCTCCACACCCAAGATCATCAGCCAGACAAAATTTTAGGTGCGTTCTAACTCTAATGACATCAATACTCTTTGTTATCTTGAATTAAATACGAAGGGAAACAGTTTCAACTCGTTTTTCATCGAACGTTTTAATTTTCTTATTAATGTGCTGATGAGGATCCATCCCACAGAGTAAATGCATTATTCATTCAAAAATCAGACACTCAGCAGGACATGTACCTGTAAACATAAATACACATATAATAATACATACTGTTGTTATAAGAAAAATAATTGATTAGTATTTGTCAAATTTCTGCAATGTAAGAAAAGATCTCGTCGGTAACATGTGCAGGCTGTACCACTAAGAAAAGATCTCGTCGGTAACATGTGCAGGCTGTACCACTGGTTATGGGCAATAGACTTCGAGCATGTTTGGCAGTGTGGTTGCAGATGTTTTTCAAATAATTTTTCGTGTCAAAATACATGTAAATAATGTTTTTTTTTTATTTTTTAAAAATCATTTTTGACATCAGCATATCAAAATGATCCAAAATATATAAATCATATTAAATTTTAACAAAAACAAAATCAAATTTTTTAGGAACGCAGCCGCAGCCACATTCCTAAACGTGCTCGTCATCGCCGCTGTTTCACCCTGCGTCTTAAAAACCAGGTTTTGAGTAAAATTTGAATTTTTTAATTATTTTGATGTATTAATATTAAAAATAATTTGTAAAAAATAAAAAATATTATTTTAATATATTTTTAAACAAAAAAATATTTTTATTTAAATATCACGCTCACGTCAATCCAAACTCTCTTGCTATGAAAGGAGTTAAATGCGGCAGCTACGGAAATTAAAATCATTCAATCTGAATTTATCTGCGATGACGTCGACCCTTCAATCCTTCCTGCTCCTGCTTCTTCTTCTTCTTCAAAAAAAACAAAACAAAATGACCAGAAACATTTTTGGTTAATGCGCATGATAGATTCATGATCTCAAATCTAGATGGTTTTTGTCAATACATGCACGGGACGAAACGGTAACATACAAAATGAAAGTACAATAAGTTTAGACTGAAATTGAGAAAATATTTTTGGACACGAAGAAATTGAGAACCCGCTAGCTTATATATATATATATATAATTTGAACTGAATTTGGTTTCTTTAGTATATTTGAAGTTTTCCACCTAACATGCGAGCGAATTGCCTTTAAATTTTGGGAGTGTGTGTTTAATATATAAAAAATGCATGAATTTTCAGTTTCGGACGGTTTAGCTAGCTCCATAACCCACAAAAGCACGCATTCAAGATCACGGGCAAGGGAATTTCCCCGGCTGGAACGCGCCGCCCTCCCGACCTCAATTAGTTTAGTTCTGTTTTCCATTGATTTGGGTTTAATTATTTTTAAATGAAACAAATGTTCATCTACTTTTGTAACCTTCAAGGGCTTTTCCTTGAAAAGATGCTGCCTTAATTTGATCCCGGCCCCGTCACCAAGAATATTTTAGTTTGATAACTAATTAAGGGTAAAATTTGTTACTCTCGAATTATGCCCTAATTAAAAATTTCATAATACTCTTGAACTTCTGCCTCTATATATGATTCCAAAGCTAAAACCATTAAGTCTCCAAGATCTTCAATCCAGAGATGGAGCGATAGGAGCCGATCATTTATACAAGTAGCAGTAACAATCATTTAGCGTACATGAAAATTCTTATGTCTGAACTATTAATATAAAAATTATCTAATTAAGCAAAGGTCTTGACTTAAATTAAGATAACAAAATAGTAAGTTATACATAATCAAATTATTATACTAATTTTCTTTTCTAATAAATTAAGGTAATTTGAATTATTTTTGATATTCTTGAAGATCGATACACATATTAAATTGAGGTTTATAGCGTTCACAATTTATTTTTTATTTTTTAATTTTGATAAACGCCAACAACAACAAATACAAATATATGAGAGGAATTTGAACTCAAGATTTTGCATGCTCGTATTAGTTTGAGCCATAGTCATTAAAACCTAGACATGATCGATGGGTCGATTCGGGACCCGGTGGCTAGACCGGTCCAGGTTTGTCAAAAGACCAGTCGGTGCAACGACACGGTCGACCCATGACTCGAGCGAGACCCGGTGTGTTTTTTTTCAAATGTGATTTTTTCCTATACTCCTTTTTTCATATTTTTTAGTTGGTTATTAACACTTTTTAAAGCTCACTATATAAATATTAGAAAAAAGTTATGTTTTTTCAATGTGGGATTTGAAACCCTTTAGTATATATACTCTATGTTTTCAAGAAAAAAGTTATGTTTTTTCAAAGTGGGATAAAAGACGTCTTTGGTTTAAATACTTCAACTTAAAAGTATAACATAATATCTTTTCAATATGGGATTTGAAGCCTTTTAGTGTGTGTGTGTGTGTGTGTATACACTCTATGTTCACAAGAAAAAAATTATGGTTTTTCAATGTGAGATAAAAAACTTTTTTGATTTAAATCTTCAACTTAAAAGCATAAAATAATATCTTTTTGATGTGGGATAAAAAACTTTTTAAAATATTCTTTTAAACTTCATTATTTACAACATGTATAGCCTATATTTATATGGATTTTTTTTTAATTTTTTCATATAAAATATTAAAATTTTAAATATATTTTTTTAAATTTTTCCGAGACGACCCGGGTTAACCCATAAAACCCAAAACCCAACTTAATAACCGTATCAACTCCAAATCGGATTTGATAACTATGATTTTAGCTTCCCTATCAAGCGGAACCTATCATAAATATCCCACCGATGTATAATTTATGTTATTTTATATATATATTGTGTGTGTGTGTGTGTGTGTGATTGATGTGATGTAATGTGCGAACAAAGAATCTCAAGTTGCTGTTGAGATTGTGTCAATTCGTTTGCTTAATTTTTCTTTCCCGTTTCAGGAAAAGATTACCATACTCTCCAGCTACTCGATAAGTAAAAGAATTTTTCTTTCCTGCAACTAGAAGTCGATCGATAATCTTTTACCACAACATCAGCGGCTGAAACACTCTACTGAGATAAAAATAGCTAGGCTGTCAGAACGTAGAGTAGATAGGATGGACAATTGGTCAGATATTCTAATGGATCGTACATGGACGATCGATAGTTGAAGTCGGCAGCTCTCCTAGGGTTCCCTCATCTGGGATCCCTGTGGGAGAGGATCAAGTTGGCGAGTATTTGATCGAATATTTCATATGTAATTAATTTCTTTTGGGGAGGTATTCATGTGCAATTGAAGCAGTAGTATTTATTATTTCATCTTATAAAAAGAAATCATTTATGGTTGATAAAGAATAGCTTTGGGAGTTTTAATACCATCAACTGCCCAATGAATGGCCTTAGAAAAATAAATCATGAATGGTTCGGTCGGTCATGTGGAGATAGAGTGACCGCATGAGTACTGGCTGACAAGGCAAAGAAATAACTGCTGTCTGTTGATAATTAAATATTTCTCTCACTAAAGCTGCTCACATTTTCAGTTCGTTTTTCACATTTGAGGTGCTTTGTTAAACCTGGGCATGAAAGAAAAAGAATTTGAGAATTAGGTTAAAATACCTGGTTACATCGCTAGTAGGTTCAAGGTGGATTTGTACGGATTCATATCGATAATATTTATTATATTACCAGTGCGCCTATATATTCTGCATGTGTTTTTCTAATTCACTTGTCTTCCCCTGATATTTCTCCTTACTTTCCACGTTATAGTTTATCTCTCTCTTTCTCTCTCGGTTGGTCTGAGATATGGTTAAGTCTCAATGCTTTGAGAAGGTGGGACTGAAGAAAGGGCCATGGACTCCTGAAGAAGACCAGAAGCTTTTGGCTTACATCGAAGAGCATGGGCATGGAAGCTGGCGAGCCTTGCCAGCCAAAGCTGGTGATTTACATCAACAAACCCTTTATTTACTCCCAATTATTTATTCACTTGGTGCCCTAGTCTTTATTAAACGATCATAGCTTGATTGTTATCCCTTCCTTTTGTTTTTTGGTGTGTGTATATATATATATATATAGGACTTCGAAGATGCGGGAAGAGCTGTAGACTCAGGTGGACCAACTACCTTCGGCCAGATATCAAGAGAGGAAAGTTTAATTTGCAGGAAGAACAATCAATCATTCAGCTTCATGCTCTTCTTGGAAACAGGTGAGATGGTAGTTCCTCGCGGTGATATATAGGATGTCCAAATTGACGGTCACACTCTCATCATGTGTGGTCTCATGGTTTCCACTTTGGTATTATTATTCCTTTGATGATCTTTGGTCTTCGGATTTTGTGTCTATCTTGGAAAGCTATTATGTACGTTTGTTTTTATATTTTAAAAATATTTTTAAAAAAAATTATTTTTTTTATTTTTTATTTCAAATTAATATTTTATTTTTATTTTTTTCAAATCATTTTAATATACTAATATAAAAAATAATTTTTTAAAACTAAAAAAATATTATTTTAATATATTTTAAAAATAAAAAAATAAAAAATAAATCACAACTACATTTTTAAATACTATGATATCCTGAGACTTGATATAAAGTTAAGCTCTCAGTCAGTTATTGATGTTGTTGCTATCATAGAAATAACTACGTACCAAGTACAAACTCTAGGTATTGCAATCAATGCTCGCATTGCTTTAGACACGGACACATTCATGATGCTTTGTACGTAAAGATGACCGTCTTGTTTTATACAGGTGGTCAGCCATTGCTACTCACTTGCCGAAAAGAACCGATAACGAGATCAAGAATTACTGGAACACACATCTTAAGAAAAGATTAGACAAAATGGGCATTGATCCTGTGACACACAAGCCAAAAGCTGATTCTTTCGGCTCAGGAAGTGGCCATTCCAAGGGCGCTGCCACTTTAAGCCACATGGCTCAATGGGAGAGGGCTAGACTAGAGGCCGAAGCCAGATTGGTCCGTGAGTCAAAGTTAAGTGTACCTAATCCTCCCAAAAACCTACTAGGCTCTGCAGTTTCAGCTCAAGTCTCCAACAAAGGTAGTGCAACTCCAATAGCAAGACCACAGTGTCTTGATGTACTCAAAGCATGGCAAGGGGTCGTTTTCAGCATGTTCTCGGTAGGCAGCAGTGACTCTCTCGAGTCTCCAACATCCACATTGAATTTCTCAGAAAATGCATTAGCCATCCCACTCATTGGAGTTCAGAAAAATCCAACCACCACACTAGCTTTTGCCACAAATAATGCTACATGCAACAGAGGGACTACGGCCAGTGAATTTGATAGGGGAAACCAGTTGGAGTGCTTTGAGAAACTGAAAGAACCAGCACAAGTGAAACGAAATTTGGACAGTTCAATGGCAATTCATGATATAAGCCCGTATGCCGGCGAACATAATGCGTGGTTTGTTGACTCTTCAGCGAATGAAAACGCACCTATGGGGAATATCATTGATGGATTTTCGGAAATTTTAGTGTGTAATTCTCTGGACCACAACCCGACGTGTTATGGAGAGAATATTAATGATAACTATGCTGGTAATCTTGAAGATAATTATTGGAATAGCTTACTCAATCTGGTCGATGCTTCTCCAACTGGCGGGTCATCTGTATTTTGATCATCTACACTATAGCTACTTCTACATAGTTCTAGTACTATAAAGAAAGGAGAGGAAAAAGGAGGCTAATTGTACGGTTTGACTGAGGGACTCGTAATGGTTAATGTCATTGCATCAAGTGTAACATTAGATCTTTATAAATAAAGGTTCTTTAGATGTTCTGTCTGTTAATTTGAATGCTGCTAGGGATTGAAACTAATTAAGTGTGGTCATATATATATATATTACTTGATCAAGGATCTCTGTCGCCAATTTCTTTGTGGGTTCCAAATTTTGTCATAAAATATTGCACAGTTTTTGAGGGCAGGATTTTTGTGTAAAGGTTGCCTAGCTGACTATTTCGCTGATATATATATATATATATATATATATATATATATATATATATATATATATATATATAGAGGTCGCATCATCTTTTATTTAAACAATGCTACCCCCACTTTTAGCTCCTTCCTCGAGGATCGGAAGATGAAATTACGGATTATAATAGGTTTTATATTCTATTTATTATTTATCGAGTAAAAAAATTAAATATTTATAAATTATTTATTGATATTCTAGTATTTATTATTTGATTATTATTCAATAAAAAATAAAATAATTAGTATATATAGTTGAAGTATGTATGTATGTATATACATGTTTTAATTATGTCAATATTAAGATATGTATATATCATATTATATTTTAAAAAAATCTAAATACTCTATAAATATATCTATATAATATACAAATGTATTTATATAATATAGATATATATTTTAGGTAAGGTCTGGGCGGGTTTTATGTCGAGTTTGACAATATCTATATTGTATCCATTTTTATTCTAAGTAATGTAATTATCTTAAAAAAATACTCATCCATTTAGGCCGGGTTGGGTCAATATCCATCGAGTTTATATTAAATTACTCTCTAGATGTAATAGCTAGTTTTTATCTTTCCTATATATATGTCTTGACATGTACGACGTCGAATGACAGAACTGCCTCTTGAAATTAAAATGGAGGGTTTTGAATTTAATCATAAAGTTATTATTATAGGGTTCAGGAGTTGACATCCAATATTATGGTCACTAAAAAACCTAATGGTCTGCTAGAGATTTGGGTAAGAAAACTAGTTGTGCGGGGGGAAAACGCATCACCCCTAGCACACCCCACCTAAGGTAAGCTGCGTCGTTGATTGATTGTTTTTCTAAGTCATATTTTTATCCATTGTTCTCATCTAAGGTTCAAGATAGATCTTCTTTTATGAGAAAGTCTTTATCTTATTGGATTAAATTCTAACCATTCTAAGACTTAGATTTATCATTGCATTTATTTCCTAGATATAGCTAACTCCTAACGTTCTGAATAACAAATTAATTGTTATAGGATTTTTGGTATTTTTGTCAAACCCTAATTGATAATAATAAAACCGGTTACGATATTCATTTTTGCACCTCTTAAAACAAGATAAAAATATGATTTAATCTTTTATATCCATTTTTTTAAGAATAAAGTTTATTTTTGGATTGTTTTTTAGTTTTAGAGAAAAATCATATTTTTTATACTGGGTTTGTATCTTACAATGTAAGTTTACAACCTAATATTAGATAAAATTGTTGGAAAACCCGCGCGATAGTCCCATAAATAATTATAAAAATGGTCTTTGAAAAATTTTAAATCTTTTATTATTATTATTATTATTATTATTATTATTATTATTATTATATAGGCTGCTCGGGCCCAAGCTTGGCCTGATCAGATTGGGTTGGTCTAACTGAAGGTCCAACAACCTTTTTCTTTTTTAAAAAAATAGACTGAATCCGACCCAGCTGTGTGGGGTGGGCTGAAATGGGTCCAGCCCACCCACGTCACATGGTCAATGACCCTACCTAGTGACCATGTGAATTATTCTGCTGCGGAACATGAATTCATGTTCTGCATGCAGATGGTAGAAGCAGTAAAAGATTTAAGGGGGGTGTCGATACGCGGCATCGTGTGACGTCTCCATTATTTTTTTTAACAAAAAGATTAATTGGGGGAAATAAAGATTTTATTGGAATCATCATCTAGTAATGAACTAGAAATCCCAAATTAGACATTGGTCCTAGAGATTCAGGTACTTGGTTAGTTATGATTGATGGAAGATAGACACCACCCTTAAAACATCCTTTCAAGAGAAAGGTTGCCCTTACTTGTGTTTTTTATTATTATTATTATTATTATTCAAATGCTATAATATTTTAGGCTTATTTGCAATCTGTTTTTAAAGATGGTTAACGCCGGTCCCTAAAAATAAGAGACACGTCAAAAAATGACATCAATCCCTAAAAATAAGAGACTTGTTTAAAATATTGACGTTTAACCCTAAAAAGAAGAGCTACGTCTGAGTTACCAAGAGAAACAATGGATATAATCCATATTTTATTTTTAAACTTTTGACATCGAACTTTTTTTTTGTAAAAAAAAGACGTGTCGACAAACAATGTTCATTCCTAAAAAAGGAGATTATGTGGGTATCACTAAAAATTGGGCATAACCCATACTTGAGAATTAGGCTTTGGACTTGCGCACGATGACGGGATAAAATGGGTGTTGGACCCCCGTCGTTATTTTTTATATATTTATTTCGGGTATTTACAAATTACAAAGAAAATTTTACAAATGCTCGAATAAAAAATAAATAAAATACTACTAGAAATCCCCAAAATTACCTGAGTGCCACTGTATAGGCAAAAAAACTGAAATACCTTTGAACTTCTCAGAAAATTACAAAAATACCCGTGATGGTGCGTGTAGCTCACGCGCGACCACTGTTGGAGGGGTGTAATTCTTCGGCTTGATTCCGGGCTAACAAGGGTAGATTATGGTAGATCTGATGGAGAGGATTCTGATGACGGTGATTTTGATGGCCGTTGATGGCTAAGGAGAAAGAATCGACGGTTTGAAGCTTCGGGTGGCCGAAGAAGTGGCGACCCTTTTCCGGCCGGATTCGGTGGTGAAGTTGATGAAAAATGCCTATGTTTTGCTTGAAAGGAGTCAAGTAACCTTTCTGTGGTGGTCCAGAGTCTTTAAGTGGCCGGAGGTGGGAGATCTGATGAGAGAGAGAAACGCCGGCAGGAGGAGAGAGAGAATCTCTGAGATATGCTAGAGTGCGGACGTTAGCATGGTAAACCGGTGCACCGAAAGGTTTTGAACCACTGATTACTGATGAGCTGATCCTTCGACTGAGGTTGGCTTGATCTAAATGTTGATCGGACGATCCTGACGGACCGATCCTTGTTGCAGTACGGTGAGATGTACCAGTAGCTTGGTACACCGAATTATCTGGCATGACAGGATCGAAGAGCAGATTGTTTTAAGGGCTGAGATGGATTCGGGTTTTAATTCAGTGTGGTAAGCCCTATTAGATCTTATCAAATCAAGGGTCCAGAACTAAATGCTATTAAATCTAACAATTAGGATATTTTTGGCATTTTTCAAATTCTTTTTTTTTTAAATCAATATCTTACTCACATGAAGAAAAACTAAAAAAAAAAATATCAATAGTAATATCAGAATCTCTTTTCTTTTTTTCTTTTTCTCCTCTTTCTTTTCTCAAATTTCCATTGGCTTTTATAGGCAATGTTGAGACTTGAGGGTACACAAGAATTTATAACCAGGAAACACTATATTGAAGAAAAATTTTCACCATCCCACCTACACCAACTACTATAATAAAAACTTCTGCATTATTGATTTTGTTTTATTGTGTATAACAATAAATATTTATACGGGTAAAACTAAAAAACTCAAATAAAATTCTTCGTTTCAGCCGCTAAAAATCAATTTTGATTACCGAAAAATAAATTCCAAACACCAAAAAAATATTTTTTGACTAGTATTAATCCAGTCGACCAGGTTTTTGATCGAAAATAAGAATTTTGACCCGAAATGGCCTCACAACTCAATTTTGACCCTATCAACATGGTTTGACCCGATGGACTCGGTTTTGACCCGAAATGGTCTGAAATTTATTTTTTACCCCGATCGACGTGGTTTGACTCTTATTAACCCGATGGGCTTGTTTTTGACTCGGTGGACTCGGTTTTGACCGAAAGTGATGGTTTTGACCCAAAAATGACCTGAAACTTTTTTTTTTACCCTGGTCGACATGGTTTGACTCGTATTAACCTGATGGGCTCAGTTTTCATGGAAAAAGACGGTTGACTCGAGAAAAATGTATTTTTGAATTTTCAACTTTTTCCTTATTTTTTGGATTTTTATGAATAAAAATATAAATAAAATAACATTTAATAAAATTTTGGAGAATTCAAATTGGGTTATTATAGGCGGGAAAGGGAAGAGAAAAGAAGGTTACCTACCGTAGAGGGGGTGTAACTACCATGGATAGGAGGTTCAACATGAGGATGATGGAGGCTGACATAGCTAAAAAGAAAAGAAAAAGTTGGTGTCAGCAAGATTGCTCCTATTACCGGTGAGAAGAACTTCAGAGGGTGTTAGGCCGCTGCTGGTCATGGTGTAGAGGTTGAAGCTACTGGGATTCACAACGGAGGAGATGGTTGAAGTGGCAGTAGAGAGGAAGAACAATGCTGAAAATGCTAAAAAAAGGTTGGTTTTTTGTTCACTTTGCACTCTTATTTCTTGCTCCTCTATGCTTAAGATCCACTCTTATTTATAGGGCTGAAAAAGGAACATCTTTTCTTTATTAGAGACCAATTTTGGCTCCAGATTCAATCGGGAAAGATCTCAATCGTTGGCTTAAAATCATCATCACGAGCTGCAAAAATTTAGCTGTTAAACGCTGATCGGGTTAGCCTATTTAGGGTGACGTAGCGACGGCTGTAGGGGCAACCAACCATCAAGAATTACGTTGGGTGTAGTACAATGTCAAGTCATTATAGTGGTGTATTGTTTGCACAGTTCGCTGAAGAGACGAGATACTAAATGCTCTGGAAAAGTAGCCACCTAAGTAGTTTTTTGGTTACAAAAGGTTCAAGATGATGAACAATAGGTATGTGACAAGTCGTCTGACATCTCTTTGTTTTTTTTTCTATGTCGACCAAAACAACATCATTTTATATTGTAGTTATTAGAAATAGTTTTATGTTGTTTTCTTATCCATTTCTTCCAATGGAAAGGCTTTTAAACTTAAAATCTACATGGTTCTAAAAAAATGAAAATATTAGTAATTGATCATGAATTATAGATAAAACTACCAATTATAAGTGTAATGAATAAAACAATAAAAAAGATAATGTGTAAAGTTGATGATGAATCACCTATTATAAGACTCAAATCTTTTTAGACGGAATCCAAACTGAACTATGAAATTTAATATGGTATTAAAGTTACTATAACTCAATGATCCTCGAGGCCATCCCCTTGACAAACCTCAAAAATATATATATATATATATATATATGTTAAAACCATCAATCATGTATAAAATAAATAAAATTATTATAGAATAATATATAAAATTGAAAATAGGTCACCTACCATACAACTTAAGTTTTTTAGATGGAATCCAAATTGAACTAAGAGATTCAATAACAATCAACTCAATGAGAGTTTATAAAGTAATACAACTAAGCAAACATAATTAAAATAATTATATATAATTCTTGATTTTTTTTTCATTTGATTAGATTATTAGAATATTTTTCTAATTGTTTTCATTATTTGATTCCTTGATTTATTTCTCTGGTTGATTAGAAAATGGCCAGTAGCATTTATATGGGCTATTTTCTTAACATGTCCATCACTATTTTAGTTGTATATAATTTAATTAGAGAGAATCAGGTGTTATGATTTGAAGTTATAACCAGATTGTTTGGTTTTTAATGCTTAAAATTATATTAACTTAAAAGTTTAAATTATTACATGAAATATCAAGAATAATGTTATTAATGCTTAAAATCATATAAGAAATTATGTTAACTTAAAAATTTAAATTATTAAGTGAAATATCAAGAATATATAATTTTATATCATTCTTATGTAACTTTGCTATATTAATTATTTAGATTATGCAAAGGACTTCGTCTTTAAGCTTGAGACATGGCACAAATGCAAATGATCTTGTGCAACGTAGAGAGATTTTATAATGCTCAGTAATTTGGCTTTTTAAGAAGTGTTCGTCTCCATTTAATTTTTCATGTTAGTAGTTGTTCTAAATAAAAAGTTTGACCTAATTGATGATTTTTTGAATTTGCTAACTTAGACCGATAACATGGCATATTAATTGATGCGACTCAAACTATAATTTATAAAATACTATTAGTTACAACTTTAATATTATAAAATCTATGTTGATTAATCAGTCATGGTTTTTTTTTTATTATTATTCAATTAACCCAATTATCATAATATAAGGAAATGAGTTTCTTGATTTGCACAAAAAATAGGCTTATTAAACCTTAGGGCACACATTAAGTATTATCGGAATGTGTTTATTAGAGTTTATTTATATTTAAATTATGATTAAAAAAAATAAACACTATTCAAATAAAAATCAATGATATTAATTTAATACGTTAGATAATTATTATTTCACATGGTAATGTTTTTAAATATTTATAATTAACTCTAAACAAGAAAAATCATGAATTGATCCTAGACACCCGAACCCCTAAACTTTTTTTTTTTTTTTAATTAATCATCTCCCCCAATTTCTCATGCCTTCCAAATAAAGATTGTATTTTGTTGTCTTTACCTGATACCATCTTGTCAACCATGCGAAAAAAGAATCCTGGTCGGTGTTTTGAAAAAACATTAATAAATGGAGGTGTCGCATCACTTGGTCTCCTATCATAGTGTCTCGCCCCTTCAGGCGGAGAGCAGGACCCCTCGAGTATCTCAGGATGATGACTGATACGAGGCAACCCAGGATTGACCGTCTGAGAATTGCACGGAGCAAGTCATTAATTCATGACCTAAGGTTGTCTTCTCTTTATCTACACGCATCGTAATATTGTGATTATCATTTTTCCACGCGAGTCAAGCATCTATCTGTAATTTTATTTCTTTATTTTTTTCATAAGACGAGATCAATTAAAACACTGATTAAGTGGGAATCTACATCGAGAAGGGAGCACAAAACGGAGGCTGAGAAAAAGCAACAACCGAAAACAGAGCAACAAAAAGGGAAGACATGAGTGAAATAAAAGTGCAGAAACAAAAAGAAAAACCACCGGATAAAGGGAATGGGATTTGCCTAAACACAGATGACGAGCCATTTGTTGCCACCATTGAATTAACTAAAGGATCTCTCCCGACTCCCTGGACGTAGAAGCCACTCGGTGGACACTATATTAACAGATATGGTGCCTCGAGGGCAATAACATTTTCCCGTTGCGCTATAATTGATGATCGCAATGATGTCTGCATATGCTATCCCATCTAATCTTACTGCCGCCATTCAATGTTTGTACACGTACATGTTAAATGCCTTTACCTCTTATGTACGATCTGCTCGATCTCTTCCTTCGTGTTTTCCGGTTCTAGTTTTTTGTGGGTTTTTTAAAAACATTTTGGCACGTCACTTTCTATATATTTCCTTCTTTTAATTATTATTTTTGTTTCTTCAAATACAATTACATAATATTTGCAAAATTATCCAGTTCTTCCAGGACTATATATTGAATAAGATCGTTTTATTTTTTTTTGTGGTAATATTAGCAATTGTTATAGAAATATTCATGCTTGAAATGATAATAACAACAACAATATTTTCAGCATCTTTCCTTTTCTTTTATGCATACATCACTGTATGTGGTAACAGGTAACGGTTCACCCTATGGCTTGGAAATCGTGGTGGTCAGGGGCATTGCATTTTATTTTATTTTCCATGTCAAAGATTATTTCTCTTTATTTTACAAACAAATACTCTAAAAAGTTGAAAAATAGAGATAAAAAAAAAACAAATAAATCAAGCATATAAAACATAACCTTTTATGAAATAATAACCACCGCATAAACTTTAACATGTCTCCAGGATGTCTGAAGTATGAACTACTGGCCGTCAAAAGAACTCCTTAGTGAAGCCATGTAGACTCGAAGCCCATTGGACCGGGATCATGATTGCAAACAAGAAAACACATCCAGAAGAAAATAGATGCAAGTTTGGTGGATATGGGCCTTCCTAGATATGAAAAGGGCATTTTAAGAAAATATAATTTTTTTTTATTTTTAAATTGTTTTTATGTGTTGATATTAAAAATTATTTTTAAAAAATAAATAAATAATATATTTTAATATATTTTCAAATAAAATTACTTTAAAAAACAAAAGATAATGAAATTCTTAAGAAAGTTATGCTAGCCAGGGTATTGGATACATGTAACTTAGTTACTGTTTCAGGATTCGTATTTTTTTAAATTTTAAATTAGTTTTTATTTTTTTACTTAAAATAATTTTTTATATATTTTTAAATATATTAATACCAAATATAATTTTTTTTAAAAAAATACTTTTATTTTAATATATTTATAATTAAAAAACACTTTACACCTTCACCTCTACCACAATCTTAAACAAACCTAATATATACTCGAAACATCTGAACCTGTGTTTCAAATATCCGCAGATTATCATGCTTGTAGGAATGGTGAGAAAAACAAATTAATATACTTAAACTCAGATTATAATAGCTTCGTGCACATGAGCAAACTACAATGGATCTAGATGATGATGATAACAAGTAAACAAAAGAAAACGAAATAACCTAGTTCACATTATCTTATAAATGGAATCCTGTCCATCGTCTAAAACTACTAACATCATTTCCTTGAGAAATTGCCATTCCAATTCCAGTCCTTCCCTCATTGCCAACTCCTCTGTAATACAACCTCCATTCATCAACTTCCCCGTCCATTTGAACCAAACAGGGAGATCCAACTCCCTTGTTATCCCATCCATCTTTCACCGATGACTCCAGCACTGCCTCGTCTTGAAATCTCCTCCAATCTCTTAATCCATCAGGAGACACTGCCAATCCAATACTCCTCTTCCCACCAGCAGCGACACCCTCATAAGCCATCAAATACCTCCCATCTTTCTTGTTCCTCACAACACATGCATTTATTGCACCAAACTCATCAAAAGAACTAATTTTTCCTCCTCCAATTATCTTCCCCAACTTCATCCAATTAATCCCATCTCTTGACCTTGCAATCCCAATACCAAATTGCCCACTTTCCACATCAAACGAGTGATAATACATTCTAAGATCACTATTACCATGAAAAACAACCCGTGGACCAGCAATAAACAAAGAATCCCACTCTCTCTCAGACCCCGCATCAAACAGAGCTCCACTGTGATGTTCCCCTTCAATTCTAGCCCAATGCCTCCCATCCTGACTCATTGCCAAACCAGGCAGAGACTTAAAGATCTTTCCTTTATCAACATTCCCATTATTCGCATTATCAAGGCAAAACCTTTCTGGGTTTTCTAAACTGAACTCCAAAGAATCATCATCCGTATAATCCACCTTCTCAGAACTAAAACCAGAGTAGTAAAGCCAGTAAACAGCACTTGAAGCTCTGACTTTTGAACTTGACATTACAACCACTTCACCAGGCCTAATGCTCATTGTATCAAATGCCCACCAATCTTGACCACACTTCATAACCGAACCCACATCACCGCTGGAGCTAACCGGCCCTACCCCTCTTTCCCAGTGAATTCCATTGCTTGAAACTGCTAGTCCTATTGAATCTGCTGAGCCTGAGTTTTGACTAGAATTCCCATGGTACCACATGTACCATCTCTCTTCCTCGTCACTCAAGAATCTTTTCACCACTGGTGACCCAATTTCTTTGCCATCCCATGAATTTGAGGGACCCAAATCAAACACCAATCCCCTAGATAATGACTGTGATGGCAAAGAATTGGAGGGCAGCGAATCATTTGAAGAAATGGGTGTTGATGGGTATTGGGGCTCTGGATTTGAATTGGATTCAGGGGTAGAAGTTTGGTCAGTTTCGTTGTTTGTGTTGGTGTCTGGTTTTGGGGAGCAACGAGTGAGAGAAAGAAGGGTGTTGATTCTTTGGACAGGATTCTTGGGGAAATAAAGATGTAGCACTTTGGGATTTGTAGAACAAGGCCATGTTAGGATCGAGGTGTTTAATTTTTGAGTGATGGAAGTTGCGAAGACGTTAGCGTTTTTCAGTGTTGAAGCTGAAGCTGCTGATGATAGGGTGACTTCCATGGCAGGAGAGGAGTGGTGGAGATTGAGTGGTGTCTGTTTGTAGAAGCAAGGACAAATAAAATGTTGACAGCCTGTTTCGCAAGAGACGAGGAAGTTTTTAGTCACTTTGGCCAAGAAGTGAATTTCCATATGATCATTAGCCCGTGTAGGTGCGCGTGGTGAACTTGAGCCATAAATTGGTCATGGAGCAAAAGCACTCGAAAAAAAAAAAGCAGGGTATCGTGTTCTTGGTTTTTGATCTGTAAAAATCACATTTTTGCCTGCATTTCGCTACCTCTTCCCAGGCATAAAAAGTGAAAGTTACATCAGAGAATGATGTTTCCCCTGCACATTTGTTCTTTAATATAAATTTTATCGTTGTTCTTTCTTAGAGATATTTTGTTCTTCCTTCTCAAGAAAGGTAACTTCAGAGTTCAGACTATTGTGCAAGCTTCTTCTTTTTTTCTTTTTTCTTAGGCCCTTTCACTGTATCCTTTCGCTTTCGGCAAGAAAGCTAATCAATTTGCATGTCTTCAGAAATTATTCCTATA
>Ga0325405_1000327_pt1 | contig 44994 bp, 20 predicted proteins | sample PopdelMetagenome_21_FD_205663 | JGI IMG/M metagenome (GOLD analysis project Ga0325405, IMG submission 205663) | Populus deltoides microbial communities from Bellville, Georgia, United States - Xylem-Control-R2 | ecosystem: Host-associated > Plants > Phyllosphere > Stem > Wood/Secondary xylem... | reverse complement strand
ACTCACCAGGTTACTTAACTATGCAGAGAAGTTTATTGGACAATCGCTTCCTTGAAAGTTTTTGCCTTCAATTAGCCAAAATTATGAGAAATAACACTAAATAACGACAATTTAACAAAATCCAAAGGAATATGCAGTGTACCCACAGTTGTGCTCTCTCTTGTATGATCACTAAATTTATAAATAAATAATTTTTATTACGGGTTTCAATTTTTGTGAGGAAAAAAAAATAAAACAGAGATTTGAGATCACAGGACATTATCATCATCATAAAAATAAAAATAAAATAAAAACATTGTGTTTTAGACTCTAATTAACACAAGAAGAACAAAACAACACCAAAAAGCACATTGAAGTTATCTGTTTCTCAGTCAAGAAATTAAAAGGGAAAAAACAGGAAATACCATGAATCAATTTCTTGTTAAAACTTGTAAATATATATATATATATATATGTATGTATTCATCATCTTGTTTCTATTCATTTCAAGTCCTAAAAAGAACAAAACTTAGAAGTAAACAAAGTTAAAACGTATCATGAGGCCCTAAAATGCTTTAGATTAGAAGATAATTAGAAGTCTAAAACGTTCCCTTCTTCCCCAAGCAAAACGAAAATCATAAACTTGAATTTGAAAACCCACCATTCAGATCAAAAACCCACAAAGTTTTGATCCACATTTGCCTTCAGGACCATCTCCATAATCTGCTCCCTACTGACCACACCCTCCCCATAACCACCACCCCCATCATTAGCACCATGAACGAAGTTATTATAATGATCGAAAGGAGTGGCAGGCCTCGGCTGTACTAAAGCTCTAATCTGTTCTTGCAAGTTCATGATGTACCTACAGGCCTCTTCAAGTACGGTAGCAGTGTCCATCTTTGTAGTAATCCAAGGCATCACCTTTCTTAAACATTTCACCCTCTCAGCGATTCTCTGTTTCGCAAGAACCGATGCTGATGAAGAAGACGACCCAGTACCATAGTCAAAAGCAGACCGCTTCGGTTTCTTCATCTGGCCCGACCGTTTCGGCTTCTTTGTAACAGCATTGAAGTTTCCAAGAACCGACTCCAGAGTCTGCGAGTCATTCAAAACGGAGCGAGTTGCTGACTCGTTCGGGACCGAAGAGAAAAGGTCATGCGGCTGGGTTGACTCCACTGGCTGCGACGGGATGGAAGAGAAGAAATCATAAGGTTGAGCTGACTCGTGAGGTGGACTGAGTTCAGGGGCCAAGACGAAAGAGTTGCCAAGACCGAGTTGTTCAGAGGCGGGAGGGGTGTAATAGTAGTAATTATCACCATCTTCGTGCAATAAGTTAGTGAAGTTTGATGTCGTCGTGCTCGGAGGAGGAGGCATTGAAGTTAACAGGTCGTTGCTGCTGTAGTAGTAACTGAGAAGTGACGGAGCTAACATGCCTGCGTCAGAGAAAACAGAGTTGAACATCGGTGTTGCAGTGGCCGGAGTTCCAACGTCAGAGAAAACAGAGGAGTTAAAGGTGGTGGCACGGTCGGCATGATCATGTCCGGAGATTAATGGGAATAACTGGATTGCTGGATCTCCATTGAAGACAAAGTCTGAATCAAAATCTTCGATCTCCATTTCCATAACCACAACGAATGTGTTGCCTAAGAGAAAACAACAACCAGACCCAAAGTGAAATGGAGAGGAACCGCAACAAAAGAAGGATGTTGCTGTTGCTGTTGCTGTTTCTCTCTGTGGGGTGGACACGTGTAGGATGATAATAAGTAGTTCGATCGTACACAGCTACGCAGGTGGTGGCGACACTGGAATCAAGGATGATGCTATTGGAGGTCAGTACAGTAGGGTGTCAGGATACAGAGTACTGTAGGAATTAGCTGGCAGGGCAGGGCAGGGGTTTTAATTTGTTCTCTGCACAAAACGGTGGGATTGCCATGGTACCTCAGATGGGCAGCGATGAGATGGTACAAGGGTAACGGCATGGAATCAGTATTCATAGTACCTTGTGCTTTTTTGGACGACTGGTAGAGGGTGGAACCAGGAAGGTGAGAAACCTAGCTGTTATTGCTTTTGCCATGAGTGATCCAGGTTCGATAAACTCCATTGTGTTTGGCCTTGAAACCAAAGAGATTTTACCAACACAAAGCACAATTTTTAGGAGCTCAGGAGTTCTTTTCGAGCTCGGCAAACAGATGGGCAAAATTGCAGAGAAACAATTGAGACATTCTGCCATCCAAGGTTCATGATAAATGGGTATTTCAACGCAAGTGGATCTTTACATTAGAATTGCAAGCACATCGGAGGAGGGGTAGGAGAAAACAGAGACAGCAGGATTTGATGGGAAACTTTCTCTTCTTTTTTCTTTACTTGAAGTAGAAGGAAAAAAAATGCTTTGCTACCAAATAATGAATTACAAAATCACGAGGAAAGATTGAAAAGAACGAAAAACTGTACACAAGAATGAGGAGAAAGCAGCTGAGGGAAAGATGTTTTGGAATGATGACCCAACTCCCATGCTAAAAGGGGTAGCTGTGAACTAAAATGCAGAGATCATTCCAGAACACTTACAAGCTGTTGTTGCCTAATTAATAACCCCCCCGCAGCTTTACCCAATCTGGGGAAAGACCTCATCGATCCCACATCGCTTGATATACTGTAGGTCTGTGCTTCAACCAATGTACCATTTCTCTGTCTAGTGGGGACTTGTTCAATACAGCATCTAGCATTGGGCTGCCAAAAACTTTTGGAGAACTCTTAAATGACCATATTTGGTCCTTGGGCCACGGTTTCTGAGGGTACTTCTCCTGTAAATACGACATCAACAGATAAGACATTGCTTCAGGATTATCATCAGCCGACTTCAAATATTATAGGTCTCAGGCTCATTATCCTTAAAATAGCAAAGTTTCTAAGCTGAAAACATAGGGACAAAGCAGATAAGAATTGTCGGTTAAAAAATAGTTTGGCTAAACTAATTCTAGGTGATATAATTCTAATTGGTAACTTTCGTTTACTGAAGTCAATTTTAAACCATGAGCATCTTGGATTCAGCCTGAAACATTCTCAAACCAAAACATGACGACACAAGTCTATCATCTCCAGAGTACAAGAAGAAATCTTGGCAGGTTCAGTTCAGGACAGGATGGGGCAAAAACAAACATCTTATGATAAAAAGATATCAAACTAGCAGTATATAATTGTTATGAAACATACCATTCTTCCCAACATCATTTTCACAGTCTTTGGGCCATAAATGCGCTGCTGTGTTGGCTTCTGAACCTTTGAGTAGAAGGAACCGATATCAGGTAGTGACAAGCAGCCCTTACTCGCTTTAGCAAGAGTAGAATCAGGCTCAGTGTTAGTCTGGATATGCCAAAATATCAACTGCCCCATACAATAGTTCTCACCATAGGTCTTTTGATACTTGTGGGGACGACCCCCTAACTTATCAGCACATTTGGGGCCCAAGTCAAGTGGACTAATGTAGACCGGTGGAGAAGTAAATGCATCATATTCCTGCAAGAAATTAATAGTGTTACTTGAAGATTAATGAAGATGAGAACACAATTGTTCCGGCAAAAGGACAAGGCAAAGAATATAGACATAACCAGTTGGAGGAGACTGGTTGGGGAGGGACTTACCCTAACTCTAAAGAAGCTCTTTGTATAAGCATAAACATGAATTAAGTCAGCTGCAGCATCATGCCGGCACTTGTATGTACATGGAAGACTGCGGACCTCATCCCTCAACCTTCAAAACAAAAAACAATTTCAATTGAATTTGCCTTTTCTTTTTTCCAAGAAATCAACGTGAATAAAAAAATTAAAAAAAAAAAAGAAGCAATATAAGACGCTGCTCACCACAATAATGATTTCTGGATTGCTTTCGGAATGTCATCAGAATCTGATGGATCATGTGCATAAATCTTGGACTTAAGGTCATTTAGCATTTCTCCATCCATATGAGGAGACATGCACTGCAGAAGTTCCTCAACAAGTGATCCCTCTTCTTTCCAGAGGAAGGAAACGGTTTCTTCAGGAGTAAGCTTCTCCAGTGGAGGTGGAGCCAGCTTTGGGTCACCAAATATACACCTCATTACATATCTCACCTGCATATAGAACTTAGAATATTTAAGAATTCACAAATTCCTATTGGTAGAAGAGATCCTAAATCAACATACTCAGACCTCAAACCTCGTTAGCCAGACTATATAATCATGTTCAATGAGTTGGAAACAAGGAATGCAGATAGAAAATTAAGGCACTTATTAAATCATTTCTACAGGTTAGACTTCAGATTGAGACCTATAATTGTTAGCTCTTAGGCCTAAATATCAGAGATTGATATTTTGCACCAAAATGCGTAGACTCTATAATCACGTTCAATGAGTTAAGAAAAAGGTATGATGGATAAAACAAAGGCAATAATTAAATCAGTTCCAGCGGTTACAATGGGGTGATCTTGCCGGAGGTTCTATATCAGTTACATTTCAGACCAAAACCTAAAATGATTGGCCCTATGACCTAAATATCAGAGGTATAAATTTTGTATAAAATGCTGTATAGTCCAAAGAACTACCAATCCCCATTGCCTCCAGAGGTTGTGCATTTTAACTTAAGGAAGTAGACCAGTAGACCAAAAATATACCACTTAACATACACAGTGGCAAGTGGTACTGACCTTGTCAAGTGTAACAGCCAAATTTTGAAGCCTCTGGTTGTAGACACCTTCAGCCTGCTCAGGCCAAAGAAATGAAAACATGAGTATCCAAAGAGTAACTATAAGCATATTCTCTCAAACAGAAACTTCGCAAGAGAATTTCACATGCACATCACAAGCATGCACTCTGCATTTACCTGAACCTCAGCATCACTTCTCTCAACCTCGATACATATATCTGCAAAATATTTCTTTTTCTCTTCCAAATTATGCCTTAGAATTTCCTCAGGAAGCTTTGTTCTTTCCAGATTTATAAATCTAACCAGACGCGCTGAATATGCAACCACCCAATCTGGCAACCCACCAAGTAAACAACTACCCAAACCAGCCCTACCCAAGTCCAGATAATCTTCTTCAGATACAGAATTTAATTCACAAGCTCCGAGCATCAAATAATGTCGATCCAGTAATCCATGACACTCCTTCAACACCTGATGATAAGTACAGTTCAGTTGACATCAAATAAAACACCTCAAAAACTTATGTTAGGAAGTACAGTAATTATTCAACCTTTTGCAATAACAGCTATAAGATATTATAATCATTTTCCAAGATAAAAAAAAAATATCAACTAAGAAGAGAATTCAATCCTAGACCATACCTTTTGAAAAGCCCCTTCACCAGTCAAATTTAAGTAGCTGCCCCTGCAAACTTGGCTACCACACAAACAGACAGATGCTTCATATTCTTCTTTACTCTGCAATATAAAAAGTCACCAAGCAATCGATATGAAGAAAATGAAATTTATATTCTACATTGCGAAAAGGCCAAGAGGTAAATGATGTGCACCTCTGTCACAGAATTGTAATCAAAGGTTATCTCCTCGCCATGTTGGATTTTACGCACAGAGTAGATTCCAATCTGGTACTGACCACCTACAGCAGTAACTCTGCATTCACGAGATTATAATTAATAACTGAATTATTAAAAACTTGATAGCATTGAGCAGCATTTTCCTTTTACAATAAGTCTTGCATCTAGTTAAGATGTTTTTTTTTTTTTTCATAATTTCTTCAAAATCAAGATCAAACTTCAATGGAACAATACTTCATTGAACAGCAAATAAAAAGATGAAGCAGTATCTCAAACTCAACTCAGAAATAATCAAATTCCAGATTCCAGACATTTTGATTCATACAAAAGTCAGTCAAGAAAAAAGAAAAAAAGTATAAGGAAAGACATCCAGCAAGCATGTATATAACCTTCTTTTTTTTTTATAAGTGATACATGTATATAACACCATCCACCAGGAAACTAATTCTAAGATCTGAATATTTGCTTTTCACATATGATCATTCATGGCATGTTTCTGGTTGTAAGCATCTAATTCAATCATCTAACTTCCTAGGATGTAAAATAGAACATTCATATTTAACATCAGGAGGGCAAAAGGAAATACATTAAGATGCATTTTAGCAGTGCCATACAACAGTGAATTAATTCCATTAACTCATTATTAAATACTATTATAAAGACAATCATGACAAATTTCCATAAACAGATAAAAGGATTAAGAGTCGCATAGAGATAATATCACTGCACCACTGATTACTTTATATTCTATAACTGGCAAAGCTTTCCAGACTGCAAGGACAATGCTTTACACCTCTGCACATTAATCAGAAACAGCGAATAAAAGGGAGGAAAAACTCACTTTGCTTCACAATTAGGTTTGCATGAGTGACAGATTCGACTTGCATAGTTTGCCTTGTGCATGGCATCAACAACAACCAAATCATAACCATCAGCATCACCCTGAAAAACAGCAACAAGATATCAGGGAATTTGATGAAACAAGAGGAGAAAATATAAGACAAGCCCATATACAGAAGTTGTTAGTAAAACAACACCTTTGGCCTCTCAAGATAAATGTTGTAAAATTCTGGAGCTGGCTCTTTACTGTCCTTCTGTAATAATCGAATCCCATCTTGCTTCTCAAACCATTTCCACGCAGGATATACCTGTAAACGTTAAGTTCAAGGTGAAGCAAAAGAAAAAGGCTAAAGCTTTCCATCAAGAAACATCAAAGGTTGATTCTAAAGAAAGAGACCAGGCAGCCAATGCAAAAACATTAAGAAAGCAAACTACGGCATGGTTATTACCTTCAAATACATGCACTTTCCTATGTTAGCAATGGAAAATTGGCAGTAATTACATGCTATACCAAGTTAAAAACAATACTAGGAGTTGCATCATAAGACATCCTTATCTTTAACTTGCATCAAACGTATTTAAGATGTTAAACCGAAGAAACCTCTGACAAACATCTAAAGCAGAGATCTCATACAAAACTATGTAGCAGGATCACACAATGCACGTTCCAATACAGAGAAGATGGTCCTGGCAACACAACTGCAGTTTCCTATCATATCAAAAGATATTACACGGTTGAAAGATTCTAAAAGTTTTGTAAAACATTATTTTACAATACAATCAAATAATGACAAATATTCCTTAAAAGCCATTTTCCAACTAATCAGATTCATACCTCTCCCAAAAACTCCACAACAAAGTCATCATCTCGAAAACCAGCTTCTTTGTTGCATACAACACCAAGCCCCTGAGGATTAAAAGAATGGGTGTAAAATAAACATAGTCGCAGTAAAAGTTACAGATTTCTTTTCTTTTTTTTGTGCATGTCTGTGTTTGGAGTGGAGGATTCTATCAAGTTCAGATGCTATACCTTCCGGTAAGCAACATATTTGTCATCAGGTCGACTATCTATGGCTCTCAAGATACCCCGGCAGATTTTCATTGTTCTTGTGTCACAATCCTCCATAGCAGCTTGTTCAAGTTCTTCAACAACAGGCTGTAAAGGATATGTCATTGGAGTGTTCCCGGCGCCAGTATAGTGCCTGACTTGCTTATTCAGAGTACAGAGTAGCACATCTTCAATAAACATGTGTTTTTGTGACAGAGGCCAGTCCACTTCTTCAGGCATGGAATCAAGTAAAAGATTGTGGGTATAGGGATCAATTCCATAAACTTCCTGTTCTATAACTTCATCTCCAAGCTGTTTTCTAGGTTTGTAATCCTTAACTTCAGGAAGTTCCATATCCAGTTCCTCAGTGCCATTTTTCTGTGCATCAAGCTTCTCAGCATAGTCATCTGGCAAAGACACAGACATTTTTCGCTGGACATCCTCCTCATCTGCTACAATAACATATTGGTCTATGACTTCATACTTCCTAGTAACAGGAGGAACCAGACTCGCATTTGTCATGCGAGCACCCCATTCACGTTCATCCTCATCTGTCATAAAGTATTCATCTCCTCTTGAGTCCCCAGGTCGGCCTTCTGATCGGAAATCCAAATCACTTTCTGTATCTGAGGCAGTACTACCACCACCACTCCTGCCATCTTCAGAAGACCGGTCATCAGAAGTTTCGCTTCCTGAATCCATGGATTTTCTATTCAGTTTGGATATCCGCTTCTTAATTTCCTGATCAGATGCATATTCTCCAAAATCAAAACTACCATTAGCAAGTATAGTACCATTGCTCCTATTCATGTACTTCTTTTCAATAGCTTTCTTCTTATGTTTAATTGGAGCAGAGTCCAATGCTGTAGATAAATCATCTTTCCATGACTTCATGAGCTCATCTCTTTCGTAAGAAAACTTAGAACTCTCTTCCAACCGAGAGGCTAGTTGGAGAAACAATGTAATGATGTGATTCATGTCTCCAGCACCCCGATTCTTCACTCTGCAATTGAAGATTTACATAAATAACAAATAAAGATGATTTATGGTAAGAAAGGAATAGAGGTATGCGTTGGGTATAGTGAAGAAAGAAAAAGAGGCATGCAAGGTGGTTTCATTCCTATTATAATGCTGGCGTGCAATATAAGAGATCTGCATTACCAATAGTCCAACACAGAAAGAGCAAAATACAAAGTATATACAACATAGCAGCCGAGCTGAAGGAAATCCTCGCAGATATAAAAACACATAATAAAACCATTAAAGATAAACTTACTTAATTGCATCCCTGCACATTCGACTAATATCCTCCTTGACAGCCCTCAATCCATGCCCAACATAATAGCCACTCTTCATCCTATCCTCAATTTCTGTCAGCTAATAAAAATACAAAAAAATGGAATAAGAACTGAAGCAAATATGCAGCACACCACATACGAGTACAAAAAAAGTGAGTAGCAGTACCTTAGGCACAAAAAAATCAAAGGTATTTTCCTTCATGATGTCCTTTAAACCTGAAGCTAGAAACCCCTCCATCCTTCTATAGCTATTTTCAGATTTCTTGACTGCCCATCGCCTCATACGAGCATCCCTGGGTAGAATGGATGATGACTTTCTAGCATCAAACACTTTTGAGCGTTTGTACAAACTTCGACGAAATAATTGATTAGCTGAGTCTCTCTTGTTCACACTATCAAAATACTCCTTGAGTTCCCCAAAATCATCTCTCTCACTGATTTGTTTAAGACTCCTTAATTTAGAATTTGATTCCACAGAGATCCTGGTGCGGCTCTTGAGCCAGCTAATATTTGGAAATCGAAGGGCCAACTCCATGAACTGAGTGCAACCTCTAATATCTATAGAAGATAAACATGGGAAAGAGCGAAGAATTTCTTCAAGCATGCCAGATGTGATATTCTTACAACCCGCCAGCACCATTGCATTAATTTTTTCTTTGTTATAACCATTCTGCAAAAAAAAAAAAAATCATTTCATCCTCAGGAAGGTAAAGACTTGGCTATAGCCTGTAATACCAAACATATATAAAACTTACCATGATACTCCTCACCATCATGTCGGTACAGTTGGGGGCCCCAGAGGAAAGATCAACTTGAATTGATATGCCCTTGTAAAAACTAACAGCAGATCTCCACTTTTTACAAGTCAAGGAAGCAAAGACTAGGGATTTCATGTCAGATCTCAGGAAATGAAAGACTCGTGCCAGTATATGACCATCCAATAAACCCCAGCTTCCCGCCTCAATCTCAGAACACATGCTCTCTTCCCTGTGGAAATTGGTATCACCACATAGTTGCTCAAAAGTGGTTTCATCCTTATGCAATGTGCCTTCCTCCATTTCATAATCCTCGTCATTCTGGGCAGGCTGCATCCGGGCTCTTTTTCCAGCACGTGCATCTATTTCTGCAACTCACCAGTCCCAGAGAAAGAGCCTCAGATCGAATACCACATATAATTAATTAATTAATTAATTATAGATCGCATGCAAATATATGATCAGAAACTGAAGCTAAAAAGAACAAGGGTCAACGCAATGATCTAAGATACAATTACCAATGATGCAACAGGCAAAATTCATTAAGCACAACCAAATCAATAGCTTTCTTGTAATGATAATCATTTGATTGACCTTTAATATATCGTCAACATACGATCGCATAAAAGGTACAGCAAAGAGAAAAGGTTGAAGAAAAACGTACAAAAAGAAGCAATTAAAAAGAAAGGAAGCAAAAATCGCCAACACATGAAGAAAGAGAGGTGGTATTTGAAAGACAGGACAGTAGAGGACACATGAAAACAAACTTGAAGCATATGTAAAGAGGAACAAGGTAATGGAGGAAAAGTAAGTTCAGGTTTCACACCTATAAAGACGAACAATCAAATATAAGGATTTCTGTGGAAAATATGGATGTTGACCAGCCACAAGAAAACATGGAACAAAAAAGTTATGGTCCAAGGAAAAGTTTCAGATAGTACCATCCATGTAGAGCCTTAAACAGAACACATAAAGACCATCTAAACATTTACAGCAAACATCAATTACTTGTGACAAAGTCACTCGTGCCACAAAGGCATGAAATATCGATTAGATAGTGGACACAATAAGAGAAATTTGAAGGAAGCAGGAGAAAAATTGTTACTGCTTCATCTCTCAGCAAGGCACTTGTGCAAAGCAAGTGCAGTAAGATGATCTTCTAATACCCGATTTGAGACACTTGATCATGAAATTCCTATTATTCAGTAGTAGATACAAAAGGAAACCTGGATGATCAACTCACCCATACCTGATTTGAGATACATATGTTTATCGATCTCTTTTGGAGGCCGTTTTGCAACAATCCAAGGATCCAATGCCTCATTTATGGCAGCTGCAAACTCCCTGTTTTTGTATGATTTCATTACCAATTCATGTAGCTTCCCACGGGTAAAACCAATGAACTGTGGATGAAGGCTGTGAAATGAACTGGAACTTCTGTTACTCTCAATGTTGGAAGCAGTCTGGGATTTTGAAAGGGTTCCTGAAGAACCAATAACTGGCTCAACATTTGACTGTTGAATTTTGACACTGGCCCCAAAAGTCTCGGTGGCTGAGGTAATCGGAACCCACACTCTATCAAATTTCCTGAAAACACTACTATAGTTTTGGATGGTACCTATATCTGCCAAGTTCTGAAGCTCTGAAAATGATGATGGCCCTTGTTCATGCCCAGCACCATCTAAGTAGTACCACTCACCCAAATTCAATTGCAAGTCATCTGCTGTACAGAGACAGTCTTTGGGAGTATTAAGTGGCGCAGTAGACTTCCAACAGCCATGTGAATCTGGGTCATTGACAACTTTGGATTGAGAATCACTCTCTACTGATGATCTCTTCACATCATTAGTTGCAGAATGTGCCCGAGCAGCTCTTGAATGATATCTGTCCTTCCCTCGAACTTTAGTACGGGTTTCAGAAACATGGTCCTGAACCACGCATGCATTTATCCTAACTACTGGTAGCACGGTTCCTTTCACTCCCCTTGTTATTGGAGGTTTATTGAGAGTTGATTTACTGACACCACCAGTATCATTTCTCTCATCTGTACTGGAGAAAGCCCAAGGAGGGAGGTCAAGCTTCCTACTTTGAGAAGGAAAATACAAATCATCTTTTCTTTGCCACCGTGGGTCCTCACACCCAGACTTTGTCATGTGGCATAATGGGAATCCATCATTGAGAACAAGTTTCCTTCTGGTAAATCTATCCTGGACAGATTCATCATTCCTCTTCCAGTCCCCACCCTTGCAAGACCATCGACCAGAAAACCAGTCAGCGGAATCAACAGAAGAGGCAAAGCCATCATCCTTGTCAGCAAGAGAACCTGGCCATGCTTCAACAGCTTCTTTTGTTATCAAATCAGAACGTCCTAGTAATTCATTACTGTTTTGATCCTGTTGTTCAGCAGTGGCAGCTAGATACCAAGTAAAACCTGTAGATTAAAGATGACACACTGGTCAAATTTTCTGGCACATTTGTTATGGCAATTGATTTGTTCTGTAGAATATTGAGAGAGCCGGAGAGACTTTTTAATTATAAGCAACACTGAGATAGAGATGACCCAAGAAAAAGAGAAAATAAATTAATTAATTACCTTCTGCTTTTATCCATCCCTCCCATTGCACATGTTCAAATTTCATTTGCAGAGCTTCTGCTTGATGATAAAGAAGAAAAAAGATTGTTAGAAATCTCCAAACAAGAGGGGGGGGGGGGGGAATAGCATTAAATAACCAGAACATTATTTAATTCTAGAAAATGAAAAGTAAAAGAAAGGAAATTAAAAAATAAAAATAAAAAACCTCCAACAGTCTCTATCTCACTGCCAGGAACAACAGAAAAACCCTCCAACAGGGCTCCAATTCTTTCGTCAATCTGGAGATCTTCTAAAGGCTCAGATGTAACTGCGCTGTGATTAGGGCAGACCAACGGCTGCAGCAAATTCCCTGGCACTCCCTCGGCACTCTGAGAACAAGATTGCACGATATCTCCAGTATCTGCCAATAGATTACCAGGTGCCTCTGGAGGGCTTACTAGCTGAGTTATAACATCTGGCACAACTGATGGGAAATTCACAGTCACCAACGGTGAAACTGCATTCTCAATAGTTAACCACCTATCACTATCCAAGTGCTTGATGAAGTGATCAGACATAAGAATTCCTTCATCAACAAGCGCCTTAAGCTCACATAACTTCGAAGGGCCACATTCCACACCAAAATGATCTAGGTAAAACCATCTACCAGTCGATGTGTCAGCCACCACAGGGACATGTGGTGGCGTATCACATATATCCATATCTTCCTCCATTGATTGCAGCTCTTCTGGAGGAGGTCCATCAACTTTAGGAGACTCTTTGGCATTTGTAACGGGGCTCTCAGATTTCTCTTCTAAGCGAGTTTCACTGATGGCATTCTTTTCATCCAAACCATCAAGATTATGCACACTGCTTTTATCTTGAGATTCTTTAGCTGAGAGTTCAGTGTCCTTTACTGCAGGATCCTTTTGGCTGATCTTATCATCCTGCTTTTTATTACCATACTGAGAGCTCCGCTTCTCATGTGCCCCCCCCTTTCGACTTGCTTCTCTGTGATTAGTGGGCCTAGCCCGATCATGTGGGGATCGCTCCAAGTAACTTGGTGTCCGATCACTGCGATCATGGTGCCGGGTTCGATCCTGTGGGGACCTTTCGAAATAAGCAGGACTCCTTTTTCTATGCTCATTATAGCTGCTTCGATCATATGGTGATTTCTCAAGTACATACGGAGATCTCTCTCGTCCATATGGGGATTTCTCACGTCCATAGGGGGATCTATCATGTCCATCTGGGGATCTGTCCCGCCAATATGGTGACCTCTCACGTCCATATGGAGACCTTTCTCGCCCATATGGAGATCTCTCGTGTCCAAATGGTGTCTTTTCTCGGCCATAGGGAGATTTCTCATAACGGATTGGACTTCGGTCCCTGTGATCATAGTATCGGGGCCTATCATGTGGGGACCGGTCAGAATGACTATGCCTGTCATAAACAACCTTAGAGGACAAAGTGGGTTCATGATGCCTGGATGAGTACTTGTCTGATGAAGATACTCTCGAATAAGAAGAGCTTTTATAGAACCTCTCTACTGAGTGACGTGAATAGTGCTCTGAGTAAGCATAGCGAGAACCATCCTCAGAAAGTCTCCTGCTTTTAGAAATGGCATAATCCCCGTAATATTTGCGCTCGGTATTATCAGAATCAGTGACATGACGCTTCAATCTGTTACCAGAAGCATGCTCCCTTTCATGGCTCTTGCCATTGCTGTACTCAATCTTATATGAACCTTCTTCGTCAACAATCTTTGAGCTTATCCTCGTACTCCTTTCCTGGCCACTCTCCCACCTCATACCCCCACTTCTACTCAACTCTTTCCTTCTGTAAACATCCTCACTAGAATACTTCCCAGAAGGCGGCGTACGCTCGCTACTCATGTCATACCTGCCACGAGACTTGCTGTAGCCATACTCATCTTTGATATTCCACCTGTCTGGAATGAACTCACCTTTTTCAATTTCATCTCGAACAGCTTCCCCTTTCCGCCATTTATTACCAGAAACAATCTCCCCTTTCTCTATATCCCCTTTCTTCCATTTCCCACTACCAATCTCTCCTCTTTCAATCTCACTTCTCCTTGGCTTCTCTGGTGTAGGAACGAACTCTCCATTCTCAATTTCCCCTTTCGATGGCCACCTCAATGTCCCCAATTCCCCCTCTTCAACTTCCTCTTTAATATTATTACTACCACTCTGTACCTTACTATCCCCAGAACCCAAACCATCACCATTTTCAACTATCTTGCTACCACTACTACTCTTCAATCCTGATTCTTTCTTCTCTGCTGCCACTTCCTTGCTCTTATCTTCCTTCTTCAATCCTGATTCTTTATTCTCTGCTGCCACTTCCTTGCTCTTATCTTCCTTCTTCAATCCTGATTCTTTCTTCTCTGCTGCCACTTCCTTGACCTTCTCTTCCGTCTTCAACCCTGATTCTTTCTTCTCCAGCACCGCTACTTCCTTACTACCACTACCACCAGCACCCTTAACTTCTTTGTCCAATCCCACTCCTTTCTTCTCCCCCAACACTACTCTCCTCACCACTTTTTTCACCTTAATTATCCTCTTCACCCTCTTCAGCTTCCCAGTCACCCCATTGCTGCTACCATTAACTTTCCCATTATCCTTTTTGTCACCACTACTGCCAGTATTATTATTATCATTATCAGCACTATTGATGTTACTATTGCTGTTTACAGTTTTCCCACCTCCGCAAGCTGTCGTAGCCGTCGTCGTCATTGCCGCTGCTGCTGCTGTAGGCTGTTCTTGAACAGGAAATCTTTCTTCCATGATGATATTATTACTACCGTGTTGCAAAGGCATACATGCGACACCTCCACTACCCATGGAATTCAAAACCTGAAATCTTCACCACTCGAAAACCCTAATTCTCCCCTTTCCCGGGGCTATCGATGCTCATACTTCAACCAATTCTCTCCTTCGCTTCAATTCCAAACCCTAATTTTCACAAATCCACAAAAAACATCACCGTTAATTCATCAATGTAGGGTTAAATTAAATCAAATGAACAAAAAATACCTACAACCAATAATCTTTACAAAAACCTAGGGTTTGTAAATAAGCGAGAGAGTGTTACCGGGAAAGAAATGAAGAGCTGAAACGACAGATCGGAGATTGCCGTTTATTTGCAGATCGAAAATGGAGAAGGAAAGAGAGAGAAATGAAAAGAAGGAGCTTCTTCAAGAGAAATAATCTCTCTCTCTCTCTCTCTCTCTGCTTCTTTTTCTTTTTCTTTTTTTCTTTTGGGTTAAGTAAATCTTTTTTTCTTTCTCTCTCTGTCTCGTGTTTTTGGTCTGAACGACGACACCTTCGTGTGATTTTATTTTTTCTCTCTTTTTTTCTTCTTTATATATATATATATATATAAATTATTTTATTAGTGTGGGTATTAATGAGGGGCGACTTTGGATATGAAATTATAGTTTTGTCCTCGAGGTGGCGGACATTTATGCGTACGAAACAAGACCGCCGTAGAGCTGATATCTTTCGAGTCTTGCCACGTTTCACTCGGAACTGTTTAAAAGTTTTAGGCATCGAATAAAAAAACAAGAAAAAAATATTTAAATCATAAAGATTTATTTGGAAACATTATTAAATTTGATTTAATAATCTAATCTTTAAACTTTAAACATGATTTCTTATTTAGTCGAAATTTAAAATTAATATGTGTAAAAGCTTTTTGATGTGATTTAATTCAATTAATGAATCTAAAAATAAATTAAATAATAGATAAAAATATAATTTGATTTTAAAAATAATTAAGATGATATCTAATTTTTTTTAATATTGAGTCAACGATATATTGTATCTACCAAGCTTCACGATTGAAGTCATCAAATCCGTAATTTAAATTATAGGCTCTGCTGGATTTAACCATAATATTATAATAATAAAAACAGTTACTAGTAAAATTAAGCATTAATCAAATATATTGATGTTTATTCGAGTTTATGATAATTTTATAGAAAATAAATTATGATGACTAATTCAAAATCAACCAAATATTAAATGATAAAATTATAAAATATATATATATATATATATGAAAGTAATTCGAAAAAAAATGAAAGATGGAATTTAGAAGAAAAGGAAAAGAAAAAAAAAAAGGTCTAACCAAGCAAATCTACCTTAAAACCTCGGATTTAAAATTAACCAGTGTGAAAATTACCCCAACTTAACTTAGTCAACTTGGCGTGTCCAAATACAACTTGAACAACCAGTAGCTTCAAAAAAAATTAAGATGAAATCTTTTTTTTAATACTGAGATGGCGATTTATTGGGTCGACAAGGGCTTCGTGGCTTAATTTGCAAACCAGCAACCCGGATCATGGATTCTACTGGGTTTAGCAACTTTTTATTTTTAAATATTTTTTACTTAATGATATAATAACAAAAATAGATATTCGTAAAATTTATTATCAATCAAATATCAAAGTGTTTGTTTGAGATTATAAGAACCTCGTAGAAAGAAAATAAAAAAAATAAAAAAACCAATTTAAAATTAATGAAATATTAACAAATGAAGCTGAAAAAGAAGCTGAAAAGAAATTAAAGGAAGGAATTTTTTTAAAAAAAATAGCAACTCCTTGAATGTTCATGTGAGCAATAAAAGAGTCGGTTTCTCCTGTTTTTTTTATTTAGTATAGAAGTTAATTGTAATTATAACTTTGAGAACAACCTTGGAAAAAATCTGGATTATTGAGTTAATTTTAATTTATTATTTTTATTAAATTAATATTATTTTCTTTTCTTTTTTAAATAGTGTTCATCTCATCAAAGTTTAAATCAGGTTATCCATGTCAATTAATAATGACTAGGGGTGTTCACGGTTCGGTTCGGTTCGGTTCGGTTTAGACTAAAAAAAATAACCGAACCGAATTTTACTATTTTGGAGAAATATTAACCGAACCGGACGGAAACCGGTTCAAACCGAGCCGGTCCGGTTCGGTTCAATCCGGTTTTTTTTGGAAAAAACCGGGAAACCTAATCCCTTCATGAAATCCGGTTTATAAAAACAAACTTTACTGCTTCAGCAAAAGTGAAAATGCCAAGGTTCAGACAAGACAGAGCTCCAATCAACTGCACTTCTGCAATTTTTGTAAGTGAAGCATTACATTCAATAAAACCTACTGATCAAAGTGGTGTTGTTCAAAGCTTCAAATTTCGAAACTTCACTTCTATCTCCAAATTAAAACTACAGCAGTCACTTTGTGTTCATATAAGCTGGAGCTATCAAAGATTCAGATCATGATTCGGACAAATGTTACTAGTGAAGTACAAGTGATGCCTCTTAATTTCTAAGGCTAGCAAGTGCATGGTTCATAGAAGATGGTTAGACCACATTGAAGAAGATTGAAACTAAACCCATATTTGAAGACACCAACAAAATGCAAGGGAGCAGGACTAACGCACACCAAAACATAGCCTAGAAATTTACAATGATACACTTATCAATGGAGGAGCCTTGTTGTTCTGTTGCAAGCCTGCAAGTGAAGAGAGAAGCCTGAGGTTTTCTTCGGGAGATGCAGAAGGGAGAAGAGGAAGGATGAAAATTGAAGGTGAAGGAAGGGCATCTGTGAAGAGACAGATGCGGAAGGGAGAAGACGATAAATCATCTTTGGCTCTTTGCTTTTTGGTGTGGGCGACGGCTTTTCAATTCAAAATTGAATTAGGGTTAGGCATACTGAGTTACTATGGTATTTATACTACCGGTTCGGTTCACCGGTTTAAGTGGTCAAACCGGAACCGAACCGAACCGGCCAGATTTTATGGTTTTAAAATCGGTTTAATCAGTTTTCTATCTCGGTTCAGTTTTCTCGGTTAATTTTTCATCGGTTTTCTCGGTTTTTCGGTTAATCGGTTTTTTTGAACACCCCTAATAATTACTATTGCATCTCTCTCTCTCTCTCTCTCTCTCTCATTGTTTCTCTTGCTTCTTTTTCTTTTTATTGCTTCAATCGTCGAAAGGCAGGTATAATTAGGCATAAAAGGTTGCTGCCTTTGTCATTTAGAGGGTGATTAGCAGTGTGGTAATGGTTGTTTTTTAAATAATTTTTTATACTTAAATACATGTCAATGATGTTTTTTATTTTTAAAAAATTATTTTTGACATCAACACATCAAAACAATCCAAAACATACAAACCATATTAAATTTTAACAAAAAAAATTTAAATTTTTTAGGAACGTGGTTTGCACCGCGTTCCCAAACATGTTCTTAATGGATTTAGGTTAATTGATTTGTTTATTGCTTGATTTATTGATTCATATCTAGCATAATGGTATTGATGTGGAACAACTTTGTATAAAGTCCTTTTCATTTTTTAAGTATAGAGTATGTCACTCATACTAGATTGAAGTATATATCAATTCATGATTTGATTATGAGATTTTTAACATGATTTGTGCATTCACTCTAAATTAAAAACAAGAAATTCATTGATTTGATTAATTTTCGCTTGTTATAATTGTGTGGATTTTTAATTGAGATTTCTTTTTTTTGTTTTCAACTTATATAAAGATTTATTTATTTTAGAATTTTTTTCACATTAACTACTATAAAAGTCTCGGATTAACATTATTGTAAAATTCAAGCTAAAATCAATTCTAGATAAAGCTTTGGTCACAAGTCTAAAAAGTTAAAATAAGAAATAAAAATATCACATGTATACACTGTCATAGTAATTATCCTTTCAGAATGAGATTATTAAAAATTATATGGGTGAAAAAAACAAGAAATTTTTTATTGGGCAAAGACAGGAGAACCATGGTATGGAACTAGCAGCAATGCGGCAGAACTAATATCTGGGCAAAAAAACGGTTTTAATATGAAGCATAGATTTCCAAATTACCGAGCATCCAAGTCTTCTATGGTTGACTTACATCTATAACCAACACAGAGAATTAAAAGAACTGAGACTGGGATATCTGCTAACTAGAAAAGCTTTGAGGAAGAGGAGTACATTTGGGACATGCACTTTAGATTATCAGATCATAATGCAGCCAGTCTTTCTAATAAGTAAAGGAAAGATCATTGGATTCCTGATAATTTGGACAAAATGGTAAGACAAGACAGATAAGATTCTTAAACTAAGTATTGATACTTCCTGTTTAAGAAATCTATTGCCTGAATGAAAGGAGTAAATAAAAGAAATGTAAAAAAGTTGCATTAGATGTTTAAAATGGAAACCATCATTTTAAGATTTTCTATGTGAAATGCTATTGGGCCAAGATGTAATAATATAAGGTATTCTAGTATGTATATGTTTAATTCCTTTTTGATTGACCATGAAGATTTTTAGAAATGGTAGCAATACCTGGCTATGGGGTGTGGGTTTTGGCTTCTTGTAGCAATGTTTTCAGGGCTGAAAAAAAGCTTTTATTTTTATCTAGGTAGAAATACATCACGCACGATGTGGGGGGGTACATTCATTGTCTTGTTCAGGGAAGATATAAGGGTGATTTCAAGCTTGGGAGGAGGCAACAAAACCAGCCTTCTTGGGAACTTTAAGGAGGAAAAAGATTTGTAGTAGGTAGACGAAAAATCATCTAACCCTTTTTTTTTATTCTTTTAAGTTTTGGACATCAAAACAATGTCATCTTGAACCAAAACCAAATGTTTTGGCCAAAATACAATGTTTTATTTAAAAAAAAACAGCATCATTTTGATAATCATTGGTCAATTAAGGTTTTAAAATTGGGATTTGATCAAAAGTCAAATTAGTCCTTAATCTCTTGACTTTTTTTTTTAATTTCCCCTATGATTACCTTATAACTTTTGATTTCATACAATTTTACCCCTATATTACCTTATAACTTTCGATTTCATATAATTTTACCCCTGTCTCCAAACTTTAACGTCTTTCCTATTTTGGTCCTTGATTTCTAATTTATGCAAATTGATTATCAATCGACCATTTAACTTAAAATTTTATTCAATTTTCCCCATAGTTTCATCAATTTCAAACCCTAAAGTGTCGCATGTTTTACAAATTGGTTATTGGTTTCAAATTTCTTCAGTTTAACCGTTTATTAACCCTTAAACTTTGATTATTTTGTCATTTCATCCTTGATTTCAACTAATTGAATTTGAAAAAAATTAAATATGGTCCTTTAAAATTCCAATATTCTTAAATAAGCTTAAATTAAGCTTTTAAACTTAATTTCCCCCCAATTAAATCCCTAATAAAATTAATTTGACTTATTAAAAGTTTAATTAAATTCTTGCACTTAATTAATTATTTTAATTTGACTCAAATTAATTCTTAAACTTAATTAAATTTTTAATTGGACTCATGATTAGATCAAATTGGCCTACTAAAAGTTTAATTAAGTCATTAGACTTAAATTTTATGCAGATTCATCAAATAATCATTTAGTTTGACATTAAATTTATATTATCCTTAAGTCTTGGATATAATGAGGTACAATTAAGATTTCAATTTTGTCTAAAATTTCAGCTTAATTCCTCTATGCATTTGAAACTCTTTTCAGCCTACTCTAGCCAAGTTTTTAGTCTTTTGTTTATTGTTTTTCTTCTAAATAATGGTAATTTTAGGGGAAACCCAAAACTAGGTTATGATAGTTACTCCTCTTTACAATGTTCACGATAAAAAGTCTTGTAAGAGACTTTAAATAGTAAACTTGTAAAGAAGAAAAGATGATAGATTGTGGATTTACCAAATCTAGAAATGGTTAATCCATCTAAAAGTGTTAGAATTAAGAGCTCAAAAATGCACCTAGGAAGAAAATAGACAGGGATAAAAAAACACATTATTTAGGAGGTGAGAGCTAGAAAGCGCACTAAAAAAAATGGATAGGGCTAGAAAACACACTCAAAAGAAAAAGGATAGAATTAAAAAACACACTATTTGGGCTAGAAAGCGCACTCGAGAGGAAAGAGATAGGGCTTAGAAACGTACTATTTGAATGATGAGGGCTAGAAAGATTACTCAAAAGGAAGTAGATACGGCTAAAAAGCACACTATCTAATGACGAGGGCTAAAAAATGTACTCCAAAAAGAATGTATAGGGCTAGAAAGCTCATTATTTGAAGGGCGAGGGCTAAAAAAAGTACTCAAAAGAAAAAAACAAATAGAGCCTGAAAACGCACTATCTGATGGATAAGGGCTAGAATGCACACTTGAAAGGAAAGAGATGAAGCTTGAAAGCACATTATTTGATGGATAAAGGTTTGAAAATGCACTTGAAAAGAAAAAGATAGGCCCTAAAAGTGCATTATCTGATGGATAAGGGTTATAAAACGTACTCAAAAGAAAAAAGATAAGGCCTAAAAGCTCATTATCTGATGGATGAGGGTCTGAAAGCGCACTTGAAAGGAAATAGATAGGGCTTGAGGGCTAGAAAGCGTACTCAAACAATGGCAAAGTTGTTGTCTTTAAACGCTTGTTGTTTCTAGAAACCAGGACCTTTTTGTGCTCGAAATTGTACTAGATTCTTTTTATTGGAGAAGTTTGAGTTCACCAAGGACTTCCTACAAAGGTCATAATGCAATGCGTTGTGATCAATGTGCATTTTTTTTACCTGAAAATATAGGTTCCTTTTCTATGGACTCTATTATTTGAATCTTTGATCCTCTTAGCAATCTTTCATGACCTTTTTACTTTTTTTTACTCGAGCCTCAACATGGAATTAACCTTAAAAAAAGATATACTTGTTTGACAAGCTCAGATTATTTTGGCATATTCCATTATCTGGGAATTTTTATCTCAAATATTATGACCTATTTCATGATGGCTTCCTATAAAATTCATTGGAGGATTTAAACAGTTTACTTCTCATTGCTTGCTTCCCTATGAGAATAATTATGGGGCCAACCGTATTGTGTTCTTTTAGTTGCCCCTAGTCTGACCATGGCCCCCAAGTATTTTATCCCTTTTTGTTTACTTAAGTTTTTTCAGGGACGATGTTATGTAGGAAAATGTTTTGTTCTTTATAAGAGGTTGCTTTTACAGGAAAATTTTTGAAATTTCAAAAGCCATTTCCAAACACAAAACCCATTTTAATGCTAGTTTAAAACAAGCTTGTTCCAAAAAACAAAAAAACAAAATCAAGCAATTCATATGGTTAGGGTTTCATTAATGTTGAATTATTATTATTATTATTATTATTATTATTATTGGTGAAAATATGAAGTGACTTTCTGTTTCATGTCTTGTTGGTTAGAAGGGTTCAAGTTTTGACCTGAGAGTTTCAGAGGAAGGAAAAATCTTCGAAGCGTTCATTTTACTTGCATGAATAATAAAGCATAACCGTAGTTTCTTAAAAAGCTCATTTCGTGTAGGAAAGTATTGCTTACCGATCTAGATTGTCTACCTTTGATTAGAAAAGGGCTTTATTGGGCATGTAACGTAGGCTTTGGCTCTTGGTTATAAAGAAACTAGTATTTGTAGATTCAAAAGGTGTTTAAGGGATCTCATTACTAAAGATCACCAGTGCTCATTCCCATACCTTCTTTTGATTAAGGGATTCCTAGACCTCAGGATTGACTTTGTAAAATGGTATGTCGTGTCCTTTATTTCTGGCTTGAACTTCTTATCTTTTTTTTAAAAAAAGCTTTAAGCACTATTATCATATTCCTTATTTTGCACGACATGTTTAAACTTTTGAATTCCTTGAATTTCTTCATGCTTTCAACTTTGTTTAGACACATTTGATCATTAAGGATTATTTTGTATATTTTTATGATCAGATTGCTTTTCTAATCGTTACACTTGCCCCTAATATGGGGTGTGATCTTTGTCACATATGTGCATGTGACGTTGCGGCATTGAGATCAATGAATCACCACTTAATTATTTGGTTTAGGGTCATTAGGAGACATGGATAGACTAGTCTTATTTGAAATTCCAGGGTAACGGGTTAGTTGTGACTAGGAAATGTATTAACAACCCTAGCGTTTCTTACTTGAGGTAAGTTGCAATCTGTGGTTTGTATGTGGTTTAAAAGTGTTGATGGATTCCTAACCAGTGGTCCGTCTATGGCTCAGAATAAAGATTTATGCTCATGAATAAATCTGACATTTCAAATTTATTATGGGCTAGTATGCTCAAGTAAATTCTTATAGGAAAAATCCATGTAGGTGCCCTGACATGGTTCACTTATCCTGGAAAGAGAGAGTGTTTTCCATAAGTCGTATATTGTGATAAAAAATATTCCCAATTAAAATTGGTGAATATCCAAAATAATTATGAGAATTTCCTAGTCAACTCCTAATATTTAAGTACTAGAATACTGGTAGATCTAATATTTATACTAGAATGTTGATCATTAATTTTCAGGAATTAAAATTTTTAGGGTTATTGAAATATTAATCAAGTCCTTAAGGAATTTTACAATCTTATTGTAAATTCCAAAAAAAATGCAAAACAAAAACACAAAAATATCTAATGGATGCACCCAAATCGTATAAAGCTCTTTTTAAAACTAGCATTACCAATAACATATGGGATAATAAATGCACCTGAGTCGTTTTGCTTTAAAGGCAAATTCTTTTGAATAACAACATATACAACTTTACTCATACTTACCGTTTCGTAGCCTTTTAGCTTGTAAGTTGTCTTGGTAGTCACAACTCTTTCAAGAATTTAGCATATTTAGGAATTTGCTTGATAACATCAATCAAAGGAATGTTGAGTTTCACTTTCTTGAAAACCTCTAAAATTTCTTTTTCTTTGTCCTCTTTCTTAGACCTAGAAGAACTCAAAGGAAATGGGGGAATTTTCTTAAAATTGGAATTCATTAAGTTAGGACTTACCTTTGGAGTATTGGTCATTGTTTCAGTTTGTGGAGGAGTAGGGTGTTTTTTTATGCTCAGTTCAGTTTTTATCTCTTCTTCTTCCTCCATCTCAATTTGTTTCGACCTTTGTTTTTCAAGTTCTTTCCCACTTCGCAGCGTGATCACACTAACATTCTCTTTTGGATTCCATGCTTAGGAGGGTAATTTTCCATTGATTTGTGCTTTCAATTTCCCTATACTTGAAGCTACTTGCCCTATTTGCTTCTCTATTATGAATACTTGACCTTGTTTCCTATTGAAAAGATATGAAATTTTGTTGCAAAGTCATTGTGTTAGAAGCTAAGGTTTTCATTATCGCATAAAGATCATCACTCGATGACCCTATAACATTGGAGTTTATAAATACAGGGGGCTTCCTTACTTGATAGTTTTGCTGGGGCTGAAATCCATGGGTGTGGAACTGTAGGCCTTGATTGCCTTGTTGAGGTAGGTTCCCATAGCGTAAGTTCAGATGATCTTTCCATCCAGGATTGTACGTGTTAAAAAAGGGATCATATTTACGGTGGGGTTATGTATTGAATGCTCCATGAATTGCATTAGCTTGTTCAATGTAATTGTTTTACAGTGTTGGGCACATATCCAAAGCATGGCTTTGTAACAAGCATAAGCTATAAACTTTCACCTGGTATACATTTCTATAAGCCAAAGAACGCATAAAAGAAGTAAGATCATTAACTTTATTCTCAAGGTTAGCAATATTTACCTCATTTACTTGTTTGTGTGGGAACTCTCCACGTGTGCTAAATTGTTTAGAGTTGAATGCCATATTTGAGATCAATTAGCATGCAGTCTCGGATGTTTTATCTACTAATGCCCCTTCATTTTCCGCATCAATGATACTGCTATCAGTAAGTATCAATCCTTCATAGAAGTATTAAATTAACAGTTGATCGAGTATTTGATGATGAGGGCATTGAATGCACAGTTGCTCAAATTTTTCCCAATACTTGGAGAGTGTTTCCCCATAAGATTGTCGAATCCCACATATTTCTTTCCTTATGTTGGCAACTCGAGAGGCTGGGAAATACTTTTCAAGGGAAATCTTCTTCATGTCATTCCAAGTTCCAATGGAACAGGGGAGAATGGAGAAAAACCATGCTTTTGCTGCCTTTTTTAAAAAGAGAGGGAAAGCTTTCAACTTAACTTGTTCTTCGTCAACTCCATGCGATTTCATGCAACTGCAAATCATGTAGAATTCGTTAAGATGAGTATGAGGATCTTCTCCAGCAAGTCCATTAAATGTTGGCAGTAGGTGTATAAACCCAGACTTGAGCTCGAAGTTGGCATTGTTGTTGATGTTTATGCATAATGGTTGATTCTTTATATTAGGAGCAACGAGCTTCTTGAGTGTTTGTTGTCGTGCAACAATCATGGTGTTGATGTGGGCTTCCTTTCATAACTTGCGTAAAGTGTTTTCTATTTTAAAATCTACATGCACTTGTTTTTGGTTAGTAGATCGGGTTACATATATAAATAATAAAAAAAAACTAAGAAAGAAATCAACCACATGAGAGATTTAAAGTAGTGAAAATGAACGAAAATCAAACACTAAACATAAAAATTGTCTAAAAACCCTAGAAAACAGTGGAATTTGGCCTAAATAGGGTGAGGCTAATGGTTAAAGCACTAGTCTCGTTCAAAATGTCGTTTTCCTTTAGGAAACAAAATGCCGAGGCCTAATTCCATCAAAATTTCAGTTTTGAACAGTATCTGAACAATACCATCGTGACTCCGTTTTTGTTTTTTGTTTCTTTTTTTAATGAAATAAATAACAATCACAGCACAATAATCAACTAAAATCCCTTCCCCAGCAATGATGCCAAAATTTCAAAATCTCATGGAATTTGTTTCTTTTTTTTATGCTAGATGATATAAAATTTAGGGAGTTTTTAAAGTTATTCAGGTTATGTTATGGTAAATAGAATGAAACAATCAAGCTAATTTAAAAAAATCTGAAATTTATCAAGAGAACAAACATTGGTATTAAGTAAACATTCACCTACAGAAATTAGAACTAATCATGGAAATAAAGCATCAATTTATATTCTGAATATTTATTTTTTCTTAACATTAGCTAGTTAACCAGTCCGCAGTGTAACTAACCCTAATCATTAAACAACCACAATGTTTGTATTAGTAATTTAATTCACCCACGAGAAAGGTTTAGTCAGGTTTTTTATGCTAGATGATATGAAATTTAGGGAGTTTTTAAAGTTATTTAGGTTATGTTATGGTAAATAGAATGAAACAATCAAGCTAATTTAAAGAAATCTGAAATTTATCAAGAGAACAAACATTGGTATTAAGTAAACATCCACCTACAGAAATTAGAACTAATCATGGAAATAAAGCATCAATTTATATTCTGAATATTTATCTTTTTTTTTTTGATCAAATGTTAGAAGTATATAGATCAAAAAGAGCAAGACAAGCTTGCAATACAGGCTGGAAACCAGCAAAACAGAATATACACTGGCCAAGGGAACAGGCTCCCTTGTCCATAGTAAAACACAAAAGGCGAGTGCTGTGGAACATGCTCCCCAGCACAAGCCATGCAGAGAAAATGGATCCCCTATACATTGATCCAGCGAAACAACCTACAACCAAAAGCATGGGAACTAGGCTCCCATAGTGAGCAACAGATGAACCAAAGCATGAACAACCCTCATGCAGAGCATAGTAAACTACAAAAAGTGAAACAACCTTAGGAATCCCCGGACAAGGAGACTTCCAGCAGCAGACCAACAAACAGGCTGGACAACAATGAGCCAGCAAACCGTCTGAACTTCCCAAAATAGAGCACATCAGGCAACAGAATCCCCACACCAGGGCATACCAGGAAGCAACCTACCATCAGCAGAGCAGGCTCCCTAACCATTAGAAAGAAATATTTATCTTTTCTTAACATTAGCTAGTTAACCAATCCGTAGTGTAACTAACCCTAATCATTAAACAACCACAATGTTTGTATTAGTAATTTAATTCACCCACGAGAAAGGTTTAGTCAGGTTTTTTATGCTAGATGATATGAAATTTAGGGAGTTTTTAAAGTTATTTAGGTTATGTTATGGTAAATAGAATGAAACAATCAAGCTAATTTAAAAAAATCTGAAATTTATCAAGAGAACAAACATTGGTATTAAGTAAACATCCACCTACAGAAATTAGAACTAATCATGGAAATAAAGCATCAATTTATATTCTGAATATTTATCTTTTCTTAACATTAGCTAGTTAACAAATCCGCAGTGTAACTAACCCTAATCATTAAACAACCACAATGTTTGTATTAGTAATTTAATTCAATGGCAACCTTAAGAACTAGACAACATAACTTTCTGCAATCTATGTTTGATTTGATCGAATGTTTTTCCTAAGATTAATAACATAGATTCACCACAATTATTAAATTCAGTTGCTTCACAAGTTTATATATCATAACTCCGGTTTTGATAACAAATTTAGTAATAGATTGATTAGAATAATAACTTAGAATCCGTTCTAGTAATCAAATCAAAACAATCATGGGAAATAAGCATGGGAAAACAAACATACTTACTTGAAATCCGAAGGTTTCTTTGTCTTTGTAACCAAGAAAAAGAACTTAGCCTTACATGTTTATTGAAAAACTAATCAAAAGGAAAGAAGAATACATGATTCCGAGTCTAGGATGAAAATATGAGTTTTTCTTCTCTTTCTAGCCGTCTTCCATTCCTTTCTCTCTTTCTTTTTATATGATAGGAAATCCTAATCCCTTTATCCTACAAAATAATATTTTCCTAAGTAGTTAATTTACATTTAAATAGTGTAATAACTATTTTCTAAAAAAGAAGAAATAGTCTTGCATAAAATCTTCAAGCTTTGATTCTGGACTTAGAGGAGTTAAATTGCCTAAATAAAGACTTGGACGTTGGTTTGGATGCTTTGGGAAGTAAATTGGACTTATTTCTTCACAAAACCTGTCTGTTGGCAGAATTTATATGTCATTTAGAAAAATCATATCTCTCTTATATAACCTCTTTTTTCTGCTAAAATGTGGTAGGCTGATAGGTCTTAGAGTCATGAATCCAAAAAATTTAAGTTTGCATCAAATGGACTTCTCTAACTCAAAATATTTAAGTTGGAGTGGCCAAAGCTCAACATTGACAGAATGTGAGATTTATCTTTGAAGGCTGCGATTTCCATGCTTTTTCATTTTTTTATTTTTCTTTCTATATATGTATAGAGGTATGGATGTTAGCTTTCTAGTGCCACTAAAATCATTTCATTTTGACCTTTAGAGCTCAAGCTCTGCACAAAATATCGATCGGGGGTCAAATCTGCCAATTATCTCCAATTTACTTCTTTTTGAATCTTACATCTAAAAGTTCATTCAAAACATAAAATAAAGAATATTAAGACATTATATATATAAAACATAGGCAAAATACTAGGCAAATATGGGTAAAACTATCAAATAATATGATTGCATCACCTTTTATGAAAAGAATGATGGCTGCAATGGTAGCCCTTTATAAGGTAAAATAAAGGTTATTCGATAACCCATCGTAAGTAAAAAAAAGTGGCAAATTTGGTAGCCGTTACATGTAGAAATAATGGCTGACTTGACAAATTATTTTAGGTAAAACTAGTGATTATTTGGTAACTCACTGTAAGAAAAAATAATGGCTAATTAGTAGTTCATTTGAGGTGTAAATAGAGGTTTCTATGCCATTATATTGTGAGCAATAGTTGGTTGAATCGCCAAGAATGATGTGAAGGGTGGTTGATTAAAAGCTTGATAGTTGATGAAACAAAGGCTATTTTGGTAAATAAATGTGATGTACTAAAGGTTATTTAGGTAACCTGAATATAATGCAATAAAAATTATATGTGGTGGCAAAAAATAAAGCAAAATATATGCCATTTATAAGTGAAGAAATGTGTGAGAAAAGGAAGTTAAGTTGAATTGTGTGATGATGTTCGTTGATCATATAAGATTACTCGGATGTATAGAGCTTCATATGTTTGGTATATGAAATTCAGTAACTACATTCAGCAAATGAGTTTTATAAGGTATTCTTATGATCAATGTTTGTTTTATCAATGTCATGGTTCATAAATTTTTTTCTATTAATTTATGTTAATAATGTCTTTTTTAGAAGGAGTTCTTCTTCACAAATCACCAAGTTTATTACTCATCTTTCTACTGCTTTTCACATGAAGGATCTTGACAATGTTCATTACTTTCTAAGCCTTCAAATTGCTAGGGATAAGTCAAATTCATTGTCATCAGGCGCGATACTTACTTTCCCTTCTCTAAAAAATTAGTCTTGTTGGTTTTAAACTAGTTTCTACTCTACTAGCCTCGGGTATGCTTTTAATAATTATTGGTGGCACTTTTCTATGTGATCCAACACCTTATTGTTAACTAGTTAATTCATTGCAACACCGTACTTTAACGATACTATATATATCATATTATGTTTATCAAGTTTGTTAGTTCATACAAACATTTAGAAAGACTCATCTCACTATTATAAAGAGGATTTTTTTGGTATTTAAAGGGCACCTTCAACCTCAAACTTCACTTTGTTCAAGCTTCTTTAACTACACTTCGTGACTTTTGTTATACGGTCTAGGTAGGTTAAAGGGATTATTGACGTTCCACTACTAGTTTTTGCTATATATATAGGTGAAAACTTATTATCCAGGGGTGCTAAGAAGCAAACAATGGTGTCTCGCTCCACAACTGAAGCTAATACCATGAGTTAACATCCACCACAATTGAACTCATGTGATTTATGAACCTACTAAAGAGTATTGGCTACTGCCCTCCTTCTCTTAAGTTGTACTATGACAACATTAATGCAATCAATATGGCTAAAAATCTAATTTTCCACCATTACACAAAACACATTAAAATCAACTTGCATTTTGTTTAGGAATGCATTGTTAGTGGTGCTCTTTCATTGGCATATATTTCAAGACCAGATCAAATTGTTGATATCATTACAAAACCACAATGTGCTTCCAAGTTTATTCCAAGTCGTAGCAAGCTCTTCATCGATCCAATCACGCCTTAAGCTTAAAGCGGGAATGAAGAGATATGCATTTCATGGCACAAAGATTAGTTTTATCTTGTTAAGATTACCTCTCCACCATCTCCTTAATATCTTACCACTTATTATGATTATATAAAATATGTATCTACCATTTAGAATCTGCAGTTGCCATGTACATAAGCGTGAATTACTCCTGTAATATTCTATTTAAGATGAATTTGATACAAAGCAAAGGTAAGTTAGCTTTCTACAATATCTTTGAGTATGACCATTTGACACATGCTTCAATTCTTTCAAGTTATTAGTAGATGTTTACTCATATATTTTAAATTATATGATGAAAACAAGTATGTGTGTATATGCGCGTGCGCTTACCGCTTGTATTGAAGTGTTATGAATGGCAAGTTTATAGCTAAACATGTTATAAATGAATCTTTAATAAAATGTTGTTATACAATTGTTGAACATACTTGTAGATAAATTCTTTTGTAATGTTTGGATTAAAATTGTTGATGGTAGGGCCCGAGGCCCTAATCATGATCGCTGATGTTAAATGAATATGAAATTGGTTAAGATGAAATATGCAGGTGTTTTAAGGTGAATAGAAGATTTGTAAAGAGACTCAGACATAAGAGACTCAACCAAAATTTCCAATGGAAATTAAAAGACATAAATTATAATTGTATGATTTTTACATTGCATGTAACTTTTGTGTGTGTAATTTACCCAAATTTTTACATATATGATTGTTGAAATGAGGATAATTACATCCAAAAGTTCAGGGTGTTACACTGGATACTGGAGAGGATGCCATCAATGAGTGAAAAAAAGAAAAAGAAAAGAGGTTGTTAGTTACACTGTGATGGAGCTAAATATGGAAGTTGTATGGGATGGCTGGTTGTGGAATGATTTAGATAAAGAAAGGTTAGGTTAGGGTTAATGTTGTATGTGACTAGTTCACACACACACACATATATATATGATTTTATATGATTCCACTTGATTTTAATGAGCTGGCATGAATTCATCCTGATGTTATTATTTTTCAAGTTTTTAAGTCGATTTAACATGATAGGTTTAACTTGTAAAATCATATCAACTCATAATCTTAACAACATTGTTAACAATTGTTCTTAATTAAAATTAAAAATTATAAAACACATAAATTGTAATTTATTATTAATTAAATTGAAATTAAATATTGATTTTGTTCTAATATTATATTATAATAAATAGAATCAAATAATTTTTATAACCGTAACTATCCTAATTATTGCATCGTTTTATATTTTACACAAACGTTATTTAAAACAAAAAATAAATCTATATAACACTTCGTGAACATTGTTTTTCCAATCTCTACTTCTTGATACAAATACCCAAAGTATAACAATGGTATTGTGTTTGATATTAAAGATGAATATTTTTTTATTAAAATTAAAACTTTTTAATTGTTATAATAGGATGATATTAAAATTATATCCAAAATACAACAATAATAGGGTGTTTGATATTAAAAATGAACATGTTTTTTTTTATTAAAATTAAAACTTTTTAATTGTTATAATACAATGATATTAAAATTAAATTGTTATTATAATATATTGATACTAAAAATTATTTTTAAAAAATAAAAAATATAATTTTAATAAAAAAAATTTAAAAACTAATTTTTACCGAAATTCTAAACACTTTCGAAATAAAAAGCCACCCACCGATCTCCCCGTACCCACTAGAACTTTTGTCGTTTAAGACTATACGACGCCGTCTCTTCCCTCTCTTCCTCTCCCTCCTCCCCATTCCATTCTTATAAAAACAAAGAAAGAAAAAATCACCTCTTTAAAGCTTCGATCACGAGAGAGAGCTTGGATTATTTGAGAGTGAGAGAATGTCGAAGAAGAAAACGGCGTCGACTATGTCGTTGAAGGACTTTCACGGTGGTTCTATTCCTTCTGATCTCCCTTTACCTTCTGCTCCTGGCCTGTAATCTCCCTCTGTCCTTCATCTTTTTTTTTTTTTTTTGCTTACTGTTGTGTGATTTTGAATTAGGTTAATTACTCTACTTAATTAATTTATTTTTGCAATAATTCAAATAATTTGAACAAATTTTAAATCTTTTAAATCTATTTATTTATATATTCTTCTTTGTTTGTTGAATCAGTTTGATGAAGGACCGAAATGCGTCGACGAATTGGGGAAACAACTCGATGCGGCCGGATCTCCGTCCACGGCCCAAGTCATCAGGAGCAGCTCGTGGTTTTGATGAGAAAGCTTCGTTTTTATCTCACCCTGCACCTATAGGTAGAAACTTTGATGAGGACGAGCGTAAGCCATTAGATGCTTTATCTGCTCCTCGTCGTACTATTAGTGATGAAAATGTTCGCGCCGTTCATCAGCCGGACTATGTTTCGTCTATTAGGGTGCCTGATAGACCGGTGTCAAGTCCGGTACCACAGTCCCCGAGTGCTTTGTCTCCATTGAGGTCGGGAAGAGGTTCAATTGTGGTTAGCTCGCAGAATGCGGGTGGTTGGGGGGTGAGTAGTAATCCGCCGAATGCTTGGGGGGCGAGGAGAGATGTGGTGAGTGTTAATGAGGTGAGGGGCGAGGCTGTGTTGTCAGCGTCGAATACTGTGACAAAGTTTGCTCAAGCAAGTGCACTGGAAAAGGTATCTTCAGGATTATGGCAATCAAAGAATCCTGGTGATCTTTTACCGCATCTGATTTATTCACAGGAGAGCGGTGCGAGTCATAGTGTGGATGTGGGTAGGGAAAGGGGTGATTATGATACTGCAAGGGGAAGTCAAGCTGAAAGTGGTTGGGTCACTGGAGATAGAAATCAGGGTGGGGGAAGGACATTGTCGAATTATAGAAGGGATCAATCTCGAATGCACTCCGAAGAGGTTCCTACTGGAGGTGCTGTTGGGTCTCAAACTCGATCAGTAATGCCCCCTGAAGCATCAGATCGACCCAAGTTGAATCTTCTTGCAAGAACCAAACCATTGGAGAGACCAGAAAATGACTATAGACAGGTATAACATGGGTTTTTTGGGTGCTGTTTTAATGCTTTCTGCAAGTTGATTGTTTGTTGATTATGACGGGATCTCCATTTTTTGATAAACATAGGGGCACCAGCAGCCTATAGTATCTGGGAAGATTGAAGTTGCCCATGAGTTGTATGGAAATGAAAATCCTTCAAAACCAGGGTTGGTTGAAGCTAGTCAGCTAGCTGAGAGACCAATTGAGCGTCCCAAATTGAATTTGAAGCCTCGCACACAGCCTCTTGAACGATCTGATGGAATTCTTGAAAGAGAAAGGTTTGTAAGCTCTTTTTTTTAATCAAATGTAGATGCACCTTTCTTATTTCTTGATATTTTTTAACAAAGGAATTTTCTTGTTCTTTTAGTGATTACAAAGTCATTACTGAATACAGGGTGATACTTGGTTTGGAGGAATATGTATTCTTAAAGAAATTAATATCTAAGTCTGCTTTAGAATTTTTCTAAATAACTGCACTGAGCAGATGATTACCACAACCACTCGTCTCCTAGTTCATGACTGAAACTTGGAAGATATTCAGATTGGATTGAATGTTTTGAGCATATAATGTTAATTATAGCAGTTTTATTTATTTATTTTGGGGAGGGGAGGGGGAGTAGGTTTACGGTAACAAATTATTTTCATACTCCTGTGCCCACTTTATGTATGCATCTCCTGCTGTGTCTAATAAGAAAATGTCTTGAAAGCTTCTTGACAATGATTTGTCCAGCTTGTTACATTTTCATTGGTGATCCAATATTCTTCCAGTTGCTCAAAAGTTGATCACATATATGATTCTTAGCAGCTGGTCCTCCTGCTCTTTGTTAATACATTTATTTTATGGATGTGACCTAATTTTGGTTGATGCCTGATTAATGCCTCTTTTTCTGTGAAATTCAGTTAACTTTTGAGAATTAGCAAGTGATATAATTGCTATTTGTCTTTAGTCAAAAGTCAAAACATTTAATGTGGTTGTAACACATGAGTGCCATCCTTAACTGCGGTCAACTTTGCTTGTTATTTTTGTGTCTGTTTCCAATCTGTTCAATGAGAAAATGTAATTGCTATCCTAGCTATAAGTTATAACTGAGGAAGCAGTGGCAAAGATAGGATTTTCTCCAGAGTCACCAAGGCAGAGAAAAGGGGATAAAGGGTGTTTAATTGAGGGAGAGGGCCTGTGGTTATTGAACCAAGGGGTCTTTGGAACTTCTAAGGGCAAGGGAGCCACAATCCTCACTGCCACCCAGCCTCTGCCAGAGGGAGGAAGGTGCATGACCATGGTTGGCTTTATGTTTATTATGGAGAATGTTTTTGCCATTATCCTTCCAGAAACAGTAATGTATGTTTCTGCACTAACATAACTCCAAATATGTCATGCTTGGGGTCCCCCAATGTGATGGGATAACACTTGCATGCTTTATTTGCTGATCCGTTGCATTAGTCCAAGGGAACTATTATGTAGCTTCGCTAATTTATTTTTACTTTGGGAAAAGTTATTTTCATACTAAAGTGAGGAGATAAGCATATTGGTTGGAATTGGCAGGTTGTGGTTTGTTTCCTAGTTGACTGCAATCTCCCAATAGTTGCATGTGCCCCTCAATCTCCCAATACTAAATCATGCTTTTTGCAAACAGAGGCTTGTATTTCTGTACTTTACTAACTGTTCTGGTCTGGGATGCCAGCTTTTGACTTTCATCATCAATCTACCTTTTGTGGTAGTTGTACAGTTTTAGGGTTTGTAAGCTGTCTAGTGCATTTCATGTCTTGTATCGGGCTCTCTCTGTCATGTTTCTTTCACAAATTGCAATATACACTAACTCATCACTTTTGCTGGGTAGGTTGTTGCGGGTTGGTAGTTATCTGGCAATTTCATTATCTATCTAATGTCTTCTTTGACTGATGCAGGAGTACATTGTTTGGCAGTGCTCGTCCACGGGAATTGGTATGTATTCATCTTCTGTCTTTTATTATGATTATTCTGGATTCATGAATCTATGTGATTCATCCATGCTAACACCTTCCTTTCTGAAGTTTTTATGCTTCATTTGCAAACTGATGCCTCCCCTCTCTTTCCATTGTTTTGAATGTTTTTTTGAGATGGATTGTTAGATTTTTATTCATCTTCTCTAAATTGGTCCATGTACATCCCTTTCACTTTTAGCTGCGTTGTTCAGTTAATTGTTTTAAGTTTGCAAATAACTTTGCATATTTCTCAGGTTCATTTTAAGTTTGCAAATAACTTTGCATATTTCTCAGGTTCTCAAGGAACGAGGTGTGGATGACATAGCAATCAATAACCTTGACCTGAATCATTCGCCCAACAGGTATTCACTTTCTTCAGTGTATTTCAGAGACATGGTTACTTTTCTTTGTCAAACTTGGTTATCTTTTACATTGAATATCATTCCTACTCCCTGTTATTGATTTTGTTTTATCAGTAATAAGAGTTTCGTGTACTGATTTTGTATCTTGTTCTCGGCATCATCTTGTTAATGTCCTTCATTAGTTGTAATGGCACCATGCCTTGTGTTTAATCGATAATCTCAGACTCGTCTTGTTTAGATGTCTATTAGTATATGCATATATAGGAATGATTGATACAGATATCTCAAGATAATTAGTTGCTAGTGATGATTGAATTTGTGCATGAAGGATGATTTCTCCCAAGAATGAGACGACATCAGAACATGTGGCTCCAACTGCTCGTCAGAGTCGGAAAAATGACAACCGAGGGGCTATCGACAGAAGAAATGGGAGGGATTCTGAGAGGAAAGATCAACGGATGGACCATGAGAAAACCGATCTGGAAAGGAAAAACTGGAGGAATGATAAATGGAAAAGCAGGAAGGATGCCAAAGAACAGCGACCTGAACCTGAAACTTGGCGCAAACCTATTGAAGAGCCAAAACCTGCTTCATCTGACTCCGCAGGAAACCGCCCTGGTAAAATTGTATCTGCCATGGAGCTAGCTCAAGCATTCTCAAAGTCAGCCTCCTATCCAAAGATTCAGAATATACCTTCTTCTCAAAGAGGCATGCCTGGCCGCAATGATCAGCCCTTCTCGCGATTGACAGACACCCGTGAGCATTACCCAGCACCAACCACAACACCAATCACACGACATCGAATAAATGGTTACTGAAAGACAAATTCGACACCAAACACACGGCATCGAATAAATTGTTACTGAAAGACAAATTAGATTTTGTTCACCGGGGAGATTTTAATATTCGGAGAACTGAATCAATCACCTGGTTGTGGTGCCATTTTTTTTGTAATTTGAAGGGCGTTCAAGTGAGACCATGACCAAATAACAGAAGCAGAACGCCCCTGTTAAATTATCAATTGTTGAATGACAGCAGTAATGTTACTTGCATTAGCATATGATTAAATTGCAACCATTTTTAAATCTCTTTAATTTATTTTTACTAGTTTACATGTCATGCTAGGCCGCAGGTCAGATTAAGATTATTAAAAATGTTGTTTTGCATGTCATTCTTGAAAATCTTCCCGTTTTGATTTCCTGCTTAAAATTAAGAGTTGCCTTGACATGTTTTAAATAATTTGGTGGGTTTAAAGTTAAATTGAATAATTAGTTAAAATAAAATTTAAGATACTGTTGATATATTTTGTCAGCCTTATTTTCATGGTAAACTAAAAAAATTATGAGAACAAATTTAAAATAAATGAAATTAAAAAAAAAATAATTGATGAAGGCGGAATGGGGAATCAAAAGAAAATTAAAATAAAAATTGTTTTGTGAACAGGGAAGGAAGTGAGCTAACATCTTAGATTTTTTTAACACCGGTTTAAGAGTGTGATTATGGTTATTTTTTAAGTGTTTTTAATGTCAAAATGTATCAAAATAATTTTTTTATTTTTTAAAAATTATTTTTAAAATTAACACATCAAAACAATTAAAAATATATAAAAAAATTATTTTTTTAAAAAAATTCGGATACAACTACTTTTCCAGCCGCTTAGCATAGCTGCTGCTTGTTCCTCTTCTACATCCACGAAGCCCTGTAAACATTTTCTGAATTTCAAGAGGGAAAATGGGTGAATCTGATTCCCATATTCCCAAACCACATAATGGGTTTGGATTATATAAATTCCTTTTTATATGAATAACAAAAGTTTTAAAGGATTCTCTTGAAAATCCAAAGAAGAGAATGAGAGAGTTTTGTTAAATAGAAGGGTACATTTACCAGTATAATAGAATTATTTTTAAAATATTTTTTATTTAGAAATATATTTTTTAATTTTTTAAAATGTTTTATTACCAGTACATTAAAACAAATTAAAAATATAAAAAAATTAATTTTAAACAAAAAAAAAATTTAAATTTGATAAAAAATTGATTCAACCGCAACCTAAATAAAACTGAAAAAGAAAAAATGAAGAGAGTATTAAAGAACAACATCAAACCATGCAGCCATTCCACATTATACAATTACGATTGATGATCCAAGTTGATTACAAGAAGCCGCTAATCTCGAAAACTTTATTAAAACATAAACGGCGTGGGAGAGAACCCAGAAAACGACATCTGCACACTAAAACTTAGACCCTCAGGTTTTATCTTCAGTTTGCTTGTCTGTGTTTTCTTCTCAGTATTCTCAGCTGGTTTGCTCCGTCTATACGAAACTGTCCTGTCTTCCGATATAGCTGAAAGGGCCGGTCGCCATGATCCACGTCTTCTCGATCTGCTTCTCCTTCCACTAGCCGGAGTTAACAGTGGAACATCACCATTAGTCACCGTGGTTGCTGACCCGGCCAGCTCCTCCACCACATCCACGTCCTCCGCCTCAGGAGCTGCTGCTATTGCTGTGGTTGATAAAAAACATGAACCCAAGCGTGCTAAAAATTTCATGGTTTCTTTCTTGTGTTAGGTTTCTTACAAGAAATTAGGTTGGAGAGCTCTTTATAATGGCGCTTCCCAACCTTTACAATTTATAGGCAGGATTTGTGTAGGAAACGGCTTCTTCAATCCGTGAGTTATATATATTCCAACGTTTTACAGTTTATAGGCAGGATTTGTGTAGGAAACGGCTTCTTCAATCCGTGAGTTATATATATTCCAACGTTTTACAGTTTACAGGCAGGACTTGTGTAGGAGATGGCTTGTCCAATCCGTGCGTATCAAGGGTTTTTTTTTTTAATGTTTTCTAGAGAATTGTTTTTTTTGTCATGTAGCAGTCTCATTAGAAATATAGGTATAATTATTTTTTAAAATATTTTTCATGTTAAAATATATTAAAATAATATTTTTTTATTTTTTAAAAATTATTTTTGAAATCAGTCTATCAAAACGATTTAAAACACGCAAAAAAATTTAATTTTTAATAAAAAAGAATATTAAATTTTTTTAAAACATGATTTGCATTGCGTTAAAAAACAGTATCTTCATGTATCTCTATATCGTTGGATCAATTTATACGTTTGGATTTGCTTTTAAATTAATTATTAATTTAATTTAATTTTTTTTATTTTTTTTAAATAATCTTGTGGGCAAAAGGTAGCACTAACAAATTTTATGTTTATCGCGCACTACTACACATATGAGTGCTTTATTTATTTGATTTATGTTTGATTTTATTTATTTTCCTTGTTTATTTTTTATTTTTTATAATTTCTCATTGAAAAAAGGAAGATAGTAACATCCTTGAATTCTTGGAAAGCTAAAATTAATTGCATTAAATACTCAACAAATTATATCATAAAGTGAAAGTTCATGTGGAACGTTAATTATAAAAATTAAATTCAGTTAATGTTCTCATGTGACTTTCTATAGATATTTCTTATGAAGGAATTATTGTTCAATATTTTATGGTCTTAATTTAATTAAAAGAAATTTAATGAGTAAACTAAATCTAAAAAAATTAATAATAAAAATAAAAATGAGTAAACAAATTGACCATTAGCTAAATTACAGGGTCTTATTATCTAAAACCATTGCACTAAACTTTTGAAGTTTTGTTTTTTATAAGGAATTCTTGTTATTTATCAGTAAAAAAAAGCAAATGAGAGTTGTCATTGAGTATTTTAATCATTAGAAATTTAATTGGTCATAAAATTTGAGTAAGGGGACTGATTATATAAAGAAACAATATTAGCACCTCTAGTATATCTTACCTGATGTAAGCTATATTATTTATTTGTCTGATCTAAACTAAGATAATATTGTGTTTTTTAACTATTAGTCTATTTAGGGTTAAGAAAAGTCCTTCTTAATAAAAAGATCGTTATGTTATTAGGTTAAAACCTAAAAGTCTTTCTCAATAAGGAGATCATTAACTTATTAGGTTAAAACCTAACAATACTAATGTAAAAACATAAAAAAATAACATGTTTTTTTATTTAATATCAGGAATACGTTTTATGTATAAATTTATAATCCTATATATTAAAATAAACAAAAATAAATTTTTCTATGTTTTTCAAATGTAGGTCAAATTCTAACGGATAATCATAAACTAGTTATGATACTCTTTGACCGATTCTTGTATTTTTTTTCAAAACATAATAAAAATACAATTTCTTTTATGTAAAAAAACAAATTAATATGCATAAAAATTTTAGAATTTAGCTATATGCAAGAAAAAAAACATTGTTTGGCAAAAAACTCATTTCTCAATGTAATAAAATTCTAAAATTTTAAATAAAAAAATAAGTCTAAGGGGTATTTTTCAAACACGCCTTTAAATAAAAAAAACCTTTAATAAAAACATGACAAACCAAACAGGGTCTTAAACCTTTGACCTGATTTTGACCCGACTGGGTTCGACCATAAACCAAACTAGAAATCATAGTTTGAACCGAAAACAACCCAAAAATAAAACAAAAGTTAAAAAACAAATTAAACATATAAAATATAAAACTTAAAAAAATCTTGAACAAAATGGATAAAAAAAATGACGAATACTAAGAACACTAAAATCTCAACCCAGTAACATGAAATTCAAATTAGACTAGATGTGGTCACACAAAAGGCACCTACATGTTGGAAATCATGCAAGGATCAATAATCTAGCATTCATTCCCTTAAATTATCAAAGAACAAACATAATTTTATCAAAATGAGTTTTAATTTAAAACTAAAACCCTAGGATTAAAATCCATCAAAACTTATTATTGATGCAAATAAGCCTTAAATTATTTACTATTCAAGCATAAAAAGGGTTATGTGCAAAGAAATAAACCAAAACTGATTTGAATCAAGGGTTTAAGGCAATGTTCTTTCAAAGAACTCCAAGGCATGCCCAGACCCAACCCAACAACATGAAATCCAAATTAGACCAGATACGGTCAAACAAAAGGCACCTACATGTTAGAAACCATGCAAGAATCAATAATCTAGCATCTATTCACTTTAACTATCAAAGAATAAACAAGATTTTGTCAAAATAGATTTCGGTTCAAAACTAAAATTGTATGATTAAATTCCATCAAAACTTGTTATTGATGCAAATAAACCCTAGATTATCGACTAATCAAGTTGTCTGAAGGGTTTAGTGCTAAGAAATGGATCAAAACTTATCTGAATCATGGATATAAGACAATGTTTTTTCCAAGAACACGAAAAACATGCCTAAAAACCCAACTACTGCCCAACACTGCCAAGCCTAAAATGGGCATTTTTTTTTTCTTTTAAAACATGTTTTTTGTATCCCAACATGTCACACTACCATACACAAACATGTTTGAATCTAAAAAACTAACAAATAACAACAAAACATCAAAATCATGCATGACGTAACAAATTAAAAAATTACCAACTTAAAACAGACTACATGTTCATATAATATGGATTCAAAATTGGATTTTCTAAACTCATTTTGGTCATGAATAGACCTAGCACAACTAGAAAGAACATCTTTGCTTAAACATGCATTGCTTAAATTAAACAATTAAAACAACTAGGTCTAGAACTTCACAACGAGCTCTTGGAAGGTGTCAACCTAATCATCATTAACTGCTAAGGAAAAAGATGAACAGAGACTGAACGCCACGTCGTTTAGGTTAAAACCTATAATTTAGGGTTTTTAATTTGGGATTTGGCAAAGTTTTAATTTAGTCCTTGTTCTTTCAATTATGGCATATACATCCTTAATTGATATAAAAATCTTTAATTGCATGTAATTAAACCCCTGCTAGACTTAATTATCAGCCTTGAAGTTTAATGTCATTTTATTTTGGTCCTTGGTTTTTGATTTGTTCAATTGGATCCTCAATTGACTATTAATTTTTTAATTTTCTTCAATTTGGCCTGATTTCATCAATTTCTACCCCTGAAATCGTACATCATTTACAGGTTGGTCCCTGATCTTGAATTTCTTCAATCAAACCCCCAATTGACTATCAAACTTTAATTTTTTTCACAATTAACCCCTAAGTTAATGATAATCATGTTGAGGCTGAAGAAGGATTCCTAATTGAGTTACAAAAAAGGTTTCTTAAATAAAAAAAGAATTTGTGACTTTTTGGCCTTTTTTAAATTTATATTTTTTTAAAAGGAAGTTTGTTTTTTTAAATAAATTAAATTAATTGATTTCATCTTCTAACATTTAATTGGTCTGGTGTTGAGCAACTGGGTTGAGCTCGAGTCTAGAATTTAACGGATTCTAGATTTGAGAGAATAACTCACCCTTCAACATTTAGTTGGTCGGGTTTTAAGATTTTTAGTTGAGCCGAGTTATAGAATTTAACGGATTGCAAGTTTGAGAGATTAACCACGATTTACTCAGGTTTGCTTGTTTTTTTCTTCCTTTATTTAAGCTTTTGTTTTTTTGTTTCATCCTCCAACATTTGTTTTTGTTATTTTTTTGCTTTCTATATGATTTTTCAATCGTTTTAAAAATATCATGGGTTACCTCAAGAATTTTTTTATCTTTGTAAAATTTAGCTTTTTAAAAGGAATGTTTTTTAATTAAATTAAATTAATTGATTTCATCCTTCAACATCCAGTTGGTCAGGTGTTGAGTTTCTTGGTTGAGCCTAGGTTTAGAAATTAATGGATTCTAGGTTTGAGAGATTAACTCATGTTTAAGAGGTTCACTCGGGCATGCTTCTTTTTGTTCTTAAGCTCTTTTTTTTTATCCCCCAATATTTTTTTTCCTTTTTCAATAGTTTCTATGGGATTTTTTAGTCTTTTTAAAAATAAAACGGGTTACCTCGGGTTTTTTTACCTTTGTTGAATTTATATTTTTTTATAGGAATTTTTTTAATTACTTTAAATTAAATTAATTAATTAAGCATAATTATGAGATGCTTGCTTTATGGTGTTTTGTTTTGTTTTGTTTCCAGGTTGCTACTCTAAAAGTGCATGTGTTCTCTTTCAATTAAATAAATCTTAGATTTTTCTTACTTCTTTGAAAACATTGGTGTCTCGTTAACATTCTTTTTTACATTGGAAAAAACATTAGGCCTGACCTACGGTGTTATGCCTCTATAGTTCGCATGACTAGGGCAAATGAAAAAAATAGACAGACAATGCTTCATCTCCTAGCCCATATTTCAGCCACCACAGTGGTGACTAGAAAATCGAGGCTATGGGTTTTTAACCTAAAAAACTCATTTCTCGGCCCATTTAAAAGCAAAAACACCCTATAAACACTCCTAGAACATGTATAAACTAATTTAGCAAAGTAATAAACCCAAAAAACAACTCAAATCATAAAATCAAATCGAATAAATTTTCTCATCCTTGATATAAATATGTTTTGTAGGCAATATCAAGGCTCAAAACAACCACTATAAGACTCTCATCATCGAATAGAACTTGTTGACACTAATTTCAACCATTTTGGTGATCAGAATTGGTGTCAACGATGATTTTCTCTCTCTATGCTAGAATCTAGCGAGACTCTCTCTCCTCTCACGAGAAAGCATTACAAAATGAGGAAAGTGAAAATTGGCACCAAAATTAAATTTTTGATAACTAAAAGGACCGGTTACCTATAAACCGAAAAGATGGGGAAGCAAAATAAATTTTTTGTATGAACTCAAAGTCGTCAGCTATGTTCCTTGCCTTTTTTTTATATTGGTCATCTATCTTTCAATTCAACCATTTCTTTAAAAAAAGAGAAAAGCAATTGGGCACAAATTTAGGCTCAAAATGGTTCAATTGTGCAAAAAAACGTTAGCAGACCAAATTAATTTTTTTTAAAATTGACTATTCCAATCCATAATGATTTGTGAAAGAATAAATAGAGCAAGATATTCAATAAAATCACCGCTTATTTTTTAATTAATAATTATATCTTACATGTTTATAGCTTTAATTTTATCTGAAGTCTTATCCAAATGACATGCAAAGGATAAACAGTGTACGACACTAGTAACACAGCGATACAATATTGTACAATAATGGAAGCAATTATTATTAATAGTATAAGCGTGTTCTCTATATGACATTGTTTTTACTCCATATGTATGTTAAGATTAGGATTAAGGGCAACAAAGTAGTAAAATAAGGAAAGAAAAAAAGAAGAATGATAAATTCATCCAAGGCTCATTTCCACTTGTGAAAATGAAATAGAAATTTAGAGGGTAATAAAAATTAAGAGGACATCTTGATCTTAGAAAGCTATATGTTGTCCGTAGTTTATAATGCCTTATTTTATATGGCTTTGTGCAACATTGAATTTATAAAATTTATCCCATACATATTTCCAACATGATATACATTAATGGACTTGTGGCAAAATCCAACATATTTTCTTATAGGGTTTTTTTTATGTATATATCTTTGTAAGGTTTACCTCGGATTATAAGTGTAAATCCGACTAGTAAATGAATAATATTATGTTATCATTAAGGTTTTGAGAAGATGTGGGAAATTTGTTTTCCTATTATTTGTCTATACATCTATCACACAAATTACATAATATTATATATAGTTATTTTGAGTGTTATTCATTTACTAAGAGAATTTATAAATAAATATAAATATTTAATCTCTTTGTACTAAGATATATTGTAAGACGGATTAGTTGATTTGAGATCTTACTATTAATATTTTGATCTAAAAAAGTAATATTTCTTGATAAAAACGATTGATTAAGCTCAAATTCTATTCCTTATGAACTTTACATACACTTATTGATGCATATAATTCATTAAAAAAAATCACAAAAACTAAAAATTAATATGTAGATCTTATTTAATGAATAATAAATGTTTGTTTTATTTTTCAAGAAAGATATTTTTTTACTTGTTTACTTATAAATAAGAAAATTCATTAAGCTTATAAACCTAGTTAGAAAATATTTTTTTTTGTAAACAATGAGAAAATATTGGTGTATTACTTGAAGCTCTCTACAAGTTTTTATGATGGATATTTTTTAAAAATTAAATAAAATTATTTATTTAATAATTTAAAATTTTGAATTGATACGATAAAACCATAATCACGATTCAAATTAAGCATTTAATAATATTAAATGCAATGATAATCCCTGCAATTATTCATGGGTCCTTCCCTTCATTTCTATGGGACATAAAATTTAGTCCAAGCATTACATTCGAGGAGGAATTTGCAAAAAAAGTTGAAGAGGAAAATATATTTGAATTTCCACCACAAAAGTTGCTAGAACTATAAAATTGGAACATCTATTTACACTATAATCAAAATATGGAATTTATGGCTTCAATAATTTGTCCACAAAATTCTTTCCAACAATCAAAGCTAGTAGAAAAACTTACTCTCTTAATTAGTTTAGCAAATTACAATATGGCAATGGCCTATGAAAAATCTAGACATTGCATTTTTGCAAATTAAAAGATGACAACATGATAAAAAAAGATAAAAGAAGAAAACTAGAAGACGATGAAAATCCCATCTTGAAATACGTGGGGTAAGCTATGCAAATTGAAAACTATATGTTGTTTAGTTGCTTTCACTTCATTTATATTTGGTGGATTTGAAAGGCATTATATTTATATATCTAGGCAATTTAGCAAAACCATTAATTAGTAGAATATTCGAGAAAATTCATCGTGTCATGTCAAAACTATATTTATAAAACCACATG
>Ga0325405_1000326_pt1 | contig 45006 bp, 17 predicted proteins | sample PopdelMetagenome_21_FD_205663 | JGI IMG/M metagenome (GOLD analysis project Ga0325405, IMG submission 205663) | Populus deltoides microbial communities from Bellville, Georgia, United States - Xylem-Control-R2 | ecosystem: Host-associated > Plants > Phyllosphere > Stem > Wood/Secondary xylem... | reverse complement strand
AATTATAAAATTGGATAAAAATAAATAAAACAACAACCCAGCCTAAGTCAATCTGAAATAATGTACTAGATATGAAACTTGGTTAATAAGGGGCAAACTAACCTGAGTTAACCCACAAAACTCGTAACTTATGTCATGATATTGAAATAAGCCGATATGAAAGAAATTAAAGAAAATCACAAAGCTATTTTTTTAAAATAATATCGAATGATGAAATCAGAAAAGAAAATAAGACAAAAAAAATGTCCACCTACGTTAATATTTTAAATCTATAACCCGAGTTATTCGCAAGCACCATATATGAAAAGACCGTGAAACATAATCGCCAACAAATCAAATGTTAAATGATGAAATTGGAGGTGGAATCAATTATAGAACAAAAATAACAATCAAAAAAATTAAAATTAAATTACAACAAAAATTAGAGGGCAAAAAAAAAAATTGACTGGAGGGTAAAAAAAAAAGCTTTAATAAAAATATAAAAAAAATAAAGAACAAGTTGAAAAAAAATTATACAACATTAGCTTCTTCAATCTAAAAAGAATGGTATTGTTCTTTTTTTTATTTAAAAAATAATATAAAACTTATAAAGGAGAGATATGAATAACTTCTAAAATGTGTTTTTAGTACAAATTTTTTAAAAAATGAAAACTAGTTTTTCAATTTTCTAAATAGAAAAATATTCATTTGAGCAAAAAATTTCAATTTTCTTTTTCTAATTACAGTTTTCTTAAAAAATTTAAAGTATTACTATATTTTTCTTCAATGATTTCATTGGAAAATAAAAAATCCAAATGCAAAAGGATTACACTTTTCTCCTTTGCGTATGATTTTGATTGCATATACAGTTATGTTGCCTTACCACCTACTACCTCTCTGTTCTCAATACTTCGAAAACCTTTTTTTTTCCCCTGTTTTCATGCTCTCTCACTGTTTTCTTTTTTTGGTTTACAGTGATAAAAATCAAGCCAACATCGAATAATCATCTTAATTTTTTTTAAAAAAATTATATTACATTATAAAACTTGAAGAATAGTTTTATATTATATCTTAATATCCAATAATTAATTGTCTGGTTTCTCAATATCTTGTTAACTAAGCAATTTTCAAATAATCAAGCCAGTTACAAGCTTTGTAGCTGAAATTATTTTTCATACTGAAATATATTAAAATAATATTTTATTATTTTTTAAAAATATATTTTTAAGATTAACGTATCAAAACGATACAAAACATAAAAATAATTAATTTTTCATAAAAAAATTTGATTTTTTTTTTGGAAAAACGCACACAATCGGTTGGCTGCCATCACTGCATATTGCTGGCTTGAACTGTCTTTCTTTCTTCTTCTTTTTTACCTTAAACTGGGTGCTGGCATGAGTGGACTTTTGATGATGATGATGGGATGTTTTGCTCATCTTGGATTGAAGACAAACAAAGAGGTGGCTGGAGGAGGCATGTGAGCGAAGGAGTTGAAATTGTGGACTACTAATGTTGTCTGGATATCAGCTTAATATGGATTTATAAGGAACTTAATGTAATAAAATCTTAACTATAGGAGTTCAAATATAGCATACCACTTGTTGGAACCACAATCCAGAAACAATATTGGTTTTGAGATTTCAACTGGCTATTATACTTGTCTGATTTTCTCGTAACCAAATTCGCCAATGATCATATCAACAGATATCCATGTCATGAATTTTGTTCCACCATGATCCAAAGAAACTTTATACAATGAATTCAAAATTTCAAATTACAGCCATCAATTTTCTTGAATCACAAAATGGGTAACCTAGAGATTACCTCCTATTGCAGTTAATATCTGATAATGGTTTTCACAAACATATCATCAAAGATTTTCCAAAATACAAAAAAAAAAAAAAAAAGGGAAAGAGGAGAGATGTTAAATGGAATATATCTGAACGGTCAATTTTCCTATTCAACAAATAGCAGGAATCTGCAACTACGTCTTATTGATCTGAAATAGCTCAAATAAAAATCATCATTTGTCGGATTTTAATTCAATTGGTATAACCTGGTATTGAAGGTGCTTCCTTTCCTCGATCTTCCTCAAATCCACTTCTCTAACATGCACAACCCCCTCCTTGCTGCTCTGCCTGGGAAGAATTGACAGTTGGCTTGAGGTTCACATCAACCATGTCTTCCTGTTTTGTGGAAGAAAGGGTTTCCATCCCTGGCAAGGCAGCAGCAATCTTGCGGAACAGAGGCTGCATTTTTTCATTCAGAAATCAGAATACAAACAATAACTTATCAAAAAACTTTAGCTACATGCACAAGGAGAAATGAAATTATATGTTCACAAAAGGCCATATTTCCCCTAAGATTGGAGCAGCTTGACAATATCGAAACCTTGTGTCTCACTCTCACCTTTATATTAAATCCTGCTTTCGCACTGGTTTCTATAAACATAACTCCAAATTCACGAGCCTTGCCGTCTCCTTCCTCTATTGAAACTTGCCTGTTTGATCACCGAATAACATAATGAAAACAAAAACAAATAACAATAGTTTTGAATTGTTTCAAGCTAAATACAGAAGGCAACTAACAGAGAGGACTCTTAACTTCAAGTTCTAAACAAAACAAAGGATCGCAACCAGCAAAGTTCTTAATTTTTCAAAAGAGAAAGAGACTAAAAGAATCAAAGAAAAGCTTTCGTCCTCATAAAATTTAAGACGCGCGGCTAGGCATTCATCTTTCACTTCTCAATCACAGAATGTAACAGAAACCAAAATTAACTTCATGAATCGAATAGGCAGCAGTACTATGTAGAACTGCTGATACAGTTCCCCAGTCTTCTCGCTCAAACAAAAATGAGAACAAGAGGACTAGAGTAGAGCATACAAATTAATAAAGATGTTCACATTTCTCTGATGGAAGATGATGCTCGCTTCTCTAATGACATTCCTAGACGCTAAAAACCAGAGTGATCTCACCCGCAAGGTGCGACGTAAGAGAACAAAAGCCGAGAGGTCACTCATAGCTCAGTAATGTGGATATCAAGCCAAGAAACATCATCCATCATGTTATTCTCATTAATTAATATCTTACCTCTTATCAACAAGATCGGTTTTGTTTCCAACGAGGACAACAATGACATCACCACCTCGCTCTGTCCGTACCTCCTCAATCCATTTAGAGGTGTTTAAGAATGATTGTCTATCTGCAAGGACACAATTTAGCAAGCAATTTAAGAATTACTAATGTTACATGAGTACAACACTAAATATCGCCTTACAGGCAGCGTCCCCTCCCTTCCCCTCCTAAAAGAAGGGTGAAGGTACAAGCACACATGGGAAGATGTTATACAAGAGATCGAGGTTTATTTTCTAATGTACACACTAGAACATATATTTCCAATAAAACCAGAATTCAGTTCTTAAGATGACTCACTAGCTACATCATAGACAATTACAGCTACAGAAGAATCCCGGATGTAGCTCGGTATAAGACTCCTAAATCTCTCTTGACCAGCAGTATCCCTGTGAGTTAACATACACGAAGATTCACAAACTAGAAACCACAAGGAAAAAGAAATACACCATGGAAACAAGATACAAGAGCATTACAGCATGAATCAAGTTCTTTGACAAAGTAACTGAATTGTTGCGTATAATTATAACACAGAGTATTTCATGAAAACTCGACTGACACAACACATTGTGCTCAATTCAGACCAAGGTAATAACCCTGTCTTGAAAGGGCATCATCTCGCACAAATTTTTTTCTTAAAAAAAAAAAATGAAACAACGTTGTAGGTCCTCTCCACTCAATTAGCGATGCCAGCCACTACAGCAGCCTGTTAACAGCAATATTGATTATTTAGGGTGTCCATTTCCACGATCATATGCATTACCTTACTACTAATTAATTAATTTCCATAACAAAATCACCGACCACATAATTTTCTCAACCTTATTCGCCTGCTAGGTATCGACATGATCTGGTAATCATCGTCTTTCGACTAAAGAATTATGATACAGGTCAAATGAAATGCATTTCGCCCCAATTTCATTATAAATAGAATAATCTTAATTAACAAAAATAAAATTGAGACAAAGGGGCTCACCAGAGTTGCAACCGAATGGTCCGATCTTCAAGGTACATTGTTTTGGACAAAAAATCAATTCCAATAGTAGCCTACAAATTCACAAAGTAAAAAATTAAGGGATCAAGAATTGAAATTAAGACTAATTAGCGTGCACAGCACGTAAGATTGCTCTTGGAATCCAAACATTCAAATTAATAATGACTAAAAAAGGAAGGAAAGATGGAAGAACCTGGTAAGTGGTGTCGAATTTATCATACATAAAGCGAGTGATAATGCTGGTTTTACCAACGGATTGATCGCCAAGGAATACCAGCTTGTATTTCGCCAGAGGGGATACTGTTGCCATTTCTTCTCCTTCTTCTTTCTTCTATTTATGAATATATATCAGATCTGTCTCATCCGATATATATTTAATTTTCCTCCCTGAAACAACTGTTGAGAAAAACGCAACGAAATTACGCAGAAGCGATGGCAAAATGATGCTTCGGTTTATATGGAGGAGGGAGACTCTTTTAAGGGAATGAAAGAAACCGCCAACCAGGATGGGATGATGCGGCTCAGTCAAACTCAGTTTTTTTTAGTTGATTGACGTTTATGTCCTCCTTGGAAGACCCGCCTACAAGGCTACAACTAGGCCACAGGCCCACCGTTCTTCATTGAAGTCAATGCCCGCCTCTCTTGTTTTTACGAGTTAACAATAGCTGTTAAAATAATTTAAAATCAGTGTAATTATTCATGTTACGCTGTCAGTTTTATTTAAATTTAATGAATAGTATTATTTAATTTTAAAATTTTATATTATAAATAAAAACTTAATGTATGCACATAAGTTAATCTATTTAATTTATATAAAAAAAACCCATCACTAAGGTCAAATTATTTTCATAATAAAATATTGAACAACGAGTATTCAACAAAAAAGAAATTGTCAAGACACAATTATACCGGAAAATATTTTTTTTTTTTCTATGAATCATTTTCAAAAGTTTTTCTCCATAAAACCCACTTCTTTTTTTTATATATCTTTTTTCTTGTATAAGAACATATTTTTTATTTATAGCATAATTCTTTTAATGAAGACTTGTTGTGATTTTAAAAGCTAGGTTAAGTAAAAAGGCAAAAAACATCACGATTTTTTTTTAAAAAAGGAATAATTCATTTGAGAAAATTGTATAAAACTACACCGTGAAAAAATCAGGCATTTTATTTTTATTGAATATTCATGATTTTTTTTAATAATAGACATATTAGTTTTATATATAATTACTCATAAAATAATTGTTAATATCATCATTAAAAAAACTTTAATTTTATTTAAAAGGTATACTTTTATTTAATGATTTTTAAAATATCAATGTAATTTTTTTATTTGAAAATAATTTTACTTCAGAATAAAAAAAATATTTAAGAAAAAAAAAAGTAGAATGGCCAGGGGAGCCAAGCCTAGGCACTTAAGCTTGTCTAGATTGCAAGGCTTAAAAAGGAAAACGCCCATGCCAAAGCGCCTCTTTTTAGTTAACTTATTGCGATGAATTCCAGCCACTAGGATTCGAGAATTTACACACACACACACACACACACACACACACACACTGAATTCAATTTATTTACCCGTTAAATCCAAATAAAAAACTATAATTGAATTTAATTAAAATAAAAGATTTGTTCCAAATAGCCTATAAAGAATCACAGAACACTCAAAAGGGTTTGGTTAATTGAATGGAACTCCTTCCTTCCTTCCTTGCCTCGGACGCCCTAAAAACAATCTTGTGAAAAGTCTTCTTTCTTACTGGGACGCAAAGTAGTCATTAATTTTATAGTATTTTAGGAAGGATGCTGCTGTGATGATCGGCTTCTCAGCACAAATTTGACGAGCTCTCCCACAGATTTTATTGTTTTACCTGTTCAAAAGCAATCATCTAAGACACGCAATTGACAAGATCAAGCATTGAATTTTGCTCTTCTTGAATCTTTTCTTTCTTTTTCAGTTTACATCAAGTATTTTTTTGTTTGAAACAATCAAGGTTTAAATCGCTCGCCTGAAATCATGAGATATGCTTTTCAAAAAGTGGGTTTCTCGAATCCAAAAAAATAATTCAATTATTTTTATTTTTAGTTTTTATTATTTTAATTTTATCTTTATTTAAAAAAATTGAAATCAACTTGTCTTCAATTATAATTAAATTATCCAAAATAAACTTTGAAAATCAAAATAAATTATTAAAAGAGACACGGTGTCAATTTCTTTGTTTATAGACAATGTCGGCTCCACGTTAAACACCACCTCAAGCGATTTAGTTTTTTTTTTTTTTTTTAATCTTATGCTAACCTGGCTATTCATTGATTTAATATGTTAACCCGTGAGGATCATTGCATCCTCTCAGCTCTTGAGTTTATTTTTCCAAGATACAATGCCAGGTGGTTGAATGAGATGTGTGGAGGAAATACGAAGCCGTATTGGGAGCTGCGAGCCCAGAGAGCTTGAGGACAAGTGGAGAAAGTGGGAGGTTGCTGAAGCTGAACTTCAGGTCAAACTGATCGTGCTGGCACAGTTGCTCCGGCAGCAGATTAAACTCCTTGAAGCAGTAAAAATTGATCATTATTTTGCAGATGATAAAATTGATCAAGCTGGCACAGGTGCATACCAAAAATGTATTAACAATTAATAATTAATAAATAACAAATAAAACTAAAACAATATCCTTTTTACTGTTCAAGAATCCATCACAGAAAACTGTTATTTTTTAAATTTTCATTTTGATCCCTATGTTTTGCATGTTTTGCAATTCAGTCACTTAAATTTATATCTTTTCAATTTCATTCTTTCAAGTTATGTTTTCATGGATTTATGTCTTAAATATGTTTTGATTTGTTTTCTCTAACTTATCTAATATGTTGTTAAATGTCTCGACATTAAATTAATGACTAATTTTATAAAATTGAGTTTTCGCTTCTTTAAAAAGAATGAATTGAGATATAGAAGATTGAAATTGATATAAAAAAAAAAAAACAAAGGTCCTTTCCATAAAAGAAGTATAAAACTTTTATTTGATCATTTAATTTTTAGTTTTTTCATATTTCATCCTTTTTATTTTAGGTTGAGAGAGGAAAGAGAAGGTTGTTGAAAAAGTTAAAAGAGAAAAAAGACTCTTGGGTGGTTGAAAAAGTTAAAAGAGAAAAATTGATATAAAAAATTCATTGTTCATGAAATTAAAAAACATAAGTAACAAAAAGGAATTTCAACAACAAAATACATTTTTTTGGTCAAAATTTAAATCATTAGTTTTATGAATATTTATTTTAATTATAGCAAGAAAAGTTATATCCTCGTGAGTCATTTGCATGATACATATATAAAAACAAAATCATATGTACTTTATCAAGAATTAGAAACCAAGATAAATAAGAGAAAAAGAATAAAATGAGCGAAAGATAATCTGAGGTAAGATATTTGCATGTACATTTATCTTTATTTTTTACAAGAAATATTAGCTTTTGGTTTTTAATTAGCTAACAACTCTTTTTACTATTACAATCATTACTTTTCAAAAATTTGAGTTTTTATGGTAATGTTATTAATTTATTTATTAAAAAATTTATATAAATATGATTTATAAAATTCATATTACTTATAAATGACACGTGTTTTTACTAAGAAAATAAAAACAAATGCATTGATAAGAAAATAAAATTTGAAGTAAAAGAATTTTTTTTATAATTTCAATCGTTGAAATTTCTGAACATATTTATTCTTGTTATCACAAAAATAAATAATAAAAAAATTGAAAGTCGGTGCTAGATTATTTCTAATCAAATTGTTGGTGCATGGATGATGGGGTTGCGCAATACATGAGTAGTTCATACGTATGCACAGAGAATTTCTAAGAAAAGAAACTAATTTGCACCAATGCCATGATGACATCAGGCAACCCATTAACAGAGATAATGGACTTGATTTGGACAGTAAGCGCATGCAATCTCGTCTCTTACCAGTAAAGAGTTGAAGGCCATGCAATTCTAACACAAACTAAATGCTAGAAAGTAACATACGTGGATGAAGATCGACAATTCAAAGCCTGACATTCTTTTTTCCCATGAGCTCGATAGATCTCTATCAGAATTTTCTGAAATTCTCAGCTCACCTAACAGTGCTCCCATGCCAACCACAGACTCGCGTCTCACATTTATGGCCATGCCCCACTGTCTCCTCACTCATGTCCTCACCATTAAATGTTCAGGCTCACAGCAACAATGTCATGCAGCTCCACTGTAACCATGAAGAAGTCCCTTCCACCAGTTCAATCACAGAGCTCAGAGAGCGATTCTGGTGGTGTCGATCAAGTTTACAACCAAAGCATCATTGTTCCTCCCACAGCCCATGTCAATAGCCGATAGCTTTGAAAAGAATGATCACTCATGGTACAACTTAAATCAATCATGATACAGGATTCTCAAGCCAGCGATTAGAACTAGCAACATTACTGCTAGTTTGTCGAAAGACAGCTAGCGTGTGTTTATTTCTGAATCATGACTAAGCTAATGTTAGAATATCTAATCATATATTTGTCGTTTTGGTCCTTTTCTGTTTTCAAACTTCCTGTATCTCTTACTGATGCTTCTCTGTTTGTTTTCCACTGCACAGGTTTGTCAATTCCCAAATCCCGACGGATCTATCAATTCAAGTTCGAGGCATCACCTTTACTGTTCACAAGGTAACTAGCCAGCAAGAGAAATACATGGTCTAAAAGTTACATCTCACCTGCTCATGTGTAAAATCATCACCTTTACTGTTCACCTCTCTCTCTAATATATATATATCAAACATTAAAAAAAAAATTATAACTAGGAGTGTCCATTAACTAAAGTCAGGGTGTAGGTTGATGGCAGTTAACTGGGTTTATAGGGGGTACGAAAGGATAAGAGAAGGACTAGGCTCACCTTCATCAATGGTTAAAAACATCTCGATTTATTGTCTTACTTCTTCTGTTTAATATAGTAAATACAACTTCATGCTATGTTACACATAAAGAACAGAAAAATCAATTCACAAAAACATCTAAAGTTATGAACACAGCAAAACTAAGACGACTTCATCTGCGCTCACCAGAGTCATAAACATATTTCCCTTTTGCTCTTCCAATTGATTTATGAGTACAAATGTCAACAATAAAAACAAGTCAATTCTCAAGGTATGAGCGCATCCTAATTAAGGTAAAACCTCCCTTAGTACCTGGCAAGATTTCAGCTATAGCTAAGACAAAGTAACATAACACACCAATGGATCTAATGCACTGTCTGCAAGAAATGAACTTTCAATGTGAATGAGCTGATATCATTTGATAACCACACTATTTCTCCTGATCCAGTATCCCTTTGTATCAAAAAGTAGCTACATAGGCCGCTTGGAACTTCAGCCTTCAATTTCAAATTTTGGGTACGAACTCAAGCTTGAAAACTTCCCAGGTGGACCAGAAGCATTTGAAATCATTCTAAAGTTCTGTTATGGTCTTACACTAGACTTAAACCCTAGCAACATTGCTCCACTAAGATGTGCATCAGAATTCCTAGAAATGAGTGAAGAACTTGATGATGGAAATCTCATCTCAAAGACAGAAGCTTTCCTCACATTTGTAGTCCTCTCGTCATGGAAAGACACCATAACTGTTCTCAAATCCTGCGAAACTTTATCTCCATGGGCAGAAAATCTCCAGATAGTTAGAAGATGTTGTGACTCAATAGCATGGAAGGCTTCTAGAGACAATTCAACAATAGGAGATATGGTTAGCGACGAAGGATGTTGGTTTGATGATGTGGCTTCCCTTCGAATTGATCATTTCATGAGAATTATAACTGCAGTAGGGGCAAGGGGAACAAAACCAGAGATCATAGGTAAATGTATAATGCAATATGCAGAAAGATGGCTGCCAGGCATGGATGTGGAATTAGAAGGTCCAAGGGGGTATGGATATGGAAAGAATGAACTGCAGTTCAGCATTTTGATTGGAAGGAAGGAAGATGAGGGTATTGAGCATAGCCAGGAGCAAAAATCTATTATTGAAACTCTAGTAAGCATACTTCCTCCTCAAACAGGAGCTGTCCCATGTAAGTTTTTACTGAAGATGTTGAAAATGGCAATGGTTTACTCTGCATCCCAAGCTTTGATCTCAGAGCTTGAGAAAAGAGTGGGGATGATGTTGGAGAATGCCAATGTCAATGATCTTTTGATTCCTAATGATAAAAGGGAAGATCAGGGGAAATTTGTGAAGTGAGTATTCAACAATCTTAGTCTCCTTAAGATTGCTTGACCTTGCCTAAAAAAATGTGGCAAGTCTTTTCACCATATCTAATTATGATTCATGTATTCATACAGCTCACTTGAACAACGAACAATGCACGACATAGAAGTGATACAAAGAATCGTTGAATATTTTCTGATGCATGAAAAAGAGCAGCAACAACTGCCACAGACAACAGGGAAATCAAGTGTTAGTAAGCTTTTGGACAGTTATCTAACTGAGGTTGCAAAGGACCCTAATCTCTCCATTACCAAGTTTCAAGTTTTGGCTGAAGCCCTGCCAGAAAAGGCTCGGACATGTGATGACGGTCTTTATGGAGCCATTGACACCTATCTCAAGGTTTGCCTTCAGTTGTCTTTCTGGTACTCATCCTTTTAGATAAGCATTATGACAAAGCCTAAAAACTCTATTATTCTTTCCAGGCTCATCCTTTGCTCTCTGAGCATGACCGAAAAAGGCTATGCAGAATAATGAACTGCGGGAAGTTATCACTTGATGCATGCTCGCATGCAGCACAAAATGATAGGTTGCCTCTACGAACAGTTATTCAGGTAAAACACACAACAATTCTCAACTATAAATAAAAAATACTAATAATTTCTAAATCAAAACAAAAATGCCTGTCATGGTGCCCGTGCTGTAAATTTATGTCTTTTCTTTCAGTCATTAAATCAAAATCCATAAGGGTGGCCAAGAGCCACAACATGACAAGTATAAAAGAGGATCAAGTGGTATGATTCTACAATGCTCAATAAAGGACATAGAAAACTGGTAGTTTAGCTGTTTAGAAGGCAAGGAAAGCTGCAATGTCATCTAGAGTATAAAATGGTAAAATCTGAGAGATGGCATCAGATCAAATTTGCCCATTTTGAGGAACCTTCCAAGTGCCAACAAAACACAATGCACTTCACATAATCACACATGCTCTAAAAGGTTTCCGAATAACAGCAGTTTTATTCCCACAGAGCATAGGGGTCTGTTATCTGATTCTGCCTGAGATATCACTCAACACAAATTTTTCACCACCTTGAACTACATTCCACTCAAGCTTGCAACTCCTGCCCATATCAAACCACCCTTACCATCATCAGCACAAGGAAAAATATTCTAATTAAGTTATCTTCCAGTTGTTCTTTACTTAACTTCATCTACTTAAATACACAGTCCTTCCAGTTCTGTCTCTCTGTAAACTAAAAGGGGCTCTGAATAAAAAAAAAAGGATAGGGGGATTAATGCAGTAAATGACACCTAATTACATAAAATCTACAATAACCCTAATACACAATTCTGAGATACCAAGAAAAAGCTGCAGGAACGAACGTTTGGACACCAAAGCTACATGATGTGTATGTGTGTCCAAAACATTCCCATTTACTACCACTGATTTCCATTTCAGCCATAGGAACCTAGTGATCAAACTAAATGCAATGTGTGCCATCTCTGTTGCTGTTTTTGGAATGTTTTATTGTAAGACAATGCCAACTTTTATACAAATTGCAACCACATAACAATGAAATAAGTTTTATATGACTAATTGGCTTGCTTTATTGTTAATCCCCACTCTGCCACATGAGAGATTGATGATATTGTAAAAAGCACGGTAATAAGCAATATTTCAAAACATTAGGTTAAATCCAAAAACCACTCCTACCAAAAGTTGCTAAAACATTCCCTGTCTTTGAACAGGTATTCTCAAAAACAAACCCAGGTGTAAATCACAGACCTTTACAGCATGGTGTGTAAATATGCGCCAAAAACAAAGTGAAAGACTATAGGACTTTTATAATTCATCAAAATTTACATTTCTCATCTAAGATGAAATGGACATGCAGGTGTTGTTCTGTGAGCAAATAAAAATAAGGGCAGCAATGCAAGGAAAAGAGCCAGTAGCAAGTGGTCACAGCTCAGAACAAGAAATAACTCAAACATCAACAAAAACTGAGATCACAACCCTAAGAGCAGAACTAGAGAACATAAAGACACAAATGACAGAGCTGCAGAGGGACTATTTTGAACTGCAACATGAATACGGAAAGAAAAACAACAAGCATATGAATAGATCGGCCTGGAATTTTGGTTGGACAAAGATCAGAACATCAGCTCTTTTCCACAGAAAATCAGAGGGGAATTTAAGTGGACAAGTACATAAGATACCCAATTCACTTGGCCACAAAATGAATTTCAGAAGAAGACTATCCATGTCATGATTTTATATGAATTACATGTTTTCTTAAGGAAAGTTCACTTGTAAATAAAAAGGGCTTGGTACATCTTTCTTGTTAAAGCATACAATAAACTATGTTGTAGTTTCATTCAATGTAAAAAAAGCTTGCCAGGAATAAATTCCAGTACATCACATCAGCCTCATTCCTATCAATCCTATAGGGGTATCCACTATCCCACTCACTGAAGCCATTGCCAAATCCATAATTCGAAGCCAACTTTGTTTCAATAACAATCAACTGCCAAAAAGAAAACTTTGTTTTGCACTAGCACTCTACAAGCACATGAATCCACATGAATCCTAATCTTTCAAATGACAATTTGCAACTGCGATAGCTACCATCAATGTAAGAACACCATTATCCCCATGTTATATAATATCTCAGCAGTACCAATCAAATTAAATCCGATAATATCCAACACAAATAATCATAGTAAACCAGAATTTACCAAAATCAACCAACACTTCTCATTTCTCAATTAAAATAAAACCCGAAAATCTACACTACCTAGAATTAGCAGTAGAGCTCCTCATGCTGCTCCAAGGAAACTTGGCCTTCTCGGCCGCCACATCACCACGACCACGACCGCCGCGACCACCACGCCATCCGCTACCGCTACCGCCGCGACCACTCTCCTTCTTCTTCTCATGAAGCCAGTGATTCTTATTATCCTCAACAAAACTACTCTCCGGTGCCTTCTTACTCATTTTCGCCCTCTCTTCCTCAATAACTCTAATCGGAAATAAATGGGGCGAAATCGAGAGGGGAGTTTTAAGCGTGACGTATGCTTTTTTATAGTCAGGCTTGGCGATGAGGAATCCGCCGCGTTTCTTCTTTTTTCCTTCCATGTTAAGAGTGCTTACCTTTTCAACGTCGAAGCCGTAGAGCGATTCGAGGACGCGCTTGATTTCGATTTTGGAGGCTGAAGGGATTGTTTTCAGTGCGATTTCGGAGATATTTGTGTATGTTGTAGGCATCAGGAGTTTTATGGGGAGGTTGGCGAAGTTTATTACTCTTCTTCCCAATCTGCCTGCCATCTGTTCGCTGAAATGAAGATGCTACTGACTCCGCAGTGAGCTAGGAGGAGGGTTTATAATTATGGTGGGAGTGGGAGGAGAAGCGGTAGTGTCAAGTGTGTAGCCAGTACAGTTATGCTGGTGGATTTGGGCTCGAAAACCTTTACTCGGCTTGTGCTTGGGCCCTTACTTCCTAAGGCAACAGATGTCTGTCCTCAAATGTGACGTCTTGATTTTTTTTCCTCTCCTCGTCCTCTGTTTAGTTATATTGTTTTTATGGAAATTTACTCCCTCTCTAATAGTTTAATTATTTTTTAATAAAATTATCATTTATATTTTATAATTTATAATTTGATAACACTGTCTATACAAGAAAAAAAAACGAAATTATTTACAAGATTGGACTAAAAAGCTCTTATTATGTTAAAATTACAAAAGCAAGAGATATTAAAAATAAAAATAAAATCTAAAAAATAAACCCTAAAAATCCACCAATGAAAGAACATTAGCCTGCCTCTCTTTTCTATTCCACCGATAACACTGAGACTTCTTTCAGCCCTATTCATGAAAATCAAAAACACCAACAGCAACATTGTTCTTAATCATTCATCACCCACATCACAATCTCCTTCTCCATTAAAGCAAACACAACCCCTCTTCCACCCAAAACCAATCTTTTTTCTCGATCCTCCATAGCCATCATTTTCATCGAACACTAGCCTTCTTTTCAGTTTTTCCCATCGCCGTACTAGCCTCAATCATCTCCTCTCACAACACAATTTGTGACCACTGTCTAGAGGAGACTAAAATCCACACATAAAAAAAATATATAAATCTTCCCTAATTTTCCCGAGCTTTATTTTACTCACACCATACCATAATCAATCTCATCCCCATCACCCTTCAAACTGAAACCATGCTATTCACCCAGCTTCTCATAGTCCAACACCCAAGACACCCTCATGCTCTCTCTATTCTTCTCCTCAATTAACGATCATTTCAACCGCCATGGCAACCTCCTTCTCCACCAATAACCATGACAGCAACGCCAACCACCTATAAAACTAAAAATAACAATAACCTTGCACATAGGCTACTATCACCAACAAAATGAGATCTAATGACAGAAAAAGTAGCATGCCCCATATGTGGGGGATTGAAGTTAAACAAAAACAAAACCATTCCAAGAATTTCAAATGCAAACATCATAAAAACCTTGAAAAATATAGGAAACCTAGAATTCAAAGAAAAAACAAATTTGGTGACTTTAACTTAAAATCAAGGGAAAAAATCAATACCCACTGGAAAGCCAAGCCCACAAAACCCAAATCTGAGGCTCGGAAATAGATAAATCAAGGCCCAAACATCATTTCAAAACACGTGCATGGCTTTGTTATCTACATTAAATCCATTCTCACCTAAGTTCACACGTGCAACAAGAAAATATATTCATTTTGAAGGGCTTCAAAACACAGATTGAGATTCTAAAGAACTCTAGTCATCCGTATCTCAAAGGAATCACAAATCAAATCAATACCATGTTCTCTTCCTTTTGGTAGGAATCAGTGTTGAATTCAAATGTTCTCGAATGAAGACTGCCTAGATTTTAAACCAAAAGAAACCTCAATCTACTGGTAGGAATCTGTATAGAGCAGCATTTCTCCATGTACAACTTGGATGCCTAAATTTTAAACCAAAAGTAACCTCTATCTACTGGGCTACTTCAATGAATTCCCTTTTGCTGTCAAGGTGACTATAATTCCTTCTTTTTTACTTGGTATGGATATTTCTGATATATTGAAATGCTGCTCATGACGAGTGGAAGAGCCACAAGACTGTAAATCGAAGGTGGCTTCCCTTCAAACAAGAACTGAAGCAAGGCCGTTACAAGAAGTGCAGAAACGATGACAAACCCCTGCACGCATCAAGAAAACTTTGTGGAGATAGAGTTTTTTTTATTTTAATACCAGATAATTGCATTGTAAAGTAATAATTGTACTTTATGATTTTTTCTAATTGTGTGTGTGTGTGTGTTGATTTTTTTTCTATTTGAGTACTTGTACTCCCACAATTTGATCAATTACTTATCTCCATTAATTTTGTTACCGAAATGCTTACATGACAGTTAACACTTCATCAGCTATTGATTTTGTTTTTCTATTTTGAGTACTTGTACTCGCAAAATTTGATCAATCAAATGCATCAATTAGTTTCTAATACAAACATGCTGATGTGGTATTTATCTCCTTGTCAAGTGGGTCTAGGTGTTAAAAACTGGCATGCATAAATGGCATTTGAAGTACCTTTACTTCATGATTTTTCTCAAGTAAATGACTATATATCCTTATATAATTCAACAAATCTCTAATATCTCCCTAATTTCTAATTGTGTCTTGTATGTTCTTATATGGTATCCACTTCTCTAATATATATTTTTATCCAATTTGTTCATCCAAATAGGCATAATTACATTATTTTTATTTTAAAAATACCCATGAGAAATACAAGGATATAATTTTAATTTTTTTAAAAAAAGAAAAAAATATATTTTTAAAAAAGACCGAGTAATTTTGACTTTTTTTATTTTTTAAGACATTTTAAAAAAAATTGAACAATTTTTCTATCATATCCTCATACAGCTAAATGATATTTTTGAAATGAAAAATATAGTTACGTCAATTTTGATGAAAAAACTTGACAAAAGTACATATTGAAAAATTAAATACTGTACAATGATATAATATAATAGACAATGAATTAAACCCTAACTAATGAATAAGAAAAATAAAAGTTCACCTAACTAATTAGTTTTAATGGTTTTCTTTTTAATATTTTGTTGTTTTTATTTTATTTTTTCAATTTCTTAATAGAAAATTGAAAATGTTGTAAAAGGAAAAAATGATGGTTATTTCAGTTTTTTTAATTTCCTGATAGTTTTATTGGTTTTCTTTTTAATATCCACTTTAACACTGAATTTACCTTTCTCACGCCACCAGCGTAGCTTGTGACAAGGCCCACGAGAATTCCACCTAGAGCATTCGCTACAATTGGGATCTGAAAAATAAGCAAACACAGCTTGTCAGTGTTAAACTGCACATGATACAGCTGTTAGCATGTATGCCATTAGAAGGAAAATTAAAAATGCTTTCCCTAAGGTAACTGGCAACAATGTTCGTAAACTTAGAATGCAATACAGCTGAGGCTTGAAGAAAAGAAGCTGGAGGAACAAAGAACATCATGCACACAACATATCAGCTCACAACTACTCTAAACCAAATACCCCCCCACCCCACCCCCCATCCTCAGATCCTGAATTTCAAAATATACATACTTCAAATATATAACGCTGATAAATTTCACAAATCCGAAGCAATATGCAACACAAGATGCACACTTGGGGCCCTCAAATTATATCACTAACTGGAATTTTAACAAGCCCACGAGATAACCAGTTCCTTGAGTAACCAGAAGAAGAAGAAAATTCTGAGTCACAGGAGATTGGCAGCAAACCAAAAACATTCCAAATCAAGGCAGGTATCCTAACACTAACAGCTGCCCAGTATGGATGAGCTTCACCATCCAGCTATAATTGTGTCAGTTCAAAAGATGTAAACCAAGGGAACACAAATATGATCTAAAGACAATTTCTCCTGTCCTTTGGACCACCTAATGATTATGAGATGCTCTATACAGCAAGAAAACTTCTTCAACTGAAAAACCATGACCACAAATCAACTGGAGTTGTTTTCCATTTCATGGCCAGATTTGGAATGAGAACTTTCACCAATCCCATTCCAACTATCTTTTGTCACTTCAACTATTTTGCCAAGTATGCCAATGTCATTAATGAGAAAAATAGCATGAAGTATTGGATAAGATCATTACCATTGTTAGAGGAGTCCAACCATAAAAGTATCCATGCTGTCTGATAGCTTCTCCATCTGGAGATTTAGTGGTGCTGGCCAACAAGCATAAGCTTCCAACAATTGACATTTCTACAGTCATCAAGTATGACGAGTGTTTCTTAACCTGAAATGATGGGAAATAACATTGGAAGGGGTGGAAAAGAAAAAACACTTGTAAGATCATTTAAATAGAAGTTTCAAACCTGAGAAGCCCATTGACACAAAGCTGAAGCTAGACCAGAGAGAACTGAAGCAACCAGGACAGGAATGATCCCATAAAATAAAATTTGCTCGGGATCACTACTGCCAGAGCCTTTGCTAGAGCCCTCACCGATGCTTAGAAGGACAGCTGCCATTATCAGCAAGAACAGAGCCCCGATTTGTTGAATTGATTGTTTCTGCCTGCACATTCCCACCAGAGAATAATATAAAGAGTTTCCAATACAATCCTAAAACTTATCATAACTGGTTCCATATAAATATATACGGCTGAGTGGCTTTTCATAATCTACTGCATGGAAGTTGCCTCAGTCTCATTACAATTAGAGAGGGTGGCTTATTAAAAGATGTTGCATACTCATAAAATATCTAAAAGAGAAGGTCATCATATAGTAGCTCTGGAAAAGAAGATGACTTTAAATACCAGCTTCATCTGCATGCTATTTCAAGAATTCTTAAACAATCAAGAGCAAGAGATGAAAGTCTACTAAAGATATAAACCAACAGCAATATGTACATAATAACTTCAAGCCTTTCTTACCCCGGCTAGTGAGCCACTGCAAGATATGAACTTGTAAGGAATTCGTTTGAAAATAAAACAGTAAGTTTCAAATCAACGAGACAGTTATTGGGTGGAGCATAGCAAAGACACGAGAATCAAGCCTCAAATAAACCTAAACAAGGAATCATTTCAATGTTCTATAAGATATTAAAAGCTTGAACTTTGAGAATCATTGTTGCATGCTTAATACAGTTCAAAAGCAATGAATAATGTACCAATAAAAAATAGAAATTTATGAACATACCTCAATATTATGTATGTAAAGAATGCAGTAAAAAATACTTTTGTCTGGTTCAATATTGAAAATGTGAGTGAATCAAGATTCTTGTAAGATATCTGCAGCAAGCTGTTTTGCAGAGCATAAATAGCTGCAGGAAGTCCTGATGCAGTCAACGACCCAACCAAAGTCCACTGACTGAACACTTTCTTCAAACTACCATCTCTTACCATGAGAATTAGGGCACATACAACCTGAAGAACATAAGGAAAAGAGTAGATGAGCATTTGTGTTTAAATATAGTATCCATTCTAGATTGAAAAAAAAAGTAGGTATTGCTCTTGACCTTGTCCTCTCCTATAAAAAAATCAATGAAGAGAGACTAAAATTAATGTACATGGGACTTTAATTACCTTAGCTACCTCACATGTCAAAACAGACGTAGTCACGATTACTTCACGTCTGCATGAAACTCAATGAATTAGTGACTGAAATTTCACAGGAAATACATACCAATAACATTTGTCAACATATAAGACCATAACAAATCACATTCATCGGATCCATTAAAGCTTGGGCTAGATTAAGAACCCAAAATAACAGCCAGATTGTGCACACTTTCACAGATTTTCCGGACCGCAAGGGCGTCAGAATCAGTGAGTCAAGAAACAAAAGCAAACACGGAAAGAAGTCTTGATATTGATAATGTAGCTGATTTTAACTTGGGGTCAAATAAAAGGAAGAGCTGAAACAACTATAATAGACCCAGATGATTTTGTAATAAACCACGTCAAGTCAAAACATAAGAGTATTTATGTATACAGATTGTAACCACCCGGATCATATTTGGTGTCCTTCTGATTGATTATTGCAGTACTGCAAAACGCTAACATTGCTTCCTCAACTATGACCAGAATTCGCAATCATTGATGATGTAATAAATAAAGCAGCATTTTAAATCAAATTCATTCAGAAGAATTGAATTCTAGCAGTACGAAATTTACATGGAAAAATAATAAATAGGAAAGGCATAAAATCGAAGGGGGGAAGAAAAAGGAAAGTACCCGGTGAAGCGTTTGGAGATGAGAGGCTGAGCTCCGTATTGAAGAGTGAGCAAAATGGAGTATAGCCAAACCCTTGGGTTCGTTCTTTCCGATCCGGAGGCTCCACCTTTCCGCTTCGTCGTCGCCATTTTTGGAGAGACGACCTTCTGACTCACTCTCTATGTTTTCTTACCTTTTCTTTTCCCTGTGTTACCAGCTCTGGAAATTAATCCACGAAGAAAAGCATGATACGTTCCCTTTCTTCCCTTTCTTTCTTTCTTTCTCTCTCTCTCTCTCTCTCTCTCTCTCTCTCTCTCTGTTCATCTTTTACTGGCGTTTACGTCGTCGCATCGACGTTTTTTTTTTTATTTTTATTTTTATTTTCTCATTATCGTGAATGTTGCTGGCTTGCTGCCTTGTAGTACTGTTTTAATATTTGTTTGATAATAGGGTAATAATTGTGTTTTTAAAAGTGTGTTTATATTAAAATAATAGTTTTATTATTTTAAAAAAATTATTTTTGATATTAGTATATTAAAATGATTTTAAAATATCAAAAAAATTAATTTGAAGTATAGAAAAAAATATAAAAAATTTAATTTTTTTCAAAAATGCTTTTGAAACGCAAAAACAAACAAGCTCAGATTTGTATCACCGCTTTGCCCCGCCGGTAGAATAATATTTTTTTAATACAAAAAAATAAAAATAAAAAAGAGATCTTGGGTTATTAGTTTAAATAGTAATTTAAATGATATTACTAAAACAATACTATAGCAATAAATAATTTGATCAAAAAATTGACCAAAAGAAAGTTAAAAAAACTCTATCCGAGTCATCCTAAATTATAAAATAATTTAATATCAAATGAGAACACGATAACTCAAAAAAAAAAGTAATGTTCGATCTCTAACAAATAAAATGTTGAAAGATGAAAATCAAAAAGAAAATATAATTTTAAAAGGTAAAAAAAACTCAATTCGAGCCCATACAGGTTAAGATACAAAATCTTTAATTCAGTTGTGATACCATGGTGAACACGTTCAAAAGAAAAATAAATAATATTATGAATCTCAATCATCAAATAACACTTGAACTGGTTTCAATTAAGAAACTTAACTCCCAGTCAATTTAACTTTGAATGATAAAATCAAGAAAATATATATAAAAAAAATTAATCGGATAACCCAACATAAAGAAAAAAAAATAGTACGAGGAACAATTTTCATTAAATCAAATATTAAATAATTCAATTTTTAAAAAAGATCCCCAAAAAACTTCAATCCACACTAACTTTTAAAACCAGTAACTCTGGTCCTGAACCCATAATTAATCTCGTAGCAATGAAAACAAATCTTAGTTAACTCAGGTTAATCCGTAAAATTTGTGATTATGGCACAAGACCGAGACAATCTAATAAAAAGAAAAATAAAGGGTAGGATGGCCAATTTTAAATAAATTAAATTATGAAAGATAAAACTAAAATAAATAAATTTATAAAAAAAGACTCATAAAGAAAAAATCTCAACTCATGTTAATCTTTGAAACTAATGATTTTGGTCATGAACCTTAGACTATTTTTATAGAAGGCAAACCATAAAAAATGATAAAGAAAATCTCTTGAAAAAATGGTAAAAACAAAACATTAGCTTTTAAAAAGCCAAAAAAAAAAAAGCAAGAAAGTCTATAGACCTCCTAAGCTTCATCTAGTCTCTGAAACTCAAAACCCATGAAATCTTTGAATCAGTTCAATAAAAAACCTTAATTTTCAACTAATTTAATTTTAAATGATTAAATCATGAAAAAATAATAATTTTAAAAACTTGCCTGAGAAAAAAAACACAACAATAAAAAAATAAGGATCAATTGTACTTTTATAACTTATTAAAAATAAAAAATAATAATGAAAAGAACGATGATCGAATCTGAAAGATTAAAAATGATGAAATTGAAAAATATTTATAATTTCATAGGTCATTAAAAAAAAAACACATAAATTAAATGTGAAGGGGAAATAGATTGTAGGGGTTAGTATGATTTTTTGAAGGGGGCTAGCATGAAATTTCAGGGTTGGTGAGAGAAAATGAAAAAAAATGGTTGTCGGCGTCAAACTCGATACACATTATTTGTATGTGCCACCTTATTGTGCCGGGGTGCCAATAGCTTTTAACGCCACCTTGAAAGACTATATTTGGTGGTCGGACGATCTCTCATGAACCACCTGAATAATGCAAGAGTTGTCCACACATCGACTTGTGAAGCTCCAACATGTTTTTTAATTATATTTAATAAATTTAATTTATAATAATGCCCTTGAGTACCATTTGAATTTACAATAAAAACAATATAAAATGAAAAAAAAATCCTTGAATGAGAGTTTGGTGGCTGTCTTTCAAAATATCAAAGTATTTATATTACTCTAAAAAAAATTAAAAATACAAAAATATTATGGAGTAGCAGGTTTGAGAATTTTTTATTACAGGGTTAAATAATTATTTTTATTGTAAAAAAATATGAAATTACCAATCTAGCTCTAAATAATTTGTAAAAAACAATTATATAATGGAAAAAAGATTATATTCCCTTTAATATCTAGTTCAAAGTTTTTTTTGACTCAAGGTGATTTTGTAATTATATTATTATAATAAATAATAACTTGTATCTACAGCTCCACTAATTTTTCATTCAACTTAAAAAAAAATTAATTAATTTCAACAGCGAGAGTTTCATAAGAATATTATCTCATTGATTTGTCATGAGGCTATTATCCTGATAAAAAAATACTATGATAATTCATGATGATATAAAAATAATAATTTTAATGTTATAAAAATCAATAGTAAAGGTTTCGTGACGTTACTGTAAAAAAAAAGAAAAAGAAATCAACTTAGCCCCCGACGTGGTCTGTCAAAGTTGAAGTTGTCTCGTTTCTCAACGTTGTTCTTTTTTTCCTATTATCAGCCTTTAAAAAAACCAACTCGTAAAAAACTCGAGGCCAGTCCAGGTCAAGACGCGAATCAGCAAGATCCCGGGTAAATTCGAGCAAGCTGAATATACTAGCCCGTTTATTTTAGCGATGTAGCCATGTTTTTTAAAAAACTTGATTTTTTAAAATCATTTTAATATATCATGTTAAAAAAATTATTTATTATATTTTTAACTAAAAATCATTTTAAAAAATAATAACAACACGATAACAAACACTACCACCAGTATCCGGACAGACCAACTCTTTATTTTTAGTTTTTTAAAATTATTTTAATATATTTAATTTATTTTTATATTTACATCAAAACAATTCATAAAAACTAAAAAAATTAATTTCAATTTCTTTTTTAATTTTAAACAAACAGCATGGACAGTCAAACATACCCTTAACCTTCTAGTAATAAAATCTAATTGTTAATCATCTAGGTGGTGACTTAGTGGTAAGAGTTTGAGATTAAGAGATTTGCTCCCTTCGTGGTCTTAGGTTTAAGCCTGTGGTTGCTTATATAATGGCCACTAGAGACTTACATGGTCGTTAATTTTAAAGCTTATAGAATTAGTTGAGATAAGCGTAAGTTGGCCTGGATTCCTACGTTAAAAAAAAAAATCTAATGGTTAAAACTTAAAAAAATATAAAATGAGAATGCAAACATACGTATCCACATTGAAAAGTTCTATACAGATGAATGGAAGATAATGTATTTCTTATTAGCCCCCCTTGTTGACTTACTTTTTATGCACTGTTTGAAAATGAAATTAAATGGAAAGCTCTCACGACTTTTAGTGATTCAAAGGGAAAAGTGAAAGCCCAACTTGTCTGTCTGATCCCACGAGGTTCTCTCCGCTTACTGCTCAGCCGCATCTGGATGCATGCAGACTGAATTCTTAAAATGCGTCATCTAGGCATTTAAAAATAAAATTTAGTACATTAAATTAAAAATTTTAATAAATTAATACAGGTTAAAAAATTCAATAAAATAATATAGTTTAATCATACTATGCTTTAAAAGCAAACTATGATCAAGCTCTAATTTTATATCTCAATCGATTGGATCCAATTATATTAATCGCTTGACTATTTTATATAAAAATCATAATTTTATAAAGGTTTTCTTTCAAATATATTTTATGAGTCAGAATATTCATCTTTCCAACATATTGACTGAAAAATAAATTCCAATTAAAATCTTAAGAAGTTATTATTCATACAACAGTGAGTGATTCTAAACAATCAGGTGTGAGTTTGTCATAATTAAATGAGGATCTGTCCTGAAAATATCACGTGGATGGTCTGAAAGATGTAGCTATGGACCAGTGGGATAAGTCAAGGTTCAAAAAGAGATCTGGTCGTGCTATATCAAAATAACAGCTCGAAAAGGTCATAACTGTTGATTCGACTGTTGGGCCGTGCTCAATGTTTTACAATAGTTTTCGAAGATCATTTTCTCTATAGTAGCTATTATATCGCTACACAGATTGTTAAATTTTTAAATATAAAAAATTTAATTGAGATCCCTCAATTTTAACAGTTTTAAAATTATCCTTATTATTTTCAAAATCGGTCCACCGATTCATTGACCATCATGGACCGAAATGACATAATTTAGCCATGCCATGCCTCACCAATACCATATTTATTAAATATTGTTATTTTGAAGCACAACATAGTTAAACTGTACAATTTCAGTAAATTTGTTATTGAACCTACATCAATTCATCAAATTTTTTAATTTACTATACTAATTGAATATAAAAAAATAATTTATTTTTAAAAAAATAAAAAATTCATTTCAATTTCTTTTCAAATAAAAAATATTTAAAAAAATCACCCATCACCATTTAAAACTCTTTATAGCAGATTCCAATCAACTCACTGTGCCCTGCCCCACCCCCATCTACCCACAGGATGAATCTTGAACACGCAAGCACAGACAACAAAACGAAAGGAATTTCGTTTTTTTCTTCCTTAAATTGATAGGGTTAGAATCATAGATATATATAAAAAAAGAGTTACGGCAACGATGGACGCCACTAGATCCTTCATTTAGCACATGTATTCATGTTCCACGAGGTTAATGAATGGCGAGGCTTCCTGGACTACAAATCCATGGAAAATAATTAATGTAATTAACCTCCTATTTTTCAATCCCTACATTTATCTTTTTTTTTTTCAAAAACAAGGTGCAAAAAAGCAGCTTTTTCATAGAAATGTCAAAAAAGCAGTATTTAAAATAATAAATATTGTTTTGAGCCTTTTTATGACCAAAAGTCTATTGAATATTATTTCGAAAAAGATTCATTTTTCATTTTTTTTAAAAGACATAAAATTAAACAGCACATATCATTGAATATTGATGATATTTTATACAAGTTACACCTATGACCCATGAGAAACTCTTGCACCATTTTTGTTTTTTCATTGCAAAATTGCAAAAGCATTTTTGATTTTTTTTAAATTTTAAATTAATTTTTGATGTTTTAGAATTATTTTTTTATATTGATGTTAAAAATAAATTTTAAAAAATAAAAAAATATATTTTTAAAGAAATACTTTAAAAAATAAATCTAAACAGGCTCTCTAATCATTTGAGCAAAAAGATTAAAACTATTAAGTATTTTGTCTAAAATTCTACACACTCCGCAGTAAAAATTGGAAAGGAAAAAAAGGGGCTAGGGGAATCTTTTGGAATATATGTTAAAAAAAGAGAGAATCAAAGGCCGCAGTTCAAGGGGCTCCTATAAAGCCATCCTATACAGCAAGCAGCCTCCTAGTGCTTCCGCTCTTCTTTTCACCCCTGCACAGTCACAGACTTCCAGACCAGACCAAGCAGATAGCAGCCGCCAGTCCAATCCTCCATCATGTGCGGCATCCTCGCTGTTTTAGGTTGCGCCGACAATTCTCAAGCGAAACGTTCCCGTGTCATTGAATTATCTCGCCGGTAAATCAAATCAAATCTCTCATTCAAAAATGAAAACAAAGAAGATTGAAATCCTCTTTTTTCTTTTTTCCAGGTTGAAGCATAGAGGACCAGATTGGAGTGGATTACATTGCCATGGAGATTGTTACCTAGCTCACCAACGTTTGGCTATTGTAGACCCCGCTTCTGGAGACCAGCCTCTTTACAATCAAGACAAGACTGTTGTTGTCACCGTATGTTGCCTCTTTTCCTCTCTCTCTCTCTCTTTATTTTTTTCATGCCAATTTCATCTGTGGTTTTCTTGTCAAATTTCGTTTCCATTCGTGCATTTAACAACTGGGTCGATAGTTTTTTTTTACATTTTTTATTTATTTTCTTGACCGAATAATTTCTTGATTCAAATGAAGGCTATTTGAAAATGGAATCCTTGATGGTTTTTTTTTATGTTCGGTTCAGGTTAATGGAGAGATATATAACCACAAGGAATTGCGGGCGCAGTTGAAGTCTCATACTTTCCGAACTGGTAGTGACTGTGAAGTCATTGCTCATCTTGTAAGTGATCTAGATTTTATAGACGTATTACCATTTGCCTGTATTTTTATCATGTATATGATGATGAAGCTCTAAGGCTATACAAATGACATAAACACAAGTCACGAATAAGCTACATTATATGCTCATCGGAAAAGTCAGTCACATTGTTTGCTTCTTGAGTTGAATGTATTTTTTCTCGTCATGGTTCGGATCTTGCTGCATGCTATCCCTAGTATGCAACTTGAGTAAATTTACCAGGATGCGAGATGTGCTTTCCTTTTCCTGAGCTGTAGCATGTAAATTGGAGTCTACTAGCTTTAGCCTTTAAATAACTCATTTTTTGTATTTCTTTTTTCAACTTGTTTGACATAATTTTGCTGTTTGTTTTTTTCCAGTACGAAGAACATGGAGAAAACTTTGTGGACATGTTGGACGGCATGTTCTCATTTGTCCTTCTTGATACTCGTGACAAAAGTTTTATTGCAGCTCGGGATGCTATTGGTATTACCCCACTCTATATCGGTTGGGGTCTTGATGGTACGTCAGATTGAATTGGTGTATTTGCTTCATATCTGCTATATAGTACTAAAAGACACTTGGAAGATGTTCTTTCTTAATATTCTATGGTAATGATTGCTCCATATCAGCTTCACTTCATCACCCCTTTCTGGGTGAATTTGAATATCATCCACCCAAGTTTTCCAAAGTTGATGTTTTGAGGTTGCATTTTTTCCCGTATATAAAAGAAATGCCAGCTTCTGTATTAACCAAGCACCAATTCTTTTCAGGATCTGTATGGTTTGCTTCAGAAATGAAAGCATTGAGTGATGATTGTGAACGATTCATGTCTTTCTTGCCGGGGCATATATATTCAAGCAAACAAGGTTTCCATTTGTTTATGCTGTGAATGATGGATGCGTGCTTTCATTTAAATTAAAGATTGATTGCAAATGATCACCCGTAGCATGGTCTTTACTTATCAATCTTATATCTGTTTTATTCTTCCTGTGATTTCATTTACCAGTTCTTGAATTTTTTTGGTTCATATTGTTTAAACTTTGCACAGATTTTATTAATAATAGATTTAGTTACCCTAACATATTGGAGGATAGAGGTTCAGTGAAAAGATTATTAGTCCTATGACAATGGGGAGCAATCCCTCTCTTTTCTATACAAATCCCTGCTTTACTTACCAGCCACTTCCAGAAAGGGGGAAAGAAAAAAGCTTGAGAGGAAGTTTGTATGTATGTGCAAGATGGGGCCATTTTGGATTTGCAATGGTTTGTAGGGTTAAAGGAGTAATTTCTTCCTAATTGTGTTTTTTGTCAGTTTCTTGTATCCTTATGCAGATTGTTCAAATTCATGCTTTTAAGGTCACTATGTTGTTTTCCTCGCATGCCTGCAGGAGCGCTTAGAAGGTGGTACAACCCACCATGGTTTTCAGAACAAATACCCTCATCCCCATATGATCCCCTAGTTTTGCGGAAGGCCTTTGAGAAGGTATGTTCTGGACTCTCCCTATATGCTTGTTTAGTCTATGCAATATCTTTGTTATATCAAACTTTACTGAATAGTAATGATTGTCTGTGAAAACATCTCCTTTTCTATCTATTTGTCTTTCTGTTTTAATATTTTCCTAAGTTGCGAGTTATTCTTGTATAAAATCTCTAACCTTTCATCTTACAGCATACAGTTGTTTTGCTGTTATTTGTAGAATGAGCGGTTGGTAATTTTGTTTTGTCTTCCTTTTTTGATCTGCCTCATTGATGCCAAAGCCGAACAGTGATTTTTTTATGTATACACTTTGCATTGTTATCTCTATATAACCCAAACATAATTATACTTGAGGAACTTTATATTTATTCTAAACAGGTGTCTAGTGAGAAACATTAGGCATAAGCAAGCAGTCAATTTAACTGCTGCAAGTACTTTTCACACTATAGGCAGGCACTATCTGTGCGACCTTGCACCACAGCAACAGTTCAGTTCATGTTATTTTCTATCATTGAACTAGTGGGCTATTATGATCTAGGCTCTTTAGACTGTCACTATAGGTTTTATTATCTTTCTTCTTTCTCTTTTTCCAAGACTCGTTTTTGAAGAGACTGAACATTGTTAAGATCTGGAAGTTTCGGGGCGTGGTTTTGGATTCTCTTTATTTCCCTTTTAATCCTACAGTTCTAACTATGTACACTTTATTTTTCTGACCATCTTCATGTAGGCTGTAGTCAAGAGACTTATGACAGACGTACCTTTTGGTGTGCTTCTGTCTGGAGGACTGGACTCATCACTTGTTGCTGCTGTGGCCTCTCGCCATTTGGCTGACTCAGAAGCTGCTCAACAGTGGGGATCACAATTGCATACCTTCTGTATTGGTTTGAAGGTGCCTTGCTGCTAAATAAACATGTTTTGCTCTTTTTTAATATTTGGACTGTTTGGCCTCTGAAGGTTCTATAATGATTTTGACTAACATATTGCATTAGTTGAGGACTAAAGAATGTAAAGTATTCAAAAAATCCATTTCCAACATGGTTTTTAATGCATGTCATGCTTCTAAAGGGTTCGTGGTAAGGCTTATCTGTGGTTTTAAACTGTAATTGTGATGACCTTTCCACGCTACCTTGTTGTCATTCCCTTGGCATGTGATGATTAACTATTCAGTATCCACATAATAAAGGCATTGATATTGACATTATTATCTGGCCTCTCTACAAGATGCTTGTGAAGTAATGTCAAAAGAAATTGAATTGGTCACTGGTGCGTACAATAGTGCTTTCCTCATTCATGCACATGCTTCTACTTTTTTTTGCTATTTAGGGTTCCCCTGATTTGAAAGCTGCAAGGGAGGTAGCAGATTATCTCCGAACTCGCCACCATGAATTTTACTTCACTGTACAGGTAAGCACTGCTTTTAATTCCAAAACAAAGAGAGAATCTATGCTGTGCATTTCCAGTACTTAAGTGTTGTTGCTAAATCAGGAAGGGATTGATGCTCTTGAGGAAGTCATTTATCATATTGAAACATATGATGTGACCACTATTAGAGCCAGCACTCCAATGTTTCTTATGTCACGGAAAATAAAATCTTTAGGAGTGAAAATGGTTATTTCCGGGGAAGGTTCAGATGAAATCTTTGGAGGTTACCTGTATTTCCACAAGGCACCTAACAAGGAGGAGTTTCACCAAGAGACATGTCGAAAGGTATTATTTTTTTCTTTTTGATGAGGAATGGAACTAGGAATCAATAAACTATGCTGCACGCCAATGTTATTTTGATTGAACATATCTCACTGCATGCAGTATTTTTCGCAGTTCTGATTGTTATAATTTTTCAGATTAAAGCTCTTCATCTTTATGACTGCTTGAGGGCCAACAAATCGACTTCAGCATGGGGTGTTGAGGCTCGCGTTCCCTTTTTGGATAAAGAATTCATCAACATTGCAATGAGCATAGACCCTGAGTGGAAAATGGTAAAGGCTTTTCCCCTGCTTTACGCTCCCTGTTTCATTATTTGATACAAGTATATGTGGCCCCTCACAGAGAAAAATAACTGAAGCAAACATATTTGAACACTGCATGAGGAAATTGCTGAACAAAAGATGATAACTGATCTCTTTCATGTTTAACACTTCATATGCAGATCTGCTGTATTTGCTTCTTTCTCCTGCTATTGTTCTGTATTTGACTGTTCAATGAGCCATAGATTGTGTAGTTTCAAATATGAGGCATGCTTCCCTGCATTTGGTTATTTTCAATGTTGTCACCTGTTACATAACATAGAATTGCAGTAGTTGTTTAGGGCCTTTAGGCACATTTTAATGTTATGTAGGTCTTGTCTGGTGATTTCTGTTGGGATAAGATTGCTGATGAAAATTACTAATTATATTAGATCCGAATCTAATTATTTGCTTTCATCCTTGCAGATCAGGCCTGATCTTGGAAGGATTGAGAAGTGGGTCTTGCGAAATGCTTTTGATGATGAGAAGAATCCATATCTGCCGAAGGTTTTTCTTCTTCTTTTTTTTTAATAAAAAAATTCTACTTAGCTTTTGCTTCTCAGTCCCTCATCATGAAATTTATTTTTTGAAATGTTTCTTTTTCCACTTGGTTTAGCACATATTGTACAGGCAGAAGGAACAGTTCAGTGATGGAGTTGGGTACAGTTGGATTGATGGTTTGAAGGATCATGCAAACAAACAAGTATGTATACTTTGAATTGTTAGGGGCTTTTGTTTTGGATTCTACATGTCAGACAGTTTTGTTGAAGACAACCCAGGAAATGGATGCTTTTCTTATAATTTATGATTTCAGTGATTTCTTTGTTTTATTTTCTAAGAGAAATCTAGTTATAGATTTAAACTTTTGCTGTTGTGAATTCTTCATTTAATGCCTTAGCAGTATATGAACAACTTCTAGCCTCTGTTATAACTGGGCAGGTTACAGATGCAATGTTGATGAATGCAAGCTTCATTTACCCAGAAAATACTCCTACAACCAAAGAGGCATATTACTACAGAACCATCTTTGAGAAATTCTTTCCTAAGGTGCAATGTTATTCTTTTCTAGTATCTGAGCTTTTATTCTCCAAGGTTTCTCTGCAATATAAAGGAGCAGGATTCATTTACTGGGCTGCTGCCTATAAGAACCCTTTGTTTAACTGTTGCACTATTGTTAACTAATTTCCATTTTTGAACAGAACTCCGCAAGGTCAACAGTTCCTGGAGGTCCAAGTGTGGCATGCAGTACTGCAAAAGCAGTAGAATGGGATGCTGCTTGGTCAAAAAATCTTGACCCTTCTGGTCGTGCTGCCCTTGGTGTCCATGAAGCTGCGTACGAGGAAACAGTAGACACCAAGGCTGCCAGTCAGAATAATGGGTCCCCCCAGAAACCACAAGGCACGCTGGAGAAAACTGCAACAGTTGCTTGATTGAAGACAATGCAGCGGTTTTGTTTGGCACGTATTTGTGGGGGAAGCTGCTGGTGACCATGGGAGGAAGGTACTTGGTTTCTTGAACGGGATGATATTATGCCAAACTAGTCTTTTTCTTTTTTCATTATATTCTTTCCTTTGGTAAAGCCCTACACAATCAAGTGGTGCGCTAATTTATGCTGCATTCCTGCATGATATTACATGACATGCATCTTCTGATTTTGTCACAGATTCTGCATCGAAAGCTTGTGCGGAAGATCGAGGAATTTACATCATCAGATGTTGAGTAGCTAGCTGTCTGTTCATACTTGAATCAATGGTTGTTTTCGTTCGCTTTAGTTAGGGTACGTAGTCCTTCTCGTGATCTGTGCCCCTCTCCTGTGTTTTCCTAGGTATGTTGTGCTAGTGAGTATTGTGCATTCGAAGAAGGATAACAAATTTGTTTAATATTTGGCACCTTTATTAGTCCATATCCTATGACCGTAAATGAGTTTCCTCTTGCCTTTTCAGTATCTTATACGAGCATCATTCACCCTCTTTCATGTTCCCAACTGCAATACGGATGGGCATTCCCAGTATTTTTGTTTGGGCGATAAAAAGAAATTAGTAATTAGAGGCATTATTTTTTTTTCCAAAAAAAATCAAGAAATACTCGTAAGATTAGTAATATTATCAATGAACCTCTTGCTTAAATACTGGAAAGTGCTTCAAGTGAGTGATGGCATTGCCTGTATATATGGTTTTTTAATGAAGTGATGGTAGGTGAATTTGATAAAATTTGAAGAGGCTACACTAGGCATTGATCTTAAATTGGAATCAAATAATGTTGGTGTTGTACTAATACGTGATGACTTGATGATGTAAGACGGAAGTTCTGTAAAGGCAACAAGAAAAAAAATGCTCATATACTAGTGAGTGAGTGAGGTGTGTTGGGGTCTTGTTATAATAAATACCCTTGCTAAATCCATTAATTCATGTCATATTTAATGTGACTATCATATTTTAATTTTTTATTAATATTTATGCAAGTAATATTTATTTTTTTATTAATATTATCTAAATAAAACTATTCTCAAGTCGTTTTTTAAAAAGACAAGATTTATAAATTATAAATATCTCATAAATTCTTCAAATTTTAGATTCATAATCTTTTTATTTTTAATATTTTTAATATATATAATTTTAAAGTTTATTTTTATAAAATATTATTTTTTTCTTTTTTTCCTACAAAGATAGTTATTTGAATATATGAGAGTTTTCACTTTTACCAAATATTAGGGATGAGCTAAAAAATCAAAAAATCAAGAAAATAAAAAAAATAAAAGAAAAAACTGAATCGCGAAAAAAATCTATTATAATTTTTAAAAAACTAACCGGTTTGGTTTTGGTTTTATAAACCTGAAACTAAAAAAAATCGAGTTAAATCTAAAAAACATGGTTTTTGTTTTAAAATAACTAAATTGCAACCGGCCGATTTCAACCCTTGAGCCATCAATCAAAGGAACAGATTCAGCATTCCATTAGCCACTCGGTAAGGATCGGTAGCAACAAGAAATTTGCCCCTGGAATTTAGAAAGGCGTGCTTTAGCTGGTCAAATGCAGCAAAATGCAAAGCTCCAAAATGTTACTTCTAATCGGAAACCTTCTCTTTTTAACGCCAAGGGAGTCCGTGTTTTTTCATGTTTAATTTGCCAGGCACAATCAGAAACTTTTTTCCGCTGCTTGATGCGTGAGAGGCTCCTCCGTGTCACTGGCGCATGAATGATCTAAAACTTCCACCTTAGCAGGTTGCATGCAGGCAAAGGTTGATTTTTCATTTCTACCCAGGAAAGTTTTGCTATGATGTTTGTTCATAAGAGTTCGTAGTAGAATCGAAAAATATTGTACAAAATAACGCTATTTAGTTGAAGGGTCAGGTCATCATCTTTGCAGCCTTTTTTGCTTGGGCACAATGTCCTGAGAGTGCTAAGAGTCATCGTGCTATGCAATCACAAATATACTCTGATATATATATATATAGAGAGAGTGATGTAATCAGTATTCGAAGCTACGAGTCATCTGGAGCACAGCCTCAGTTATCTTCAGGCGTGGTTCAACCTCCAGGTTTCAAGTCAATTTCATTCGGTTGTTGAGACAGGAAAATAAGAGTACAGGCAACAAAAGGAGGTCATATACCTCATGAACTCGTTAAGCAATTAAACATAAAGTTCTTGGCAATATCATTGAGTATGAAAGTGAACAGCAGCATGTGCATTCTTCTTGTCATATGATCAACCGGCAATACTGTCAAATCCAGCTTCCATCCAAAATTGGCTAGTAATATCATACAAAAACACTCCTCGTCTAAAGGTTGAACATCTATGTACAAAGGTTGATAGTAAATGCCATCTTCACATGTACCCACTTCCATATGATATGTACAACAGATTGGCATTCAGCATCATTCAGTAGTGTCAAAGGAATCACTTGATCCATGTCATAGTGAATTGAGCCCTGTCCTGTTCTTTAACATTCAAAACCGACAAATCCCAGGAGCCTCGGTTCTGCTTAAAGCAAGTATTTCATCATACTTTGAACCATGTACAAAGCCCCATAGCTGCAAGGAAAGGAAAAGACAGTGACTTCTGTCAGTTATCCTGTAACCAACTTAAAAGGCATTTGACCCTGTGGAGTTGGTGAACCACAGTAGATTGTGTGCTGTGTGTGTGAGAGAGAGAAGGAGAAAGGGAGAGGCTCCATGCATACCTCAACTTCCTTGACTTCAAAGTCTTCAGAGTGTGCAAGGCAAGGGTTCCCATACGTTTCTGAGACCGAACTTGATCCATTTAATCTTTGCATGGAACCAACAAAAAAAATTAGATCCTGTATATATTGCAGAATAAATACATAAATAACAGAGAAGCAAATGTAGGGCTTACAGATCACTGTCCAAGTAGAGCGCAAAGTGGCCACCTCCACCAATTGCAAGAAAGTCGGTGGAGCACAAAGTGAAATAACGATTAGCACCTGCTTTAACATAGCTGTTAGTGCACAGATTAGTTTTAGTGAAAAATAAATAGGTTTAAATAGATGTTAAACTGAAGCCCAGTAGGGTTTCAAGAAAACACCTTTCTGAAATGGCCATGCATCATGCAATTTGACATGATCTTGCGATTGAAATTCATATTTCAGGCATAAGTTCCAGAAAATTATATCTCCAAGCATTTCAAAGCTTCCAGAGAAAAATACCACTGAGAATAACATTTTGGAACAAAAGGGGTTTTAGCATGTCAAAGTCCTTGCATAGAACGACCAGCACATTTTATGTTGCAATTAATGAGTTCACTGTTCTCATGGCCACGCAGAATCGCAGATATACCAAGTTATTAGCAATAAGTATGTAGCATTTGCTTGCAGCTGTGCTCTGCGATTACTTCATTTAAAAGTCAATGAACGTGAAATGCACTGTACATAATGCAGTTTTTATCCTCAGTTACAAATTCTGTAACACAAACTTTGTTTAGGAAAGCAAAATGCACCGACAGAATAAGAAATCATAACAATTATGTCTAAGCTGCTCCCAATTTTCTTGTAATTCCAGGGGAACAACATCATTTTGATTAACATTTTTTTAACCCATTCCCACAGGACATATTTGAACATGGACTTCCAAACAACATCCATAAGCAAAGGAATAATGCTTTGACACATGAACAAAACAAGCCATATGCTTCCAACAGTAAAAACGTTAATTAGAATCAAGAGTTGTTGCCTAAAAAGCTGAGAAAGAGATACCTGTGGGACGGAATATGACAGGATGGCCAGGTGTATTTGTAAAAACAAATGTACTATTTGATCCCTGTTCAAACTTGAAGGTCAGCACAACACAAAAGAAATTACTATCTATATGAATTAATAAGTTTGTATCTACCTGATATTTCTTGTTGGTTGGCCTCAGGGGAGCTTCAACCAGGCCACCAAATACTGCCCCTTTGCGATCTCCAACAGCCTGGGAGAAAATTAGCATGGTGAGATACGTGGAGCAACTCCAGATCGAAAGCCCACATGCATGGCAGGTAACTTTTGTGCAAAGCTCATATTCACCGGGATGGATCTAGCCATTCAACTTCCGAATAAACACCAGCCATAAGGTAAAACAGATTCACCACATCTTCTTGGTTACTATGCTCACGGGAGAAGTATCTAGAGAGAAAATTCCTTTGTAATCATTGAAATTTTTTCTGTTATTTTATAATGAGAATTATGTGCAATGTAACAGTACAATACATTACACCCATATAATGTATGAGAGTTCAATTTTGACAACGATTCAAATATATGTGTGTTTTTGTTTGAGTGTCTGTGTGTGGGAATCACAGTTTTCCACTTGCAAAATAGCCTCCAGGAGACAAATCTAATACATACAAAAAGAATTGCAATTAGCCCAAAATAAATGGGCATTACCAGCAGACAAGGTCCAGGCCAAAGCATGCTCCTTCTATACAAGGTTGAAAGCGATATCCCATGCCTCCATGTACTGCAAGAACTCCAGGGAAAGAGAAAGCCAATGAAGGACTACTGTTTTATTACTTGGCTATCAATAGCATTACTATATATAATTGAAAATCCAAAACTTAATTTTTTTTTAAATCCGTACTCTTATACCTGTACAGCAATAACCATTTTCTCCCTTGGACAAGTGCTGGAAGAGAAACATAAAGTGTGCTCCTTGCTTTCTCTGAAAGAAGCAATGAAGGTTCAGAAATGTCTGAAATATCTCCCAAAGCAACAGGCTCTTTCATGTTCTGTTTCAGCATACTTTTTATCTCAACTGCATCACCATCATTATCATCAGCAATTTTCAAGTCTGAATTTTCCTTGTGTTCTTGACTTTGATATCTGTCTATTCTAGTAGCTTGGTAAATAGCTCCAAGAGAATGCTTGGCCCTTGAAAGCAATCCCTTTTTTGTGCCACTCTCTTTTGCTACATTCCCAGATAACTGGTCATCCATTTGATCTGAATTATCATTTTGCTTATCCAATTTTGCATTATTTCCAGACTCTGAGGACGTTAACAAAGAGAATAGGAATGCGGTGAATGATGAAGTATCAGGCTCTTCAGCTAAATGCCCTGTGTCCTCTTCAGTAATGGACTCTAGCTGACTCGTTTTTGACTCACTGGCATCTTCCTACCAAAACAGAAAGCAAATAATTACAACTTCGCAAACCGTTTTAGAGTCTAAACATAACATTGCTAAGTTATCAAATACCTATTCGGATATGACTTAAAGCATGTCAGGTATCACTGTTAAGATTTCTAACATCAGTCACCCTTTTAATATTCAGTGAAGTTCCTTTTCTGCTCTGTTAGCTAAAACAAGCAAGAAGAAACAGAATTTGATTCTCCTAAATCCCATGAGATAGCACAGTAGAGAAGCACAATGAGCTTCCACGGTCAAAATTGTAGCTAGAAAAGTCCAATAACAGTAACAACCAAATATCCATCCAACCTCAACAGGCAAATGATTGCAACATAGAGTTGGAACTTATCATCGTTAAATTAAGCTGCCGAACGCAGTAAAGAAAAAACATCTACTTTGGTAAGATTATCAACTATTCACTGTTAAGTTTATCAACTATCCATCGTTGAACTCAATTCAGTCTTGGTTAAAAAAAAAACTTACTTTTACTTTCCAAGGGAGTTCCTTTTCTCTTCTGTTAACTAAAAAACCAAGAAGAAAACAAACAGATAATTTCATAAACCCTTTAAGTTAAACCCCGATAGTAAAATGCATTGAGCTTTCCTTGATCAAAATCCTAGTAAAAAGTATTTCAGTTACAGTAATTCTTGAAAATTATTAACCAAACCTCAATTTAATGGCAAAAATAACTCACAAAAGAAACAAAAGGACAGATTTATAAGATCAAATGCCAAAGTCCCAATAACAAAAACAAACTAAATCTTCCAACCTATCATAAAATTAGAAGTGGGTATTGAACCAATTATATATATACGATCAAGTTGCCTTCTATATATATAACACAACTTGATCATAAGTCTCAAACTTTAAAACCAAAACATGAAAAAAGAAAAAATAAGAGAGAAGAACAGAGATGGGCTTACAGGAAGTGGATGAGGACGAGGAGTCGAATGCTTGGAGGGTTTATCAGAGATAGGGTTAAGGATGACAGTGGTGAGATCAGACACAAAGTGGACTGATTTGCTCCTTAACGACTTTTGCTGTTTTCCCATGCTTTTTTTTAACAACAAAATGGGTAGAAAGGATTTCCACCACACAAAAAAAAAAGAGACTAAATGCTTGACAAATAATGCTAAAGGAGATTCTGTTTACATATTATTCCTTTTACATTCTCATGACAATGGAATCCCCAACTTTTCTTTCCTTTGTGGGTTCAGCATCAGATGCACGTAGAAAAGGCCTTATTTTTTTCTCTATCTATACATAGAAGCAGGTAGGAGGGATATCTTGCTAAGGAAGGAGGTGGAAGGGAGAAGAGCGTGTTCAAAGTCTTGTCTTGCTAAAAAAATGGTGATGATAACTGATGACGTAACACCTGCTGCTCGTGGGACTTCGCTTTTGAAGGCATTGTATATTTATAAAGGGTATTACGTTCGACATCAACAAAAGGACTCCATGGCCCAATGGATAAGGCGCTGGTCTACGGAACCAGAGATTCTGGGTTCGATCCCCAGTGGAGTCGTTCGCTCATTTTCCAGCTGCAACTTTCATTTTCCATTTCCTCAAAATTATTTTAAAGAACGCTGTCTGGTTAGAACCTTCTTATGTCTAACTGCCCATGGACATCTATTACCTAATGAGCAAAGATTAGAGATAACTTTTTTTTTTTTTTTTTACAGTGACTATCTAAACGAGTATTTTAACTAATTTTTTACAGTTTCGAAATTAACGATGAGATTAGGCAGAACTTGACTGCTGATGATGTTGAGTGTTGTCGATTTTTCTTTCGGTGGGTTAGAAACTTGCAGTCAAGCTCCCAGACATTGTTTCTGGGCTAGGTCTGTTCGGTCTCGATTTGTTCCAACGTTTTTACAGCTAGCTTCCAAGACTTGATTTACTTGGATCTGATATTATAATATCTGATAGTATAAACCTTAAAATTATCATTAAACTATACAGATAGTCTCAATCTTAGTGTTAAATAGTTTTTTTTTTTTTTATATCGATGCGAACACGGATTTGATGAAAAGAATAACACTTTGACTTACAAGGAGATATTAAGAAAAAAATAAAATAAACAAAAGAAAACGTCCAGAACGAGTAGCCGAGTCAGGCATCAACGAGCACGTTTTTCGTGCCCCCACCGCCCAACCATGTGAATGAAAAGGCAGGCTGGCTCCACGGACTCGAATCGACAAATTCAGTACACCTACTCGATTGCAATCCAACGGTGGATAACATAGCCATGTGCGCTTGCTTTTTTTCGGTTCAAAAAAGCAGGAATTAATGTTGTTAATTTAAAATTTATTATTTAAAAATAAATTAAAGCAGAGTTGTTTTGGTTTCTTTTTTTAATAGTTAAACTGAATTTTCACCAAGTAGATTAGATTACAGATTAACTTGCGAGTAAGTTAGATCACACACTAATTAACTCTTAAATAACTTAATTTAAAATTAAATTAAAACAAGAGATTATATTAATAGATTATTAATTTAACTTGTTAGGGACAAGACAAGATTTGAGTCACAAGTCAAGAGAATCGAACTTAATTATTATTTTTTAAATAATTAAAACAATGTTGTTTTATATAATTTTTTTTAAAAAAAATTAATGAATCAAGGGCTATTTTTTCTTTTATTTTTTCTTCACCAATCAAAGTTTCAAGTCGGCCGAGTTCTAGATTAATCTGTTAAGATGGTTCGAGTTTTACAACTATATATTCAATACAAGTTTAATAAACATGTATGTATGTAATTTTTCTCAATTCAATTCTAAAACCAAAAAATGTTTCAACTTCATTTTAAATTGAATCTTTTCATAATATAATGCCATATTATATATGGCATGCAATTGTCATTATTATCAAACTAAAGGCATGTTTGATAATATAATAGAGATTATTTTTTAAAATATGTTTTTATTAAAAAATATATAAACAATTAAAAAATTTTAAAAAATAATATAAAATTAAAAAATTAAAAAAAATAATATAAAATTAAAAAATTTAAAAAAAATTAAAATATGGTTGGATTGCAATACTAAATAGGGTCTCAAACAACCATTGAACAATTCAAATTGCAACGAAAATCATTCCAAAGTCTCAAAAAAATTTCCAGGATCTAAATTGACTCATATAATAATGAATAGTGATGTTTGTTAGAGAATTTTTGAAAATTTGTGGAATGCTACTTGAAGAGATAATTTTGATTTTAATCTCATTTATAATGGTGTCCATTACAAATGTCTAATCCCTCCTCTCTTCAAGTTATCTCTCCATTGAGTTTGATCTAGTTGCATTTGCTCATCCAAAATACAGTACATCACAGAGGAGGAAAGGGCAACATCCTGTAAGAGATGATGAATTTTAGGATGAAATTGAAAGCTTGTTTGTGGCTGGGGATGGATTAGGATGGAATTGAAAGCATTTGTAGTCTGGGGTGAAATTGACAAATCGGTTTTACATTTTTTCCTTGATAACAGCACTACTCCAGCTAATATCATCATGACGTGACCAAATTCATTATTGTCTTTGTCGCTGATAAAATAATGAAAAGCTAGATAATGACGAGCGGGAATTTCGATGATTTTTTTACACAATCACATTTTCGGCAATGAAATAACTTTCATTTAATTTTCTTTCCTTTTCATGCGCTATAAAACAAGTTCGGAGATCTTAATATCACCCATCGTTTCCGATTCTTGGCAAACAATAAAACAGAGAGTGAAAACAGAGTGAAGAGTGAAAACAATGGCGTCCCTTAAAGTTCCTGCTTCTGTTCCTCCTCCTCATGAGGATGCTGAGCAGCTTAATAAAGCTTTTAAAGGTCTCCCCTTTATAATTCTTCTTTAAAGACTCATCACTCTTTTTAATGCTTTGTGTTTGATCATGTTGGGTCTTATGTTCCGTTCCGAATTCCGCACTTAGTTATTTTGCTTGCATGATGGATCAATCCTTTCTTTTTGTTTATTTTGTCTTTCTTTGTTGGGCCGTAAGATGCAGATCGTAATGTAAACTAACATTCTTTATTAATAATTTGGTAATCTGTGGCTGAAAATTTAGATTTCGATTCGTTTTTTTCTTTGAAGAAAGGGTTAGATTGACTTTTTGAGTCATGAAATGAGTGGTATATGATCCTGCAGATATTTTGTTCAGTGTTTGATCTCTATACTGATCTCCATTTTTAGTTCTTGAGTTTGATCTGCAGAAATGACAGCTAGATTATTTTCTGTGGAATAACATTAATCGTGCCTGGTAAATTATTTGTCTTTATTATATCTCTAGCTACTTTCTTGATTTTGATGTCGAGAACCGACTAATCATCGTATAAGATAATGGAATCTTCGTAAATTATTTGATGTTGATGTTGTAATTAGGACATAAAAAACAGATCTTTATCCATTTTTTCTTTGATGTATTGTTCTCTTCTTGTACTAAATGTATTGGTACTAACGTTCTTTTTTGGTTTGCAGGATGGGGTACAAATGAGGGATTGATTATCTCCATCTTGGCTCATAGGAATGCTGCACAACGCAACTTAATCCGACAGGTTTATGCTGAAGCTTATGGGCAAGATCTCCTTAAAGATTTGGACAAGGAACTGTCTAGTGACTTCGAGGTCAGTCTCGTGCATCTTATGTTAGTTTTAATTAGTGCGATACTTCCTCTCTAGCAAAATTAATTTGATGGCAGGCCCTTGTCTCTTTTGTGGTAACAATGGAAAAGTATTGCATTGACATTGAGATTGCTAATATATTTTTTTCTCAAATTTTGTTCAAGCAGAGGGTCGTATTACTATGGACACTGGATCTTGCTGAGCGTGATGCATATTTGGCCAATGAAGCCACAAAGAGGTTCACTTCAAGCAACTGGGTTTTAATGGAAATAGCTTGTACCAGGTCCTCACATGACCTTTTTAAGGCGAGGCAAGCATACCATGCTCGTTACAAGAAATCTCTTGAGGAAGATGTTGCATATCACACAACTGGAGACTTCCGCAAGGTAATGACTTGAACCTCGTAAGCATTCTGTCAGGGAGATTTTAACTCATGTCAGTTGTGCTAGTTTGAATCAAATCTGTATGAGTAATTCATTTTTCTTGCCTTAGAATCCAAATGTACTTTTTACATAAATCTTGAGTTTTGATTGATCTCCACTTATTAGACTTATGGTACCTCATTAGCGATATCAATTCTGAATCGCTTAGTTCTGTGTTTATAATTGTTATGAGCAGCTGTTGGTTCCCCTTGTAAGTGCATTCCGATACGAGGGAGAAGAGGTGAACACGATGTTGGCAAAATCAGAGGCTAAGATACTTCATGAGAAGATCTCAGATAAAGCTTACAGTGATGATGAAATCATCAGGATTCTGACTACAAGAAGTAAGGCACAGCTTAATGCAACACTTAATCACTACAACAATGCATTTGGAAATGCCATCAACAAGGTATTGTGATCTAATGTGACTTCTATCAGTTATTCTTTGTAACCATTCTCAATGCAGAATTTGAGTTAGTAAATTATGATTTCAATGTTTATTCAAGGGGCAAATAAAAATAACAAATTTGCAATGAAGTACTGAATATAACAAGCCAAGGTTTTTATCTAGCTCTTAAAGTAATAGATTTTCTAAATGTATTCCAGAAATTTGCTTCACTTTGAACTGACAATGGCAAATCTGGTTGCAGAACTTGAAGGAAGATGCCGATAACGAGTTCCTTAAATTACTGAGAGCAACAATTAAGTGCTTGACCTACCCTGAAAAATACTTTGAGAAGCTTCTGCGGCTGGCCATCAAGAAGATAGGGACAGATGAATGGGCTCTTACTAGAGTTGTAACCACCAGGGCAGAGGTTGACATGGAACGTATTAAGGAGGAATACCGTCGCCGAAATAGTGTTACACTTGATCATGACATTGCTGGGGAGGCTTCTGGAGATTATGAGCGAATGCTTCTTGCCTTGATTGGCCATGGAGATGCTTGACATTTCTTGTGGATGCGGAAGAGTTGTGCTTTGTATGAATGTTGTTTGTGTTGCTTTTGCTGGACACAATCTTCCCGACGTGAGCTATCATCTTTACTTCTTTGTATTGCTTATTTTGAGCATCTCCGTGAAATGTTCTGTGCATCTCTGCTGGCTTAATAAATCTTTGAAACGGACCAGGTTGGTGTTTCATATCTTGGTATATGAGTGTTGACTGTTGCTTTCTATATGTCACTACCTATTTAATCCGTGTATACTCGATATGATTTTTTATATATCGAAAAGGTTATCTAAATATTTAATTAAATAAATTAATGATTATTCATATAAATAAATAAAATAAAAAGTTGATAATAATAACTAAAAAGAAATTGAAAAAATTAAGAGATAAATATAAATTAAAATATTTAATCTGATATATTTACATATGTTTTTGTGAATTACTAGATTGATTTATTGTCAATAAAAGATAATAGAAATATAAATATGTATACTAGAAATATTATTATAAAATAAAGTTTATCTTGTATAACATAAAATAAAAACCTACAAAATTAAACACAATACAAAACATTTTTAAAAAAATTCTTTATTAAAAAAAGACCTATAAACTCAATTATAAAAAGTTTAGATTACAAGACCAAGATAAATAAATAAAAAAAAATTAAAGATAAGTAGTAAATTGTTTTTTAAAAATAATAATATAGAATGATAAAATTATATAAAAAAATAAATAAAAAAATTAAAAATAATAATATAAAATGATTAAATCATATAAAAAAATAAAAAAAGATTTCTAACCTTATCAATTTTTAAAACTCGTGAATCGTGTTATTAGATTGTAAGTATCACAAATGAAAAAACTACAATGTCTAATTCCCAACAAATCACATAACTATAATGTCTAATTCCTAACAAATTAAATATCGAATGATAAAACAAAAAAAAATAATCATACAAATTTATAATTAAAAAATCAAGGGTGAAAATTAAAATAAAAATAACTTAGAGGGCATAAAAATAAATAAATTGGAAAGTTAAATTAAAAAGAAAAAAAATCAAAGAATGATGGCTAAATTGAAAAAATAAAACATAAACTTTGATTAAAAGATGAAATTGAAAACAACAAAATCTTAACAAAAAAGCCAAGAAAAAAAATTATATATATAAAAAAAGGGTCAAATTAGAAAAAAAAAAAGTTAAATGTAATTTAAGGACTAAATTAAAAACATTAACAACTTTCCTAAAAGGATCAAGGATAAAAATAAACAATGTTGGCCACCAGTAGGTGCCACACGTACTGCCCAAAAAACATAAGCGCCTCTTATGCATGAATACGTGAGGAAAATGTGCCTACAACTTTTTAATTAAGAAAATAATTAAATAAGCATAAAAAATTTAAAATATCTTTTATGATCATGAATCAATAAAAAAAACTAATATAAAATGATGAAATTCTCATTGAAGATATGTTTTTATTTTTTTTTATCAATTTTAAGAGGAAAAAAAAGTTATCTATCATTTAAAAAAAATTCTTTATTAAAAAAGACCTATAAAACTCAATTATAAAATCAAGATAAAAAGTTTAGATTGCAAGATCAAGATAGATAAATAGAAAAAAATTAAAGATAATAATATAGAATGATAAAATTATATATATAAAAAAGATTTCTAACCTTATCAATTTTTAAAACTCGTGAATCGTGTCATTAGATTGTAAGCATCACAAATAAAAAAAACTATAATGTCTAATTCCCAACAAATCAAATATCGAAGGATAAAACAAAAAAAAATCAATCACACAAAAATTTGTAATTAAAAAATCAAGGGTGAAAATCAAAATAAAAATAACTTAAAGGGCATCAAAATAAATAAATTGGAGGGTTAAATTAAAAAGAAAAAAAATCAAAGAATGATGGCTAAATTGAAAAAATAAAACATAAACTTTGATTGAAAAATAAAATTGAAAACAACAAAGTCTTAACAAAAAAGCCAAGAAAAAAAAAATTATATATATAAAAAATAAGGGTCAAATTAGAAAAAAAAAAGTTAAATTGTAATTTAAAGACTAAATTAAAAACATTAACAACTTTCCTAAAATGATTAAGGATAAAAATAAACACATGTACTGCCCAAAAAACATAAACGCCTCTTATGCATGAATGTGTGAGGGAAACGTGCCTACAATTTTTTGATTAAAAATCAATAAAAAAACTAATGTTTTAAAATATCTTTTATGATCATGGAATTAATAAAAAAGCTAATGTAAAACGATAAAATTCTTGTTGGAGATATGTCTTTATTTTTTTTATCAATTTTACAAGGAAAAAAAGTTATCTGTCAGTTTTTTTTAAAAAAAGATGGTTAAAATATTATTTGTAAATAGATCTATTTTTTTTATTCTTAAAATAAATAAATTCTTTTGTTGTTTCAAAAAAGTGAATTTACAATCTTTAATGATCTAGGACATTTAAAAAGGTCAAATTACCCTTCAAACCAAGGCATTTTTTTTAAAGGAAAAAAACATAATTTATGTGATATAATGAATAGTCTTTGTGCATGTTATGAGTCACATTGTCATCAAGAGGCGTAGCGTGATGACAAAGAGTTTAAAATTTACATAGCAGGTTTTGAGTTCGAGTTAGGACGTGCATCTCTTGTAAGAGTTTAGGACAGTCAGGATTTTACTCTCTCACCTATGCTCATAAAATATGCTTTTTAGAGGATGAGGTTTCCTCTAATAATAATAAAAAAAAAGTTATGAGTCACACTGCACATAAAATGGAAAGCATAGTCCAACAAAAGACAAACTTTATTACAAAAATGAACTCGTCTTGCATGAACTGACGTGTCGCTAAAAGAGAAATAAAAGGGATAACACATCCATAAAAGCCCATTTGAAATTACTCGAAACTTTTTTT